>MDTG01085756.1_pt1 | contig 33662 bp, 31 predicted proteins | sample 811421 | NCBI WGS metagenome assembly MDTG01 (sample SAMN05326645, study PRJNA326480) | marine metagenome | isolation source: seawater | place: Pacific Ocean: South East | collected 2011
CGTTCGACTTGCATGTGTTAGGCCTGCCGCCAGCGTTCAATCTGAGCCATGATCAAACTCTTCAATTAAATATATCGAAATTTTGAATTGTCGTTGTTGACACTCTTAATGAGTGCCCACACAGATTGTCTTGTTATAAATTGTTAAAGAACAGTGCAAACTCACTTGTTTGCTGCTTCAGCGTTCTTTCAGAACCTGCCGAAGCGGGATGCGTATAATACGCTTTTGATTTCCTGCGTCAACACTTTTTTGAAAATTTTATTTTCGAAGCATTTCGCTGTAAACCGCTTCACATAAGGCTTTCGCGTCATGTTGGGTAGTTGCTTTTCGGCGTTCCCCGTTGAAGTGGGGCGCATTCTACGCATCTGGTTATTTGCGTCAACCGTTATTTTCAAAAAACCACAAAAAACGCGACCGTTTGGTCGCGTTTTAATCAATTAAGCTGTTTTTGTTTATTAAAACATCTATCTCAACTTCATTTTAGCTACTAAAGCGTCTTTTTATCACTCTCTGTTGCCTGTTCAACATTGTCAGTCTTGTCTTCATTAGCGGTATTTGCATTAGTTTCGCTATTTGGAAACTCAGCATCCTCCAGTTGATCACCGACCACATCATTCAACGTTACTTTTTCAACCGTTCTGAATGTGTTGATTGGGCCCGCCATGGCGTACAAGGCAAACACTATAAATAGGACCAAGGCTGGTTCTGTTGCTACTACTATAAATACCAGCAATATAAGCAGTAACGCAACGAAGGGGACTTTGCCGTGCCAATTCACCTCTTTAAAGCTGTTGTACTTAAAGTTGCTTACCATTAGTAATCCCGATAACCCGGTAATCAAGGCAACAATAATCCCGATGCTGTTACCATCAATGTCGTATTCAACACCGAGCCATACAAAGCCACTCACAACTGCTGCCGCAGCCGGACTCGCCAGTCCCTGAAAGTATCGCTTGTCTGCAATTCCGACCTGAGTATTAAACCTTGCTAAACGCAACGCTGCACCAGCTACATATATAAAAGCAGCAAACCATCCTATTTTACCCAGGTCGCTTAGTCCCCAGTTATACGCAACTAAGGCTGGAGCCATTCCGAATGACACCATGTCTGCCATTGAATCATACTCAGCACCAAAGTCACTTTGTGTATTAGTAATTCGAGCAACCCTTCCATCCAGGCCGTCGAAGATCATCGCAACGAACACTGCAACTGCTGCCGCTTCAAATTTACCATTCATTGAAGAGACTACGGCAAAGAACCCCGAAAATAGTCCGGCGGTAGTTAACAGGTTAGGTAGTAGATAAATACCTTTGCGTTTACTTTCTGTCATAGAATTCCCTGATTAATAGTTCCTCTATATTATTTCATACTCTGTTTATTGTTGCCTGTAGATTTTTATCTTCCTTCTTTTCGAGCAATAACAAGGTATGAAGCCTTATACCTTATCGCGGTATTTATTCGGTTATTATTTATCCGAAATAACTGCTGATGAAAACGCCATGTTGAATTGCTTTCTCATCACATACAGTCAGCTTTTTTTACATAGCCGTAAATTATACTGACACAAGCAGATATATATAATTGAAATTATTGATTTTTATATTTTGGCCCGCATTTTGCTTTATTGCTATTGCAAGAATGGGTAGTCTTTATGAGGAAGAGAAATGCTAAAGTCAGGTATTATTGCAATAGGTTTATTGGCAGCTAGCCAAGCCGTTGCGACGACAACGGTATCAACATTCGATTTTACGAGCTCGAGTAACTTTTCGAGCACTCCGGGTGGTTACGGCAACACCTATGAAATATCACAAGGCACATTAGACCTTGATATTAAAGCGTTTGCCGACACAGGTAGCTATGGCACTGTAGAAGATGCAAAAGTTTCATCTAACAGTCACGGTTTGCTCGTTTACAATCGTGATGAAGGCAGTAGCCAACATACAGTAGACAACGACGGTGCTCGAGACATGTTATTTTTTGATTTTAACAAGTCTGTAGCTTTAACTAAACTGAACATCGGTTGGTCGACAAACGACAGTGACATGGTTGTTGTTGGTTTTAATACGCTTCCAACATATAACAGCAGCTCAACCTGGAGTTCACTTGCCAGTGCAATCACTGCGGGTACGCATGCAGTATTTGAAATCATCCACCACGGCACCAGTTCTGGTTGGAATAGTTTTAACAGTGGTGGCTTCGAGTCAAAGTATTGGTTGGTAGGTGCTTATAATAAGTTTTTCGGTTCTAACAGCGGTTATGAACACGGCAAGGATTATGTAAAAATTGCCGGTATTATGACAAGCCATGAAGAAACCAGCACAACCCCTCCAGTTGAAGCGAACGCGCCAGCATCTCTAGGCTTGATGGCAGCAGCGCTCGTATTTATGTGGAATCGCCGCAGAGTACAAAAATAATAATGTTACTATTCTGAAAAAACCCCGCCTAGCGGGGTTTTTTTATGTCTGTAAACCCTTCATAATTAAGTTTAAATAGTAAACACAGATGCAATATGAATAACTTACTGAAATGCACATTTGCCGGTGCGATGCTTTTAATGTCAACGTCTTCACTGGCTCAGGAGAAATACGAAGCTGCGTTAAGCGCGTTCAATCAGGAACAGATTGGTGAAGCTTACATATTGCTGAAAAACACGTTGCGGGATAACCCGGATCACCTTCCGTCTAAATTACTGATGGGCCGAATTCTGCTGATCGACGGCTTTATTATTGATGCCATCGATGAATTTGAAGAATCTCTGCAATTAGGTGCAGATAAAAACCTCGCACTCCCCTATTTAAGCACCGCTTACTTGATGCAGGGTGAATATGATTTGGTTATTAGTCTTGCCGACTCTCAACCTATATCAACCGAAACGAAAATTGCACTAAAGCTAAATGCAGCCAGTGCATTCATTCGTCAGAACAAGCCTTCAGATGCAGAATCGGAATACCAGCAAATATTAAAACTGTCTCCGAATAATATAGCTGCAGTAAGTTCTTATACCGACATGCTAATATCGGTTGGAAACCTTAAAAGCGCCGAAGAGTTATTAAACAGTTATCGGTCCCAAATGCCGACATCAGCCGCCCTATTGCACACCTATGGAAAATTACAGCATGCCAAGGGTCAAAAAGAGGCTGCATTAGACACATTCGAACGCGTAGATGCTCAACAACCGTCTAACCCGCTGTATATGCGCTCATTAGCGTCTGCACTGGCAGAGCTAGGAAAATATGACGAGGCTCGTCAGGTTATTGCGAAAATAGAACAACAAACGCCGGCGGATATTCAAATTCGCTTATTGAAAGCACGTATTCTTGCACTGACTAAACAGCAGTTTGAAGCAGATAAGATCCTTCAGCAACTGACACAAGAGCTAAGCTTGCTCGATGAAAAACAACGAAATGAGCGAATACAGCTCAGTGTTGTGACAGGTATTGTTGCTTATATTAACCAAAACTATGAACTCGCCAGTACAGAACTAGCCCGTTACGTTTCTGATCGAACACCGTCACCTGAAATCGTGGGTATGCTGGCCGATTCTCTACTGCGTTTTGGCTACTACAAAGACGCTATCACCGCACTCGAAAAACACATTGATGTTGTTATTAAAAACCCTGATGTGGCCGTATTGACCTGTGAGCTCTATATCTCTATTCGTCGAAACTTTAAGTGTGAGCGAATGCTACCCGAGCTTGAAAAAGCCTATCCTGATAACACGAAAGTGAAGCTGATCCATGCCAAGCTTTTGATGAGCAAATTTCAATATCAAGCTGCGAGTGATTATTTACAAGCTAATTTAAGCAATAACAAAGAAGAACCCGTAGCCGAATTAAAAGCCATTTTGTTTGGTCAAATCGGTGACTTTAATAACGCGTTTATTCAAGCCTCATACTTAACGGAAAAATGGCCGGATAATCTCGCATATCAAATCATTCGGGCAGACATTGCGGTGCGATTAGGTCGTAACGAAGAAGCCACAGAAATAGTCAATAAAGCACTTAGACTCGAACCCAATCATCTGGGCGCGAGAGTTGTCAAAGCGCGAATCGCTTTCCAGCAAGACAAACGCACTGTTGCCATTGAGTTACTGGAATCTGTGGTAAAAGAAAAACGCGACAGCCTGTCTGCGCTATTACTGCTGGGTCAAATTTATACGTTAGAAGGGCAGTTCGACCTGGCCGTTGACAGACTATTAATTGCAAAGGCCCTGAACGCGTCCAGCCCAGAGCCACGTGAACTACTCGTATCTATTTATCGTCAGACCGGCGACCTGAAAAATGCTATTTCAGAGATAAATCAACTTCTCAATCTTGATAGATTGAACTCAGAGTACATGTTACAGAAAGCCGACGTGCTCATTGAAATGCGTAACTATGCGGATGCCGCTTCTCAGTTAAATGTTGTTTACGCAACCTGGTCAGATCAAGCATTTGATTTGCTGCGTTTGAGCAAAATTCAACGCACGGCGCTTGACTACCCTGGAGCAGAAAGATCTATCAAGCGTGCCATTGAACTCAAGCCAAAATGGGAACAGGCACATGCTGAGTATATTAACTTCCTGGTCGAACAGTCCCGTCTCGAATCGGCGAAGGAGGAATTGGCATCTTATCAAAAAACATTTGGCTCAAATGCTAACTACCTTATGCTTCGCGGCGATCTTGCCTTTGCTCAAAATGAAGTGGAAGGTGCCTTTTCGTACTATTTAAAATCACATCAAGCGATGACAAGTTTTAACATGCCGCTGTTGAAACTCTATGTTCTCGCGCAGCAAAACCAGCAGTACCGAAATAAGTTTATAAAATACGTAAAGGAATTTACGGCGAGTGGCAACCGTTCACTTATCGTAAAGCAGATTCTTGCTGATGCGTTGATGCTGGATAAGCAATACGACGAAGCCGAAAAAATATATACGGTGCTTCTGGATGAGGACCAACTCGCACAACGTGCTTTTATCCTGAATAACATGGCCAATATCTATGCCGGTAAAGACATAGAAAAAGCACTGGAATACAGTAAGCAAGCGCTGGATATTACCAATAATTCAGCACCACTGCTGGATACTTACGGTTGGCTGCTGGTTTCGGCTAACCAATTAGAAAAAGGGTTGGATACGCTGCGTAGAGCCTATGCGGTGAACTCAGAAGATCCAACGATTCAATATCATATCGCGGCAACATTGGAAAAATTAGGTAAGAAGGAAGAAGCCAAAGAAGAATTAATCCGCAACAACACGTTGGAAAAAACGTTTCCGGATAAAGCTGACGCGGAAGCATTATTCAAACGTTTGGATTAACAAACCGTAAGAATTACTGCTTATCAAACAAAAAGAGGCTGTATTAAACAGCCTCTTTCACATTTCTACGGTATTAGAAAACGATCAGATTCTCACCGTCGACATCTATCCGAATGGTGGATTCAGGTAATATAGTACCTGACAGCAATTGCTGCGCCAGCGGATTTTCTATCTGAGTCTGAATAGCCCGCTTTAACGGTCTCGCCCCAAACACCGGATCAAATCCGGCATCGGCCAGCTTGTCCATGGCAGCCGCCGAAAGCTCCAACTTGTAGCCCTTGTCTGCCAGGCGCGCTCGTAGCGACGCTAACTGGATCTTAGCAATAGACTTGATCTGCTCTTTACCTAGCGGGTGGAATACGACAATGTCATCCACACGGTTAATAAACTCAGGCCTAAAGTGCTGCCCTACCACGTTCATCACCATCGACTTCATTTCGTCGTACTGACTTTCCTGATGTTTGTCCTGAATGATGTCCGAACCTAAGTTAGAGGTCATGATCACAACGGTATTCTTAAAGTCAACCGTGCGCCCCTGCCCGTCTGTTAAGCGGCCGTCGTCTAACACCTGCAACAGAATATTAAACACATCCGGATGCGCCTTCTCTACTTCATCCAGCAGAATAACCGAGTACGGCTTGCGACGCACAGCTTCGGTAAGGTAACCCCCCTCTTCGTACCCCACATATCCCGGCGGTGCACCAACCAATCGGGCAACGGAATGTTTTTCCATAAACTCCGACATATCGATACGAATCATTGCATCTTCGGTATCGAACATGAAACCAGCGAGTGACTTACACAACTCCGTCTTACCGACCCCCGTTGGCCCAAGAAACAGAAATGAACCAATAGGTCGATTGGGATCTGCCAGTCCAGCTCGTGAGCGCCGTATAGCATTAGACACCGCAGCAACGGCCTCCTGCTGACCGACTACCCGTTTATGCAGCACATCCTCCATGCGCAGTAATTTGTCGCGTTCGCCTTCGAGCATTTTTGCCACAGGAATACCGGTCCACCGCGACAACACTTCGGCAATTTCAGCGTCTGAGACTTTGTTTTTCAGTAACAGGGTTTCCCGCGTTTCATTTTCGGCTGCTTTTTCCAGCTTCATTTCTAACTCGGGAATACGACCATACTGCAGTTCCGACATACGGTTTAAATCAGAAGCACGACGGGCAATCTCTAAGTCCAGTTTGGCTTGTTCCAACTCAGATTTAATGGACTGCGTGCCTTGCATTGCTTCTTTTTCGTCTTTCCAAATCTTTTCCAGTTCGGAAAACTTCAGTTCTGCCTGTTCACGTTCCAACTCGATCATTTCGAGGCGCTTATGACTGGCATCATCCGTTTCTTTTGCCAACGCTTGTTCTTCCAGCTTCCACTGGATAATCCGGCGCTCGAGGCGATCCATTTCTTCGGGTTTTGAATCGATCTGTAAACGAATACTGGACGCTGCCTCGTCTATCAAATCAATAGCTTTGTCAGGCAACTGTCTGTCGCTAATATAGCGATGCGATAACGTGGCCGCCGCAACTATCGCCGGGTCCGTTATGTCCACAGAATGATGCAACTCGTAACGTTCTTTCAAGCCACGTAAAATGGCAATGGTATCTTCTACACTCGGCTCTTCCACCAGTACTTTCTGGAAGCGACGTTCAAGCGCTGCATCCTTTTCAATATACTGACGGTACTCATCCAGCGTCGTTGCACCTACACAGTGTAATTCTCCTCGCGCTAATGCAGGCTTGAGCATATTGCCCGCATCCATTGCGCCTTCGGATTTCCCAGCACCTACCATGGTATGCAGTTCATCGATAAACAGAATAACCCGACCTTCTTCTTTGGCCAGCTCATTGAGTACCGCTTTTAACCGTTCTTCAAACTCACCACGGTATTTAGCACCGGCCACCAGGGCCCCCATATCTAACGACAATACGCGCTTGTCTTTTAGTCCTTCGGGGACTTCACCATTTATGATCCGCTGTGCCAGCCCTTCAACAATAGCGGTTTTCCCCACACCAGGCTCACCTATAAGCACCGGGTTGTTTTTAGTACGGCGCTGCAATACCTGAATGGTTCGACGGATTTCGTCATCTCGTCCAATAACCGGATCCAACTTACCCTGCTCTGCGCGCTCGGTCAGATCGGTAGTGAATTTTTCCAGTGCCTGACGTACATCTTCTGCATTCGGGTCAGTCACTTTCTGACCACCTCGCATGGCATCAATGGCTTTTTCAATTTTGTCTTTAGTAATATCCAGCGATTTCAGGATATCGCCAAGACGGCCTTTGTCCTGAATTGCTGCCAATACAAAAATTTCAGATGTGATGTAATCGTCTTTGCGTTGCTGTGCAATCTTGTCGCACAGGTTTAAAAGCACAACAGACTCTTTGCCCAGTTGCACATCACCACCAATGCCCTCAATTCGGGGCAACCTGTCAATAGCTTCTGCCAACGCGGAGCGAAGTGCGTTCACATTGATACTTGCCTGATCCAACAATGAACGTACTGAACCGCCTTGCTGGTTTAGCAACGCTGTCATTAAATGCACAGGCTCGATAAACTGGTGATCTCTGCCCAAAGCAAGAGACTGCGCATCAGAGATCGCAATCTGGAACTTGCTGGTAAATCTATCTAAACGCATAAAACCTCTTTAACCGTGCGTAAATAACCTTGCTTCATTTATGGGTATGACAGCATCAAGATTCAAGTTGGCTGTGTAAAAATACGGCAATTTATTGCGCTAGCGCAACGTTTACAGACTTGAATAATCCGCGTCGGACAGCCCGATGACACTGACAATCCTGCCCGTGCCTGAAATGCCTTCATGACAAGCACGTCGATGTGAAAAGAATAGCGATGATTGTTGATAAGTACAAAGATGAGAGGAGGTAACCTGCCGTATGCCGGCTTGTTCACATTGCTGTTTCGCTATCAGAGGCAGATCCAAATAGCACTTTTCTGCATGGGTATGAGCCAGTACAGCATCGGGAAATTCCGTAAACTTTGCAGCCATACCGATATCGACTTCATAGCAAGGTCCACTAATCGCGGGCCCAATCCAGGCATGGAGGCATTCCGCATCTATAGCCATGGCTGCAATAGTCCTGGCAATAATGCCATTCGCCAGTCCTTTCCAACCGGCGTGCACCGCTGCCACAACGGTAGCATCGTTATCGCACAACAACACTGGTACACAGTCGGCCGTCATAACTGCACAGAAAGATTGCCTGTCTCGACTGACTGACGCATCGCCGTCGTATTGATCTGACGGTAACGCAATAACATCGCAACTGTGAGTTTGATTTAACCAATGAATGTGACTGGCAAAAGGCAGTCTGCTGCGGTTTTCCCGGACCCGGACTGACTCATCACCAACATGATTGCCCACATTGAGTGAGTCAAAAGGGGAGTCGCTGACACCACCAAGTCTTGTCGTGCAATACGCAAACACCCCTTTGGGTGCTTGCCACTGCGGGATAATCAACGGTGTTTTAGTAGTCATCGATACCATGAATCTTGGTATCTTCTCTTACTGAATCAATAAGCGCGACCATATCTTGTGGCAAAGGCGCCTGCCAGGTCATCCATTCATCTGTAGTTGGGTGATACAAAGAAAGCTGAGCGGCGTGAAGCGCCTGACGATTAAAGCCCCGAAGGGTATTTGCAAATTCGTCACTCGATCCTTTTGGCAGTCGCAAACGACCACCGTACGCAGGGTCACCAACCAGAGGGTGTTTAATATACGCCATGTGAACACGAATTTGATGCGTGCGCCCGGTTTCAAGTTTTAATCTAACGTGAGTATGGGCGCGGAACTTTTCAATTACGCGGTAGTGAGTCACCGCGGGTTTACCCATTTCCCTCACCGCCATGTGAGTCCGTTTGGTTGAGTGGCGTCCAATAGGCGCATCCACCAGCCCGCCGGCCACCATAGTGCCGTTTACCAATGCTTCATACTCCCGGCTCATCACACGGGTTTGCAGTTGGTCAACCAGGTGAGTTTGGGCTGGTAAAGTTTTCGCTACCACCATCAGGCCGGTCGTGTCTTTGTCCAGACGATGGACAATGCCGGCACGAGGTACTTTGTCGATGTCCGGTACATGAGCCAGCAATGCATTCAGCAAGGTACCATCCTGATTACCAGCACCTGGATGAACCACTAAGTCAGCGGGTTTATTAATGATCAGAATATCTTCGTCTTCATAAACGATATCCAGCTCAATAGCCTGAGCTTCATTCACAACCTGTTGCTCAATTTCGGCTTCAACCGAAATCACTTCGTCACCGGTCATCTTCTGTCTTGGCACCACACATGGCTCGCCATTTACACAGACATTGCCGGCCAAAATCCATTCTTTTAGCTTCGAACGTGAATAATCAGGGAACAAATCAGCCACGACCTGATCTAACCGCATACCAAAATGTTGAAATTCAGTGCTCGCTGATAATGAAATTTGTGAACTTTGTTGTACCATAACCGCCTAAGACAGGAACGCAAAGCGCAGATTATAACAAGGTTTGCCGTCGTTGGCGGTTTTCTTTTGGTGTTTATATGGTGTTTGCGTGCAAGTACGTTAAAATAACGAAAATTTTGCTGTACGTAATACAGTAGCGAATAAAACGGACCAGGAACTAGAAGTACTATGAAAATTACCCGTTGCATTGCACCACTGGTGTTCGGCGCCATTGTTAGCTTAGCTGGATGCTCGTCTTCAGAAGATAAAGAAGCACAAGTGGTCAACGCGAATCTGGATGCGCAATCGCTTTACGACAGAGCGCGTGAAAGTATGGAAAACGGCAACTTTGCCGCTGCTGCTGCATCACTGAGCGCGCTGGACTCTCGCTTTCCTTTTGGGCCTTTGTCTCACCAGGTGCAACTTGATTTGATTTTCAGCTATTACAAATCAGGTAAATCCGACCAAACGCTGGCTACCATTGACCGTTTCATTCGGTTGAACCCTAACCATGCAGACGTGGATTACGCCTTCTATATGCGTGGTTTAACGAACATGGAAGCCGACAATAATCTGTTCCAGGAAATGGTAGGCATTGACAATACAGACCGTGATCCAACGAAGTCAAAGCAGGCTTTTGACGATTTCCGCCGTCTGATCCAACAATTCCCTGACAGTAAATACGCAGCTGACGCACGTAAGCGTATGGTGTTTATTAAGAATCGACTGGCCAAATATGAAGTCGCGATCGCACGTTTTTATATGCGTCGTGAAGCCTACATTGCTGCTGCCAACCGTGGAAAGTACATTCTGGAACACTACCCTGATTCAAACCAGGTTCAGCAGGCACTGGAAATCATGGTGGAATGTTATGATCAGCTAGAGCTGACTGAATTGAAAGACAACGCGATGAAAACGCTGAAACTGAACTTCCCTAATAGCGAATTTATCAGTTAAAGCGCAACGATATTAAAACAATAAAAAACGCCCTGCTTTGCAACAGGGCGTTTTTGTTTGTCTATGAAAAAGTGCGTGTACTTTTTCTGCCCTACACCGGACTTTGGTAAGACTCACAATAATCCACAAATTCATCTATTGGCAGCGGTTTGGTATAAAGGTATCCCTGCACTTTATGACATTGCTCTTTGGTAAGAAATACAACTTGCTCAACGGTTTCTACGCCCTCAGCCACAATCTCACATCCAAGCTCTCTGCCCATTTGAATAATACTGTGAGTGAGTGAACAACTCGATTGCTCACGGGGTATTTGCGCAATGAAACTCTTGTCAATCTTCAGCACATCGAAGGGTAAGGTATTTAAATAAGCCAAAGAGGAATACCCAGTGCCAAAATCGTCCAACGCGAGACAAAAACCCGCATCTTTGAAACTAGCCAATTGTTGGGTGTCCATATCCAGTAGCGCACTCTCGGTTAATTCCAATTCAAATCGCGAGGGCGACAAGGCGTGCTTATGAAGCTCTGCCAACATATCGTCTAATAAACCGGGTTGCGATATGTCCAGCGCCGATAGATTTACTGCTACTTTCAATCGCTCCCGAATTGCCGAGGGCATGCTAATAAGTGCATTGCATGTTTTTGCAAACACAATCCGGGTTAGCTGTGACATTAACCCTGCATTTTCAGCAATAGGTATGAATACATCCGGTGCTACCCACCCGAGCGTTTTACTTTCCCATCTCGCCAACACTTCAGCGCCAACAAACTCACCTGACTGAAGATTAATTTGAGGCTGCCAGTACACTTGAATTTCATCATTTGCCAACGCATCACGTAGCGCACTTTCCAGTTGAAGTGACTTTCTGCGCGAGTCTGTCATCCCTTGCTTGTAAAGTTTTATACTGCCTTTTCCTAGCTCTTTTGCCCAGTAGAGGGCCGTATCAGCTTGTTGATAAATCGACTTTACTTCTTTTGCATGGTGCGGATAAGCACTAATTCCAATACAACAATTCACTCTGACCAACTCATCGTTGTTCACTCGGAACGGCTTAATAGCCTCCTCGCGAACCGCTTCCGCTAAATCCAGCGCCTCTTTGATAGAGGAAATTGAGTGCGTCCATATAGCAAATTCATCACCGCCTATACGGTACAAGGTCCCCTTACCTAAAATAGTAAATGAAATGCGGTGCGTGAAATCCAGTAGCAGTTCGTCGCCGGCCACATGGCCAAAACTGTCATTAATTTGCTTAAAATTATCCAAATCAATAATGAGCAGGGCTTTACAAATCCCCGCACTGAACGGCCGCAAATCCCGAGCCAATACGGTGTGCAACTGCCGCCGGTTTGGCAATGCAGTTAATACATCGTGGTTGGCCAAAAACCGTAATTCTTCGCGGGTATGCACTAATTCTGACACCTCGGTGAGAGACAAGGTGTAATGAGAAATACTGCCAATCCGGTCGGTTACGGGCACCAGATTCAATAAACCGTAGCGACGCATTTCTGCTGACGACCAGTTGATCTCTCCTGACCAGCTTTGACCTGATTTCAATAGTTGTTGAACCCTGTTACCGGTTTCTGGTGGTAGGAATCGTTCTAGTAATTTGTCGTGCAGGATTGACGATGTGTCATCCGACAGCGGGTTCACCATTTTTACTAAGGCGTTATTCGCATCGACGATCGCAAAGTCAAGGTTCAGGATTGCGATCCCTTCGCGACTGGTTTCGAAGACCGTTTTTGCCTGCCTGAGTTGTTGCTCATGCCTGTCCATTTGCTCGACGATTTCCTTGCCACTGGACAACAGCAGGTTCCAGTCCAGCAGAGGCTCTTTTACCACCTTCTCCATGCGGTGACGGCTAAACAGTAGAAATGCGAACAGGAACAACCCGTAAGAACACGCAATAAGTACTTTGCCGCTAAAATTACCAATAATAAGCTCAAAGGTGTCGCTGTGTACCCCAAACGCCAGCAGCGGGAACAATATGCCGTCTGCGACGATCACAAAAACGAAACTCAGGCTATAAGCCAGGCTGAGGTTTGCATGCCCGGCAATACGACTTTTGAATTTGTCGAACAGAAAAATCAGCAGATAGAGCTCAAGTATTATTAATACCGCACCAAGAATAATCAGCGGGATTGACAACTCAAATAGTGCAGCGGGCACGTCAAGTGCGTTAATTACCTGTTCAGCCCTGAGACTCTTTACCACCAGCGCAAACAGCAGCACTTTGAATAAGCCTACCGTGAACACTAAGCGCATAATGTTTTGCAATATAAAGGCGTCGCGTTCAATAAAGGCCAGTATCACACAGGCCATCATAAATCCGCCGTAAGCAATGGTGCCGCCAGATAACTTAATGCTATTAAACAATTCCAGCGAATAAACCGCGCCCAGGAACCCGCCCATCAGTAGTACTAAGCTGACGTAGATGTATAACGAGACTCGTCGCGTATGCGGGTTTTTCTCCATCGACAGCACCGACGGGAACACACAAAACAAAATGACTTGAAAGAGAAAGTGGCTAACCATGCCCACCTATCCATAGGATCCAGACAGGTAGAATACCAGAACTTTATGAAAGTGCTTACATTAGCAGTAGAAAGTTACGTTAGCCGATAAGAAAACGGGGAGCATTGAAGCAGAAGAAACCAGTGCAAGGTGCACTGGTTATCTGAAGAATAAATGGCTGAATGGATTTAACAATCTCGCTAAGCCTGAGGTAAAGTGTAGTGGTTGGTCTACAACACTGAACACCAGACAGCCTTCAGGCGCGTCAGATCGAGGGGCATGAGTATGCTCTCCGGTCATATAAATCAAATCACCAGAATCATAATCGTTTAGTCCGTCAGAGAACTCACCGTTGATCACCAGTGTCATTTCAGACCCGCGGTGTGTGTGTTCCGGCACCGTGCCACCCTTTTCAATGTAGATGAAATTAGCAACGCCATCGCATCCCAAATCTACGGGTGATTGCCACAACTTACCTACCAGAGAGGACCAGTTGCCTTTCTTTTTAACTAATCGATGAAGCGTTTTCGGCAACTCAAAGGATTTGCCGTCCAGTTCAATCGACGTCGCTTGCTTAATTCCTTGCGGGCGATACGCCCTCTCTGCCGCAGGTTGCTGCGTAATGTTTGCAAGCATCAAATCGAAATCAGGGTCATAGCTCTCTACAGCTTCCTCAATTTCGTTGCTGGCAAAAGTAGAAGTAAACGCGTCAACTTTGTGCTGACAGTGCTCGCACATGTCGCAGTGTGCAGAAATCATTAATGACTCTACCGGCGACAAAGTTCCCTCTACAAACTGCTTTAAATGTTCGGGGGTAGGATGAAACTTAATCATACTCGCTTAGCATACCTTTTAATCGTTGTAACGCCAGTCGTGTGCGAGATTTCACTGTACCTAAAGGTATTGCTAACTCATCAGCGATCTCTTGCTGAGACTTACCATCAATGTATATGGCTTCTATAACTACTTTTTGCTTCTCCGGAAGCTCGTCAAACAAGTGGCCTATTTGCTCCAGAGTGACCTGCTCGTCCAGGCTGGTCTCATTTTGGTCGGGCGTTTGCTCACACAACACTGGCCAAAGATCGTCTGCACAAATGTCTTCTTTGCGGTTTTGGACTTTGCGGAGCATGTCGAATCGGATATTTCTGGCTATCGTAAATATCCAGGTGGACGGAGAGCCCTTTTCAGAATTGAACAAATGGGCCTTTTGCCAGACATTAGACATTGTGTCCTGCACCAGCTCCATTGCCAGCGCTTCGTTTCCGAGTTGCTTTAAAGCATAGGAACGCAAACGTGGCGCGAAATAACCAAAAATTCGAGCGAACGACGCTTTGCATCGCGTTTCCGCGACCTGCACGAGGTACTGCGACATTTCTACCGCACACTCTTTTGGTTCTATTGCGCTATTTTCATGTTCCAAAGGAATTCCAACAAGCATAGTTCCTGTCCGTAATTTACGAATATACAGTTATTACTGACAGATTGAACAAACAGATCATTATTTTTAACGAACTAATTCACTAATATAATTTAGCACGTTATCGCAGTTTTTTTCACCCAGAAACGCTTGTTTGTTGGCAGCATCCACGGGTAATAATTCAAGCCACCGGTATATTACCCACATAGGGTCATTAAATTTGAGCTCTGGGTACAGGCGGGCTATTTCCGGGTATTTGTCGTAAATGAGTTCTAGTTTAATTCGCAAAGGCGAGATTTTCTCGTCCTCAATAACACAAGACCAGTGATGTTGCTCTGTGCAATCGCCGATTCGCAGTCCGTCAGCTTCTGTTTTGATATTTTCGACACTGACACAACAGACGCCTTCCACGTTGATGCCGAGTAAACCATCGTCTAGTAAGTCGAAGTCGACTATTTTACACAGCGTGCCTATTGGAAAGATATGCTCATTGGATGCCTGATCCCCGCGGGAATTAAGCATACATAGTACAAAATACCCATTTCCTGCACAGGCTTCCTTGACCATGCGGACATACCGAGGCTCAAAAATACGCAACGCCATGTGCCCACCAGGGAGCAAGTGCGCGGACAAAGGAAATAAAGGAATGTTGTGGTGATGCATAAGCCTTACATTCGTTAACTAATCGATTCTCATTACGCCGTGCGTTTGCAATTGGATCTATTTATATTCGGCAATCACTACATAAAACCATTTTTAATGCCATGCGCGACAAAAAGTGATCTGCTAATGTATATATTCTGTACTTATGGCAAACAATACAAGTGATTAAGTCATGTCGTTCAAAACACGCTTCACTCAGTTTTACGCCGATCTCGCTAACGTCGATATAGACGATCTGGATAATGTGTACCACGAGCAGATTCTGTTTAAGGACCCTATCGCCAGCCATTCTGGTATTGAGAGCGTAAAAGCCTATTTTGCTCATCTTCTTGACAGTACGTCCTCTTGTAAATTTGATATCCATCATTTTATTGAGAGTTCATCAACTAATTCGCCCTACGACTTTACTGTCGAATGGACCATGCACCTTACGCTGAATAATCAGTCCCGCCCCATCTCTGTCAATGGGGTATCACTGCTTACGTTAAAAGACGACCGCGTTATCTACCACCGTGACTATTACGATATGGGCGAAATGGTTTATGAGCATGTCCCCGTGCTAAAGCGCGTTATTCACTATATTAAGAAGCGACTGACACAATGAAATCGATTCTGGTAACCGGTGCCACTTCCGGCATCGGCAAAGCATTTGCACTTCACGCTGCCAACGCAGGTTACCGCGTTATCGCATGTGGCAGAAACATGCAGGCACTGGCCGAACTAAGTAAAAACAGTAATATCGATACATTACAATTTGACGTTACGGATCTCGAACAAACCAATAAAGCGCTCGGTGACACAACATTCGACATCGCGGTATTAAATGCAGGCACTTGCGAATACGTTGATTTACCCGAATTCGACCCTGCACTGTTCAAGCGCGTATTTGAGGTCAATTTTTTCGGCATTGTTAACTGCATTCATGCACTTTTGCCCAAATGCGGAAAAAACACACAACTGGTTATTATTGATTCCATGGCCAGATTGCTGCCCTTCACCCGCAGCGAAGCCTATGGTGCCAGTAAAGCGGCAGTGCATTATTTAACCCAGAGCCTGAGCGTGGATTTACGGGCAAAAGGCGTCATTGTTCAGAGCGTTTCGCCGGGGTTCGTAGAAACCCCGTTAACCGATAAAAACGATTTCGAAATGCCGATGAAAATCACCGCCGAAGAGGCGGCTGAAACGCTGCTGAAACGCATAGAAGCAAAACAAATGGCAATCTATTTTCCCAACGTATTTGGCTGGATATTACGCATCCTTAACCATCTACCCCAGCGCATCAAACGCTGGCTGTCATCCAAATTACAACAATAACGGCAAGCATTATTATGGCAAAACGCATAGCAATTGTTGGCACAGGCATATCCGGCCTGACCAGCGCCTATTTACTCAATCGTCAGCACGATATCACTGTATTTGAAGCAAACGATTATATTGGCGGCCACACGGCAACCAAGGATGTATCCGTCAACGGTGAACAATTCGCCATCGACACTGGCTTTATTGTATTCAATGACTGGACATACCCGAATTTCATTAAGTTACTGACGCAGCTCGGGGTTGCATACCAGGAAACCGAAATGAGTTTTTCGGTACATCATGAAAAAACCAATATCGAATACAACGGGCACGACCTAAACACCCTGTTTGCACAACGACGCAACCTGCTTCGCCCGCGATTTTGGCGAATCGTTAATGACATCGTTAAATTTAACAAAACCTGCAAGACGGTGCTGGAAAACAACGAGCCCGTAGAAGGGATAACGCTAGCAGACTTCATTGCCCGACACGGCTTTAGCGACAGTTTTAGTGAGCACTACATTTATCCTATGTGCGCAGCAATCTGGTCAGCCAGCCTGGAGCAAACCAAGGCTTTTCCGTTGGCTTTTTTCCTGAAGTTCTTTAATAACCATGGCTTACTGAATATTACCGACCGTCCACAGTGGTACACCATTATGGGCGGCTCCAGAGAATACATTAAGCCCCTGACTGCCGCTTTTGCAGACCGCATTAAACTCAATACGCCGGTAAAATCCGTCCGCACTGTCGAGCAAGGCATTGAAGTCATTACAGCCCACGGCGACAGCCATTTATTCGATGAGATTATCTTTGCCTGCCACAGCGACCAGGCCTTGCAAATGATGGCTGAACCTTCCGCCGACCACAAAGCGGTACTCGGGGCTATACCCTACGCAGAAAACGACGTTGTGCTGCACACAGACACTGCTCAACTGCCTCAACGTAAACTTGCATGGGCTAGCTGGAATTACCGGTTAACCGGTTCTGCAGAAGAACAAGCACGCCCCGCAGCGGTTACGTACAACATGAACATCCTGCAGCGCTTGGTAACGCCCACTACGTTTTGTGTTAGTTTGAATTCACCCTCAATTAATCATAACGACGTACTGGGTGAATACCGTTATGCACACCCCCAATTCAGTGAAAACATGGTCGCTGCACAAAACAAACGCAATGTCATTTGCGGCGTTGATCATATGCATTTCTGCGGGGCATACTGGTACAACGGATTTCACGAAGACGGCGTGCGTTCCGCATTAGACGTCTGTAAACGGTTTGGTGAGGAATTGTAATGGAAAGCGCTCTGTATACCGGGAAGGTATTACACCAACGATTCAGGCCTACCCAGCATGCCTTTTCCTACGGCATTGCGATGATGTGGTTGCATTTAGATGAGGTTAATCAACTTGCCCACACCGTAAAAGGGTTCTCGAATTGCCGTCGCGCAGCGTTTGAGTTTCGACGCAGTGATTATCTCGGCGATCCTACCGTACCGTTGAAGCAGGCCGTACTCGAGAGAATGAATGCTTTGCATACCGAAGGTGAGCATCTCGCGGGAGACATCTTTTTATTAGGACAGGCCCGGCACTTTGGGTTGTACTTCAGCCCGGTTAACTTTTACTTTCTACGCGATAAACGTTCTGGTGTGTTCACACACTTACTGGCTGAAGTCAGCAACACGCCCTGGAATGAACGTCATCATTACCTCGTCGATCTGGCAGTGCAGGCTGATACAGAAAAAGCGTTCCATGTATCTCCGTTTAATCCCATCGACATGATTTACCGCTGGCATGTACAACAGCCAGCTGACAACTTTTCGGTGGGTTTAAGTTGCTATAAAGGCAACAAGCATTTCACCGCAATGATGCATTTAGCACAGCAACCATTGAACTCAAAGTCGATTATCAACGTAATCAAAGCTATACCTAATATGACACTTAGAACTGTCGTCGGAATCTACTGGCAAGCCGCAAAGTTATGGATAAAGCGCACGCCCGTATATTCACATCCGATAAATAGTCAGGAATGAACCATGGCCAACAGTGAATCAGCAATCTACCCAACACTCACTTTTACTTCTATCGACAAGATTTGTCGTCAAATTTTTATTTCGTTAATGCAAACACTGCCCGAGGGCTATCTTGTCATTAAAGAAAATGACGCGGTAGTTGCACAATGCGGCAATAGCAGCAGCGACTTACATGCCGAGGTAAATATTCACTCACCGAAAACTTATCGAAAGCTGTTGTTTGGTGGCAGTGTGGCATCAGGTGAAACCTACACAGATGGTATGTGGAGCAGTCCTGAATTAACGCATGTTATTCGTTTGTTTGCGCGCAATTTGCCAACGCTTGACCGTTGGGAGTCACGTTTTAGCTGGCTCACGTTCCCTTTCGATAAAATTATGCACCTCAAGCGCCGCAACACCCGCGACCAGGCCAAAAAGAACATTGCGGCCCACTATGACTTAGGGAATACCCTTTACACGCACTTTTTAGATAAAAGCATGATGTACTCCTCGGCTATCTACCCGGATGCAAACGCATCACTGGCCGAAGCGCAGCAATACAAGCTAAAAACCATTTGCGACAAACTGCAGCTGAACAAATCAGACCATTTAGTGGAAATAGGCACAGGCTGGGGTGGCCTGGCCGTATTCGCTGCAAAACACTACGGATGTAAAGTGACCACCACCACTATTTCAGAAGAGCAATTTGCCTATGCTTCTGAGTGGGTGAAGAAAGAAGGGTTAGAAAACCAGGTTACACTACTCAAAAAAGACTACCGGTTACTTGAAGGCAAATTCTCAAAACTAGTGTCTATTGAAATGATCGAAGCCGTTGGTAAACCCTACCTGAACCAGTTTTTCACCAAATGTGCCAGCTTACTTAAACCCGACGGTCTGATGTTGCTGCAGTCTATTATTATTGACGATCGCCGCTACGACACCTACCAGAAAGGCGTGGATTTTATTCAGAAACACATATTCCCAGGTGGTTTTTTGCCGTCGCAACTCACCCTCAACGATCACATCAAGCGTGCCAGCGATTTGTCTATACGGGATCTACACGATATAGGCCTGGACTACGCCACAACGCTCCGCGATTGGTTTGAGGCATTTAATGTTGCTCGCCCGGCTCTTGCGGAACACGGCTATGACGACCGATTTGCACGTATGTGGGAGTACTACCTGAAATATTGCGAGGGAGGGTTCCTTGAGCGCACCATTAGTACGGTGCAACTGGTATTAAGTAAACCTCGAAGTGAAGCAAAAATGGCCCGATAACGGGCCATTTTTCTATTGCTAACCGGCATATAGCCGCAAAGTCTATACTGTTTAACCTGCAGGCTGGTCCAACACGGAAATCGGTTTAGAGCGAATGGGCTCACCCTGGTTAATATTAATTTCAACCCGCCGATTACGCGCACGCTCTTCTGCCGTAGTAGGCTGCTCGACCAGCGGTAACGTTGAAGCCTTACCCACAACTGACATACGCGATTCATCAAACCCTGCCGCCAGACGCATTTCCTCCGCTACAGCAACAGCGCGTTGTGCAGACAAGTCCCAATTTGAACGATACAGTTCATTAGAGATCTGCTGACTGTCACTGTGTCCGGAGACTTCAATCTGGCCCGGCATATCTGCGAGGATTTCGCCAATCTGGCGAATGATGGGCTTAAATTGAGGTTGCAGGAACGCAGAGCCTGCCGAGAAAGACCCGTTCTCACGAATGCGAATAGTAATTTGCTGTCCGAGGGATTCCATTTCAATGGACCCATCTAAAATCTGCTTCTGCAGCTGCTGCGCTACTTTTTTCATCATCTCGGCAACCTGCTCCTGGTTTGCCGCTTGCTGTGTTGACGCAGACTGATCCGTTGACGTTTGCTGCGATTGACCACCGCGCTGGGTGCCACGTTGTTTTTGACGTCCGCCAGCCGAGTCTTCATCCCCAGCCTGAAACTCCAGCATTTGTTGGGTCATGTCGATAGTTTGCTGTTGAATAGTATCAATGGGCGTGGGATCAGGGCGGCCGGGACGGAATTCCATGGCAATTACGCTGGTGCCTTTAGGAATGTCCTTCACTTCGATTTTGTTTTGTACACCAAAGGCAAATTTCATCGAACCGGCTATTTGCTTAAATTTAAGCACGTCCATTTCCGAGAATGCCAACAAGAGTACAAAGAAGCACATCAGCAGCGACATGAGGTCCGCAAAGGTCCCCATCCATGCGGGGAGACCTTCGGGGGGGCATTTAGGGCATTCTTCTTCCTGTGCCATCGGTTACTCTTCCTCTGCCCCGGCACCACGCTTACTGGCCGCCAGATAGTTTTTCAGAATACCTTCAATAACACGGGGGTTCTGTCCATCCGCAATACCCACAATCCCATCGAGGATCAAAGACTGGTTGAGTTTTTCTTCGTTCAGTCGGTTAGACAGCTTTGCCGCGATTGGCAGACAAATTACGTTAGCCAGGAATGCACCGTACAGTGTGGTTAACAAGGCTACCGCCATAGCCGGACCGATGGCTTTTGGGTCATCCATGTTCGATAACATGGCTACCAGACCGATAAGCGTACCGATCATCCCCATCGCCGGGGCCACGTCACCTAAACCTTTAAAAATAGATACACCGAACTCATGACGTTCGGTTGTCATGGAAATGTCCTTAGCCAGCGTTTCACGCACGACGTCGATATCATGGCCATCAACCAGCATATCAACCCCTTTTTGCATGAAAGGGTTTACTATTTCTGCTTCTTCCAGCGCCAGGAATCCACCTTTACGCGCCGCATCGGCCATTTCAACCACCTTTTCAATCAGTTCTTCAGGCGTGTCGATTTTGAACATAAAGGCCTTGCCGGCCACTTTACCCGCACCAAAAAATTGCCCCAGCGTAAACTGTGACATAACAACAAATAAACTACCGCAAAATACAATGAGTACTGACGGAACATCCACAAACATGCTGAGGTCGCCCCCGAGGATCATGGCCATTACAATAAAGCCAATACCACCTAACATGCCGATTAAGGTTGCTAAATCCACTTGTATCCCTCAATTCATTTATTGTGTTTGATGCGTTTTGTTATGAGTAACTATAGCCGCAAATTGTTGCGGCAGCATGTTGATATTGAACAATTATGCAAGTACCAACATTAACGCTATCTGATTGGTTTTCAGTCATTCTATCGGCAGATAAAAAATTTTCTACACCGGAAATTCATTGTTTTGGCTTATTCGCTGTTTATCTGCTCAGCCTATTCAGGCTTTGTATCGCATCACAGGAAAATATCCCGGGCGTGACTGCAAACTATTTGACCCATCTGCGCCCCTCGGTTAATGTGCCCTTTTTATTTTGGTCATAGAGAGAAAACCGTGAGCGATAAAGCCTCCGATACGTCCCCGACATTTGAGCAAACCCTGTCTGAGCTTGAACAAATCGTCAATGAAATGGAACGTGGTGACTTGCCTCTGCACGATGCGCTGAAGAAATTTGAACGCGGCGTAGAGTTATCGCGTCTTAGCCAACAGGCACTGACCGATGCCGAACAAAAGGTAAAAATCCTTACCGAGCAAGGTAATAGCTCAACGCTGCAGGATTTTACGCCTGACGACGAGCTGTAATATGACTCTGAAAGCAATTCAACAAACGGTTCGTCAGCAAGTAGACGAGGCGTTATCAGGTGTCATCAGCACATTACCTGATCACGCACCCGAGTTAAAAGCCGCAATGCATTATGCATTGACTGCAGGCGGGAAGCGGATGCGGCCTCTGCTAGTCCATTTGACTGGCAACATGCTGGATCTGCCTCGCACAGACCAACTCACCATTAGTATGGCAATTGAATGCGTTCACGCCTATTCATTAGTACATGATGACCTGCCGGCGATGGACGACGATGACCTGCGACGCGGACAGCCAACCTGTCACATCAAATTCAGTGAAGCGACCGCTATTTTAGCCGGCGACGCTTTGCAAACCCTCGCGTTTAGCATATTGGCGGAACAACCTTTAAGTGCCTTTGGCGATAAGCAGCGCGCGAAACTCATTGGTAGCCTGGCTCGTGCTTCCGGGTATCTCGGTATGTGCGGCGGACAGGCCATAGACCTGGCATCAACGGGTAATCTCATCGACGTTGATCAATTAAAGCAATTACACCGTTTAAAGACCGGTGCGTTACTTACGGCTTGCGTTGATATGACATGCAGAGCCAGTGAATCTATTGCGCCGGAAAGCCACACTTTATTGTGTCGCTACGCCGAATTAATCGGCCTGGCATTTCAGGTCCAGGATGACATACTCGACCTGACCGCGAGCACTGAAACACTGGGCAAACCCAGCGGCTCAGATGTGGCGTTAGGCAAAAATACCTTCCCATCGCTACTCGGCTTAGACACCGCCCGGGAAGAATTGGCAAAATTGCATCAACAGGCGCTTCAAGCCTTGGACGGTTTGCCCTACAATACGGACTACTTAGTGGCGTTTACCGATTTAATGGTTAATCGCGACCATTAATCCGCCAGACAGACACAGTACAAATATAATCAGAATGACTTTAGATTTATCGCACTATCCTACTTTGGCCCAAGCCCGCTCTCCGGAAGCGCTTCGCAAATTGCCTCAAGACAAACTGCGAGCCCTTTCAGATGAGCTTCGTCAGTACTTACTTACCTGTGTAAGTCAGTCCAGCGGACATTTTGCATCCGGCCTCGGCACGGTTGAGTTAACCGTTGCCTTGCACTACGTATACAACACGCCGTTTGACCGCCTTATTTGGGATGTTGGCCATCAGGCTTACCCGCACAAAATTCTGACTGGTCGTGCAGAGCAAATGTCGACCATTCGAAAAAAAGAAGGGTTACACCCCTTCCCCTGGCCGCCTGAAAGCGACTTCGACACCTTCGCGGTGGGTCACTCTTCAACGTCAATCAGCGCTGCGCTGGGTATGGCCATTGCGGCTGAAAAAGAACAACAGGGCCGTAAGGTTGTCGCCGTCATTGGCGATGGCGCAATGACGGCCGGCATGGCCTTCGAAGCCATGAACCACGCTGGCGATATCAGCAAAGACATGGTGGTGGTATTAAACGACAATGAAATGTCGATTTCCGAAAATGTCGGCGCATTGAACAGTCACCTGGCCCGCCTGTTAACCGGCAACCTGTTTAACAGTATTCGTGACGGCGGCAAAAAGCTGCTGAGTAACGTGCCGCCCATTAAAGAATTCGCCAGCCGGGCAGAAGAACATATTAAAGGCATGGTGGTACCGGGCACGATTTTCGAAGAACTGGGTTTCAATTACATTGGCCCTATCGACGGCCATGACATCAATGGTGTGGTCGACACACTTCGCAATATGCGTAAGTTCAAAGGCCCACAATTACTGCACGTGGTGACTAAGAAAGGTAAAGGTTACCCGGAAGCAGAAAAAGACCCAATCAAGTTCCACGCGGTTCCAAAATTTAATCCGGCAGATCAAACTCTGCCCAAATCTGCCGCCTCCAAACCAACCTACTCGGCTATTTTTGGCAACTGGTTGTGTGATATGGCAAAAGCCGATCCTAAGCTAATGGCAATCACGCCTGCGATGCGTGAGGGCTCAGGCATGGTGGCTTTCTCCCAGCAATTCCCGGAACAGTACTTCGATGTAGCGATTGCTGAGCAGCACGCTGTAACGTTGGGTGCAGGTATGGCTAAAGAAGGCCTGAACGCCGTTGTTGCGATTTATTCTACCTTCCTGCAGCGTGCCTACGATCAGTTGATTCACGATGTGGCGTTGCAAAATCTGCCGGTATTGTTTGCCATTGATCGTGCTGGTATTGTCGGCGCCGACGGCCCAACACACCAGGGGGCGTTTGATATCGCGTTCCTGCGTTGTATCCCTAACATGATTGTGATGACGCCTGGCGACGAGAACGAATGCCGCCAAATGTTGTATACCGGACACCTTGCCAACCAGCCAGCAGCGGTGCGCTACCCACGTGGCGCAGGCAAAGGCATCACGCCAGACACCGAAATGACCGCCTTGCCAATTGGTAAAAGCCGTACTTTGCGAGAAGGCAAGCGCGTTGCCTTACTCAATTTCGGTACGCTGTTACCGTATGTAGAAAAAGCGGCTGAGACGCTGGATGCCACGTTGGTTGATATGCGCTTTGTGAAGCCGTTAGACACCGATATTCTGGATAGTCTTCAGCAAGACCATGATGTGCTGGTGAGTGTTGAAGATGGCTGTATCATGGGTGGCGCAGGTAGCGCAGTTGCTGAATATCTCATGCAAAAGCAATACGGCACAAAGCTACTTCAGATTGGCTTACCGGACAGCTTCATCCTGCAGGGCACACAGGAAGAAATGTATGCCGAGCTTAAATTGGATGACACTGGCATTGTCGAGCAAGTTAAGGCCTTTACCAGCCAATAATCATTTATGACTAAAAAGGCATATCGAGTGATATGCCTTTTTACAGATTTGGCGCTGAATTAACTATCCAAATAAGTCCATGAAGGCTCGCACACGCCATCAGACCAGCAATGATATCGTCGAGCATGATACCAAGCCCACCACTGACGTATTTGTCCACCGGGCCAATTGGCCAGGGCTTAACGATATCGAAGAAACGAAACAGCAAAAAGCCCGCTACTACCGTCCACAATGACAATGGCACCCACAAGAATGTCAGTAAGATACCAGCTACCTCATCCCATACAATAGAGCCGTGATCGTGAACCTGCATATCATCTGCTGTTTTACCACACAGATAAATACCTATTGCGCTGGCCAAAACAGCGGCTATCAGTAATGTAATTGGCGGCAGGTATAAGAAGGGAATCAGCAGCGGTAACGCCGCCAATGAACCGAAGGTACCGGGCATAAATGGGATCAGGCCACTGCCAAATCCCAACGCCAGAAAGTGGACAGGATTTTTTAGCGAAACACGTTGTCGAAGCTGCTTATCCATGGTCGAACTGGTGTTCGTAGCCGCTGGATTCTGGCAAAGAATAACGCTCGTCGTACAGGCGCAAATCCAATTGTCCTGCGTGGCCGGTAATCTGGCCAATGCAGGTCGCTTTCACGTTAGCATTCGACAGTGACGTCTCCAGATTGCCGCGCTGCTCTTCATTTACCGTGAACACCAACTCGTAATCATCGCCAGCGGTTAACGCGTAGCGATAAGCCGCTTGCGCCCCAACAGATTCAAACAACGGTGCAGAAATAGGCAAACGATCAACATGTACCGTCGCACCACAGTTCGATGCGTTCAGAATGTGCTTAAGATCAGATACCAACCCGTCAGACACATCAATACACGCATTTGCCGTTCGGCGCAGTGCAGTGCCAGCCATTACGCGAGGCGTTGGGTAATAATGGCGATTCACCAGGTAATCCCTATGACGCTGCGGCACCGTAATGGTATTTTGCAGGATATCTAGCCCTGCTCCGGCATCGCCCAATGAGCCAGTGGCATATATCCAGTCACCTGGTTTTGCCCTGCTTCGGCGCAACTCGTTGTCTGGTGGAATGAAGCCTTGCGCCGTAATTGTCATGGCCATAGGGCCAGCCACCGTATCACCACCAATTAACTGCACCGAATAATACTCGGTCAACTCGTAAAGTCCGCTGGCGAACTCTTCAATCCAGGCTTCATCGCAATGGGGTAATGACAACGATAAGCTGATCCACGCGGGCTCGGCCCCCATAGATGCAAGATCGCTAAGGTTTACCGCTACAGCTTTGTAAGCAACAGATCGCGCTGGCGCGTCGGGGAGAAAATGCACGCCGGCGATCAGCGTGTCAGTGGTGACGGCTAAATGCTGGTTTTCAGGTACCTTGGCAACGGCACAGTCGTCGCCAATCCCTACCAGTACGTCTTTGCGCGTGTGTCCACCTTGCGCAAAGTACCGTTTAATCAGATCAAATTCTTTCACAATCGTCGACGTAACATCTTAAGTGAATCACGATGAACCGTGACCAGACTGGCGTTTGCCGCTAGCCACGCTCATGAGGGCGCAATGTGCGAACAGCCTTGTCCAGCGCGCCATTGATGAATTTATGGCTATCTTCAGCACCAAATGCTTTAGCCAGTTCAATCGCTTCGTTAATAACAACCTTGTATGGGACCTCAACATGCTGAGTTAGTTCAAAGGTTGCCAAGCGTAAGATGGCTTTTTCGATAGGATCGAGCTCTTCCGGCAGGCGCCCGAGATACGGACGAATTTTATCGTCCAGTTCAGGCGCACTTTTAACAACACCGCGCAGCAAGCCCTGAAAAAAGCGCATATCCACTTTCTTCATATCGTTGCTGGTCGCAAGCGCTAATTCCACCTGCTCTACAGCGTTGTTAGTCATTTGCCAGGAATAAACGCCCTGTAGGGCAAGTTCACGGGCTCGACGGCGAGGAGATACTTTCACAAATTGCCCCTTTACGCCAAACCGTCAAGTGCAGACATAACATTGACCATTTCTAATGCGCCAAGTGCAGCTTCTGAACCTTTGTTACCGGCTTTTGTACCTGAGCGCTCGATCGCTTGCTCAATAGAGTCTGTTGTAATGACACCAAATGATACCGGGATACCGTATTCCAGTGATACCTGAGCCAGGCCTTTGTTACACTCGCCTGCTACAAAGTCAAAGTGGGGTGTACCACCGCGGATCACAGCGCCTAATGCGATGATCGCGTCGAACTTCTTAGACTCAGCTAACTTTTTGGCAGCAACAGGTAATTCATATGCGCCTGGCACGCGAACCAGTGTTACGTCATCATCGCTGACTTCGCCATGACGCTCCAGAGTATCAAGCGCACCTTCCAGTAGGCTCTCTACTACAAAACTGTTAAAACGTGACACAACAATGGCAAATTTTTTACCTGTTGCGCGAATATTACCTTCGATTACCTGCATAGCCCCAATCCCGTAAGAATCCCGTGTGAAAAACGGCGCGAAGTATACCACAACAGCGCCAAAACCCAATCGTTAGTCGTGAATATACTCGACAACTTCCAATCCAAATCCCGACAGCGCGTGATATTTGATTGGCTTACTTAGCAATCGCATCTTTTGTACGCCCATGGCGGCTAAAATCTGGCTGCCTACGCCTACTGTGCGTGACGAGCCCTGCCAATTTTTACCAACCGGCTGTTCGCCGCGATCTTCAGCAGCAAACCGGCGTAATTGTGACTCCAGATCTTCTTCTTTACCCAATAAAACCAGTACGCCACCTTCCGCAGCGATTTGTTCCATGGCATCAGGCAGAGTCATAGAACGCGAAATACCACGAGTCGAGCCCAGTAAATCACTCAGGGTATTATGCAAATGCACCCGAACCAGCGTTGGGTTGTCGGCGCTGATTTCGCCTTTTTTCAACGCGAAGTGTAATTGGTTGTCGATGACGTCTTTGAATGTATGTAGCTCAAAGTCACCGTATTGTGTTGGTAATGCACAACTCGCAACTTTTTTAATCGTCGTCTCGTTCAAATTACGGTATTCGATTAAGTCGGCAATGGTGCCAATCTTTATGCCATGCGCCTGAGCGAAGGCTTCGAGCTGTGGACGCCGAGCCATGCTGCCATCGTCATTCAGGATCTCGACGATCACAGCCGCTGGTTCACAGCCTGCCAGTCTGGCTAAATCCACCCCAGCTTCGGTGTGCCCGGCGCGGTTCAGTACTCCGCCTTCTTTGGCGATCAGCGGGAAAATGTGGCCCGGTTGCACAATATCTGTTGCCTTGGCATCCTGCGCCACTGCTGCAAGAATTGTGGTCGCGCGGTCGGCTGCGGAAATGCCTGTGGTAACGCCTTCAGCCGCCTCAATCGACACGGTAAAGTTAGTCGAAAATTGCGCTTCGTTTTTGTCTACCATCAAGGGTAAATTCAGGCGTTTGCAACGCTCCGCCGTCATAGGAAGACACACCAGACCACGAGCGTGTTTAACCATAAAGTTAATGGCTTCCGGCGTGACATGCTCGGCCGCCATAATCAGATCGCCTTCGTTCTCGCGATCCTCGTCATCCATCAGGATAACCATTTTACCTTGTTGAATATCTTCAAGGATTTCAGCTGTAGTATTCAGTGCCATAATCGTTCTTTTGTGTAGGGTTATCTTTTTAAGTAGCCGTTTTCAGCCAAAAATGCCAGGCTGATATCGGATTGTTTTTGAGGTTCTGCGGCCTTGTCGCCAAGCATCAGGCGTTCCAGGTAACGAGCAATGACGTCAACTTCCAGGTTAACACGGGTGCCGACCTGATAATGGCGCATCACGGTTTCCTGCAGCGTGTGAGGAATAATCCATAGCATAAACTCACTGCCATTCACTTTGTTCACAGTAAGGCTGACGCCATCAACCGTTATGCTGCCTTTATGCGCAATATACTTTGCCAGCTCGTCCGGGGCTTTTACCCAAAACTCGATATAATCACTGTGGGTAATGACCTTGGATATGGTACCCACGCCATCCACGTGGCCAGACACAATGTGTCCGCCAAAACGACTGTTAGCCTGCATGGCTTTTTCCAGGTTTACCTGCATACCCGGTTTGTACTGCGCAAAGCCGGTAAGTCGAATTGTTTCGGCAGATACATCTGCGCTGTAATGATTCGGGCTATAGTCAACAACGGTTAAACACACGCCGTTCGTTGCAATGCTGTCGCCCAGCGCCACGTCTGACATATCCAGTTTACCTGCGCCTACTTTCAGGCGAATCGCATCGCCTCTGTCGACCATGGATTCAATTGTGCCTAGTGCTTCTATGATGCCTGTGAACATGTCGTTATCCTGCAGCAGCGTGAGTGTCGGGCGTCATTACCCGGTATGTCATTCGAATGTCTTCAGCTATATGTCTGAGATCGGTCATTTTCAAGTGGGGAGCCTCATTAATCTGCTGATAATCCGGCAGTGTGAGCATTGAAACGCCTTTGTCGCCAAGCACTTTGGGCGCTTGATAAACAATCAGCTCGTCAACCAGATGCTGATCCAGAAATGCCCCGGCCAGACCTGCGCCTGCTTCTAACCAAAGTTCATTCAGCCCCTGGCGGCCCAGTTCATCCAGCAGCCAGGTAAGCGAAACCTTCTGAGAGGCTGCATCTAGCTTTGCAGGGATAACGGTAACCGCATCGGAAAACTCGTGCTTCAACTGGCCATTCACCACCAGCAACACCGGCTGACCGTCATTAAACATGGCGAGGTCTGGTGTTAATTGCTGTTGAGTATCAATGACTACCCGCAGAGGTTGACGGCATTGCGTCAAAGGGTAATCACTAAAATTCGCCTGCTCGGGTCTGACCAACAGACTGGGGTTGTCGGCTTTCACCGTGCCACTACCGGTTAGTACTGCACAGCTTTGGGCTCGAAAACGCTGAACGTCCTGACGAGCAGCCGGGCCAGTTATCCACTGACTAACCCCATTAGCAAGCGCAATTTTACCATCCAGGCTACAAGCAAGTTTTGCTCTGACCCAGGGCCTGCCGCATGTCATGCGCTTAATAAATCCTGGATTCAACGCTTCAGCTGACTGCGTTAGCACGCCCTGAGTGACTGCAATTCCTGCATCCTGTAATCGCTTTATACCGCGCCCGCTCACTAACGGATTAGGGTCGGTCATAGCAACCACTACCCGGGCGACGTTGGCTTTAACCAAGGCTTCGGCACAAGGTGGTGTTCTGCCAGTGTGGCTACAAGGCTCAAGCGTGACATACGCGGTAGCGCCTTGCGCTTCATTACCCGCGTCTTGCAACGCGTGTACTTCTGCGTGAGGGGTACCTGCCTGTAAATGCGCACCTGCACCAATCAGCGTGTTGTCTTTAACAATCACACAGCCGACACGGGGATTGGGAGATGTTGTATATAAACCGCGACGAGCCTGTTGAATAGCCATCGCCATCCAATACTCATCGGAATGTAACGGAAAAGGGTTGGACATGGGAGTTAATCCCCTAGTCTGGCTATCTCTTCACCAAACTCTTTAATATCTTCGAATGAACGGTATACGGAAGCAAAGCGCACATAGGCCACTTTGTCGAGTTCTTTCAGGGCATCCATGATCAGATTACCTAATAATTCACTCTCTACTTCCCGCTCACCCGTTGCGCGCAGCGTTGACTTCAACTTCAGAATACACTGCTCAACTTTCTCGGTGCTCACCGGACGTTTTTCCAGTGCGCGCTGTAACCCGGCTCGGAGTTTGTCCTCATTGAAGGGTTCGCGCGTACCATCGCGTTTAATCACACGGGGCATCACCAGTTCCGCACTTTCAAACGTGGTGAAACGTTCGTGACACTCTGCGCATTCGCGACGACGGCGTACCTGATGTCCCTCAGCGACTAAACGAGAGTCAATGACTTTAGTTTCTTCGGCAGAACAAAAAGGACAATGCATGGTGAACTCCGGGGTAAACAAAGCTGGTGGCGAACGCCACCAGCTCGTCTTTCAGTTTGTTACGCGTAAACCGGGAAGCGTGAGCACAGCTCAACCACTTCGCTTTGTACACGTTCAACAACACTTTCATCACCCATGTTGTCCAGGATGTCACAGATCCAGCTTGCAACCTGCTGTGCTTCTTCAACTTTGAAGCCGCGACGGGTAATCGCTGGTGTACCGATACGCAGACCACTGGTAACAAACGGTGAACGCGGGTCTTTTGGTACCGAGTTCTTGTTCACAGTGATGTTTGCACGGCCAAGGGCTGCATCTGCATCTTTACCTGTGATGTCTTTATCGATGAGATCCAACAGGAACAAGTGGTTGTCGGTGCCGTTAGACACAATCTTGTAACCGCGGTCCTGCATTACCGATACCATGGCTTTTGCATTGGTCAGTACTTGTTGCTGATACTCTTTAAACGCCGGCTCTAGTGCTTCTTTGAACGCAACCGCTTTCGCAGCAATAACGTGACAAAGAGGACCACCCTGGTTACCCGGGAAAACAGAGCTGTTGAATTTTTTGTACAGTGTTTCGTCGCCACAAGCAGACAAAATCAGACCGCCACGAGGACCAGCCAGTGTTTTGTGCGTAGTCGTGGTAACCACGTGTGCGTGTGGCAGAGGGTTCGGATAGATACCCGCTGCAATCAAACCTGCAACGTGTGCCATATCAACCATCAGGTAAGCACCCACTTTGTCCGCAATTTCGCGGAAACGTTGCCAGTCAACAATACCTGAGTAAGCAGAGAAACCGCCGATGATCATCTTTGGCTTGTGCTCAAGCGCTAACGCTTCAACCTGATCGTAATCGATTTCACCGGTTTCTTCGTTCAGGCCGTACTGAACTGCGTTGTACGTTTTACCTGAGAAGTTTACGTGAGCACCGTGAGTAAGGTGACCACCTTCTGACAGGCTCATACCCAACACAGTATCACCTGCGTTCAGTAACGCCATGAATACAGCAGAGTTAGCTTGTGAACCAGAGTGCGGCTGCACGTTGGCATACTCAGCACCAAACAGTTGCTTAGCACGCTCGATAGCTAAATCTTCTACGATGTCTACGTATTCACAACCACCGTAATAACGCTTACCAGGGTAACCTTCAGCGTATTTGTTAGTCAGTTGAGAGCCTTGGGCTTCCATTACTCGTGGGCTACAATAGTTTTCAGAGGCAATTAGCTCGATGTGGTGTTCCTGGCGTTGATTTTCTTTATCAATCGCGGCAGCTAATTCTGGATCAAAGTCGGCAATGGTCATTTCGCGCGGTAACATGGAGGCTCCTTACTGCGTAATTTGGTCGCATATCATTCAGAAGGGCATATTCTAGTCATTTTCCGACCTATGTATACTGCTTTGTGGCCGAATTATGACAAAACCTTCAGTTCAGTCAGGTTGACAGTTGTCAACCTGAGACTATTTCTGTTTTTCCAGCTGTTTGACTCTTTCAAACAACTTATCGAGCTGACGGGCTCGAACGGCATTCTTACGCCACTCACGATTGGTCATCGCGGGTTGTCCGGACGAGTATACGCCCGGCTCTTTGATGTCACTGGTGACCATGGTATACCCGGTAATCTGCACGTTGTCGCAGATGGTCAGGTGACCGTTAATACCGCATCCGCCGGCAATAATGACGTATTTGCCAATGTGCGTGCTGCCGGCAATCCCGGTCGCTCCGCAAATACAGCTGTGATCACCAATAATGCAGTTGTGTCCAACCTGAACCTGATTATCAATGATAACGTTAGTGCCAATAATGGTGTCGTCCAGTGCGCCCCGGTCAATGGTCGATGATGCGCCGATTTGGCTGTCATCGCCTATCACCACAGAGCCGGTTTGCGGAATCGGTAACCAGGTTCCTGCATCATTGGCATAACCAAACCCGTCGGCACCAATTACCGTTTGGCTGTGAACGCGAACCCGTTTGCCAATGCGCACATTGTGATAAATCGTCACATTGGGGTGTATTACGGTACCTGCCCCGATTTTACTGCCTTTGCTAACGACAGTATTTGCGCCGATTACCACGTTGTCGCCTAACTCAACATCATCCTCAATAACACAATGGGGCCCTAGTGCGACGTTGTTGCCCAAGGTCGCGCTTTTGGCCACGATCGCCGTTGCGTGTTGGCCCACTGCGACACCCGGTGTGGTATCGAATAACTGTGCTATACGTGCAAACGTTGCATGTGGATTGTTATGCACCAGTGCCGGTATTGGACAGTCTACGGCATCATTTGGATGCAAAATCACAGCGCCCGCTTCTGTTTGCTGCAGCTGAGAGCGGTATTTGCTGTTGGTTAAAAATGAAATCTGTGAGCTGTTGGCGCTGCTCAATGTGCCTACACCACTCAGCGAAATATCACCATTTCCCTGTACATCTCCCCCCACCTGCTCAGCCAGTTCGGCGAGCGAAAAAACCTTGGGTTGTTGTTGCATGAAACTTCCTTTATGAATAAGGCTGACTCTCTTTCGCGTAGTGTACAAAAAAAATGGCTGGCTGGCTGCGTCGACGTTCAAAAAAATGCACCGTTGATCGTGTTTTCGTGCTGACTATCGCTAGGGGCTGTTGACCTTTGCTGTATCATTTTTGTTCTATATAGAAGCGTTTTAATCGCGAAACAGGCCTACAGGCATAGTCATTCTACGTCAAAGGCC
>MDTG01180408.1_pt1 | contig 33652 bp, 29 predicted proteins | sample 811421 | NCBI WGS metagenome assembly MDTG01 (sample SAMN05326645, study PRJNA326480) | marine metagenome | isolation source: seawater | place: Pacific Ocean: South East | collected 2011
GCACCCATCGACTCGCCCGGGTGAGTCCCTTCAACGCCCAGGGGAAGCGACAGACCAGTTTCGTCACCGTCGACGTGACGCCGGAATTCGAGGAGACCGATCTCGAGATTCCGGAGACCGAACTCGACATCACCCCCTTCGCCCGATCCAGCGGTCCCGGCGGACAGAACGTGAACAAGGTCGCGTCGGCGGTCCGGATCGTCCACAAGCCCACCGGTTTCATGGTCGTGGCCTCCACTTTCCGAGACCAGTTGCAGAACAAGCGGCAGGCGATGCAGGTCCTCACCGCGAAGCTCGAACAACTGGCGGAGGAGAAACGGCAGGCGGAACTCGACGAAGCGACCGGTGGCAAGGTCGATCGAGGCTGGGGCACCCAGATCCGTTCCTACGTGCTCTATGACAACCGGGTCAAGGACCATCGAACCGGCCACGAGGCGGGGAACCCGCAGACCGTCCTCGACGGGGCCCTCCAACCGTTCATCGATGCAGAGCTGCGACGCCGACGGGCCGACCGTGAACGAAGCGACTGAACCCCCTCCGAAGCCCGGCCCCGCCCTGGTGGTCGCCGGCCTCGAACGCCGACACGCCCCCGGAACCGGGATCGGCCCCGTCGACCTCGTGGTCCCCGAAGCGGGGCGGTTGTCGGTGACCGGACCGTCGGGCTGCGGAAAGAGCACCCTGCTTCGGGTCATCGCCGGACTCGAACCCGCGGACACGGGCACCATCGTCATCGCCGGACGGAACGTCGAACGGACCCTGCCCGGCCGACGTTCGGTCGGTCTCGTCGAGCAGCATCTGCCCCTCTACGACCACCTGGACGTCACCGAGAACGTCGAGATGGCGGTCTCGGGTCTTCGAATCGATCGAGAGGAGAGACGACGACGGGTCGCTGCTGCGCTGGAGGTCGCGGAGATCGGATCCTTCGCCTCCCGCAGGGCGGCGATGCTCTCCGGGGGCGAAAGGGCCAGGACCTGCCTCGCACGGCTCCTGGCGCGACGACCCGCGGTGGCTCTTCTCGACGAGCCGTTCGCGGGACTCGACCGCGATCTTCGGGATCGGGTTCGACGGGACACGCTGGATTCACTGGCATCCGCCGGGGTGGCGACGGTGCTGGTCAGTCACGACGACCGGGATCTGGATCCCGACGGACGGATCCTTGAAATCGATTCTGGCGGCCGACCGATCTGCTGATTCGAGGTCGAGCGGGGAAGCCGGGGGAAGCCCGACCCGTCCCACCACGATGACGATGCCGAGTGGCTATCTCAATCGGACGAACTCTCCGATTCATCGTTGCTGGCCAGACGAGATTTCCGTGCCTTGATCGACACCTCGCTGTAACCCAGCCCCTTCGCGCTCTTGTAGGCGGGATCCCTCATCTCGTTCACACCCCGCATGACCCGCTGGAATCCCAGGGAGGCACGAAGCATTTTTTCCTCGGGGATGGAGTAGGGCTCGTCGGGGCTTCGCTCGCCTCCTTCGGGCACTGCATTCTTGACATCGTCGAGGCTGCGTAAACGACTGGTCTTCGAGTCAATGAGCCGGTTGGTCTCGGGGACCTCGGGCTTGTTCGTGCCTGGTGCTCCCACGGTGCGGGCGTTGGAGACCTTGACTCCATTCTCGTTCACCTCGGTGTTGAGGGTCTGATCGGGCATCCTCATGCCCGTGACGAGCATCCCTTCGCCACCGGTGTTGTCGGCGGTCGCATCATCGCTGGTCTCGCCCAGGAACGAAGGCTTGGCGGTCTCTTGAGGCGCCGAGCCGAGGTAGTAGCTGGTGGCGCCGGCGGTGAGCCAGACGATCTTGTCCCCTACCCGCGGAGACATCATGGTTCCTCCGTTTTCGTAGGCCTGGGGGAGAAGAAGAAGCACCTCCACCTTGCCGTTGACGGTGGGCGAGTTGTTTGACGGTTGGCAGACGAGATGGATCGCCCCCGTCTTCTGAGGAATGACATCCGTCACCACTCCGGTGCTGATGGTGGTGGCATTGCCTGCCCCGCGGGACGTGGCTCCCAATCCGCGATTGGCATGGGTGGAACCAGAGAATCTGGAAGCACCGGCGTCATTGAAGTTCGACATCACCATGTCCTCGAAAAAAGCCCCGGCGTCATTGGGACGAATACCGTCGCATGGTAGCATCGAGCCATGTCGATGATGCCGTGCGCCTTCCTGACCAGCTTCCAGATGTGCCCCATGGTGGACGGACCCATCCCCCACGTGGGGGGCGTGATCCTGGAGACGACCGCAGTCAACATCATCGTGGGCATCTTCCCGGCCGCGGTGATCGGATCGATGGCGATGTGCATCGGACCACCGGCGAACGTCGTCGACGGATCCCCGACCTTCCTCGCGGACTGTGACCCGGTCGCCATCATGCTGTCCTCGACCGACCATGGTGGCATGGTGCTCGAGGGTGAGCCGACGGTCCTGTTCTGATCCGGACGGTTCCCGACCGATGATCGAATTCATCCTCTCACGGTGTTGGATCGCGAGAAGCGTCCGCCCCGCATGATCCCGGTCCGTTCAACCCCCGAGCGTCGAGACCTGCTGGAAGCCCGAGGACCCGATTCCCCCTTGCAGGGGTGGTGGATCCAACCGGGTGGGGTCCAGAGGCGGTCGGAAGGGCATTGAAAGCGGGACGGCGCGAAAACCCGTCAGCAGCGAGGATTCCTCGGAATCCTCGGAGTTGGCGATTCCCGGCCCTGCGACCAAGAGCCGGGTCGACGTCACGAACCAGTCCTCGTCAGCACCCCCGGGAAGATCCTCGATCGTGATCTTGTGACCTGGAACCACGGTGGTGGTCGTGGCGACACCCATCCCCCACTGATCATCGAGGGCCATGGCCTGCTCGATCACCTTGGCGGAACGGGATTGCATGTCACCGAGATTGAGCCCGAGCTGAGGACTCAATGACTCCTCCTGGAACCATTCGAAGCCCTTGAAGGACCTTGAGGCCGGGGATTGAGCCACGACCTGGAGATTCGCCGGTTGGACCGCGGCCTTCAAAGCGGGATGCATCCCGATGACCACCGGAGTACGTGGTCCTTCGAAGGCCTCCCTCGTGAACCGTGAAACGTAGGGCCCGAACTTGATCTCCGTCTCCTGGGGGTTGAACCGAAGCGACGTCCCGTTCCCCCACGGGGCGGCCGCCCCACTGAACGTCCCCAGACGAAGGACGGGCAGAGCCTCGGATCCTGAATGGTCCTGGTACCAGAAGACCCCGTGTAGGGAGAGCAGTCGAAGTAGGAATTCCAGGTCAGTCTCCTGCGACTGATGGGTGTTCTGGAGCACCTCCGTGCAGGGCTCGTTCTCCAGAGCCATCATCGGGCCCTCACCCTTGTACGGCACTCGATCGCCCCACTCCTCCAGCACCTCCTGCCAGACCTGCATGGCGGGCAGGCCGTTGAAACTCCGATCGAGCCTGCGAAGACTCATCGCCATCATCGCGGGAAGCACGATCAGCTGGTAGACGGATCGATCGTCGCCCTTGCGATAGGGCCCCAGAGACCGGGCCTGCCAGACGATTCCCTTGACCTCCCGCCAGGGCTGCGTGGATTCGAGGGTGGGGATCCGGATCATGACCGCCTGGCTCAACAGCGAAGCCGGCGCGATCGTGGCGTCGTCGTTCAAGACCTCCGCGTGAACGAATCCCATGGCCGACACCGCCTCCACGATCTCCGCCTGGAGCAGGGTCCAGCCATCCTTCCCGTTGATCGTGATGGTGGCGGAATCGATCTTCTCTGGCATCTCGATGCTTCCTCGTTCGATCGGACCGAAACCGGTGAAATCAGCTGGCGGTGACCAGCGCGGCGTCCAACTCGATCGCCGCCGCCGAGATGGAGATGTCCGCGGCCTCGATCTCCGCCGCACCGGCCGCCGTGATGTCGACGGTCGCACTGGCGACGAGTTCGATGCCCGCCTCCGCCTCGATGCTGATGTCGGGGCCTTCCACGTTGATCCCTTCAGGAGTGATCTCGATGGTGGTTTCCATGACCTCGATGGTGATCGGAAGTCCTTCTTCGCTGATGATCTGCAATCCCGCCTCGTCGTTTATGAACTCCACCTGGGGAACCATCGACATCACGACGGCATCCGCTTCCTCAGTCGTATTCACAAGGGTCATGTCTCGTCTCCTGATAGATGACTAGTCGTCGAGGACCCAGCGGCTGTAGAGGTCGAAATTCTCGTTGGCGTGGGACCAGTCGTATCGTCCCTCAGCGATGCGAATCGCCTTTTGAAGATACCAGTTCGTCTTGTCCTTCAACGACCATTCCGTCTTCTTCACCACCAGGGACTTGTTGATCGCGACGTAGATTCCCTTTCGGGGGAGTGCGGGTGGCGGAGCCACCTGGGGCTTCGCGGGGTCGGTGCTCATGTTCTCCCCGCACCAGAACGTCGCCTTGGCAAGTGCCGTCACCGGTGGACACTCGTGGATGCTGGGGAGGGCGTCCTTGGCCTTGATCGCGTGATCCTGACAGGGATCGATGATCCACTGCAGACTGGAGGCGAGTCCCCGAAGACGTCCCTCCTTCTCACGCCTGGCGATCTTGAGGGCGAGCGGGCTCGGGAGACCCGGAGGGGGCTTGATCTTGGGCGCTTGCTTGGACGAGGGGAATTTGATGACGAACGGCTTGTTGGGCTTCGCGCCGATATTGCGGGCGGCCTCGGCGGTCGAGGTCTTGATGCTCGCGATTCGTTGAATGTCGTTCAAGGCCGAGACCGGGTCGACGTTTCCCTTCGTCGGCGGCGCCATCTGGCGGATTTTGCCCGCAGACGTCTGCAACTTGGCCAGCCCCGCGTTCACATCACCCCGTAGGTTCTTTCCAATTTCATCGAGCTTCTTGCTGGCCTCTTTCAGGTCGGCCCGGAACTTCTCCTTGGGGTCGAGGCTCGTTCCGCCCCCCTGGCCCTCCCCGGAATCCGGGGGGTCGACCGGGCTGGCCACGTGCCTTTGATGGTCGAGAATGGTATCCCAGCAGCAATCGAAGGCCCACCACAGCGCTTCCCTCTTCGGCAGGGTCCAGCTGAAGAAGGCGAGCAATGCCTTGGACTCCTCGAGTTCGATGAGAGTATTGACGAACCGCCCCGGATCATCGATCTCCTCCGCCACGACCTGCGCGGGAAGACCCAGGCTTCCGTTCTGGACCGCGTAGCCGACGGCGTCGTCGGGAATCATGACCAGCGGTCGATCGACACGCTCGGGCGGCTTGATCCCCTTGGGCGGCAGGGGCTCGAGCAACTCCTCGGGAGGCATCCCGGAACCGATCACGAACCGGTCTCCTGGGGTTCCGCATCGGCGGCCTCTTTGGGAGCCGCTTCGGCGTCAGGATTCTGATCGGATTGATCCGAGGAAGCGTCGGTCGTCGCGGGCTCCCCAGCGGTCGCCCCCGAGGTGGCCGAGGTACCGGATTCATCCTTGGACGCCCCCGGATCCACCGGCCAGTCGCGAGGCGTGGGCCAGGACGCCGGGGCCGGAAGTGGTCGATCGAACTTCACCCCGAACCACCAGTAGCATTCCAATTCGACATCGTTGGTGAAGATGACCGGAATCCAGGCAATGCCCGTCTTCTGATCCGAGGAGGTCTGGTCCTGCAGATAGGCTGCGATCAGAGCCCAGGACGATGACCATGAGGCTGTGGCTCCCGCCTCCTTCGAGTCCATGCCTCGGTAGAAGCGAAGTTCGAGGGTGTCGCAATCCGCGGGTATGCGGATGGCATCCACCACTCGTTGCACGCCGTCGCCCCGCATGGTCTCGGCACGAGTTCCCGTCATGGTTCCGTCGACCCAGACCTCCAGATAGCGGAACTGGTTCGCGGCGCTGACCGGCGCCTTCTGCCTCGTGGGCATGTCGGGAATCTGAAGGAGCTTCTCGATCGGAGGCTGAACCAGGAAGCCCGCGAGGGGAGCGGTTCGTCCCGATAGCGCCATGATCACGTTCCCCACTCTTTCCGACGGGCTCAGGACGGGGGCTGAAGCGGCCCCGGGTTGGTCGATCACCGACAGAAGACCGTTGCGAAGCCTGCGGAACTCGTAGTCAAGCGTCGGGTCCCCGGTGACTCCACCTGCGAGCAGCGTGGTGTTCTTGGGATCGGGAATCTCCGATCCGGTCGTGCCCGGGGTGGTTTCGCTGCCGGTGGTCGCGTTCAGCGGCCCCACCATGAATCGTCCGACCGCCCCCGCGTAGTCATCCACCTCCTTCTGGGTCAATGCCGGCTCACGCAGGGACCCGTTGAGAAGCGGCCAACGGTTGGCGGAGCGATTCACGCGTTGCATGGTCGTTTCCGCACCGACCGATACCGAGGTCGCCAGGAGGCCGACCCCTGAAGAGGCCATGTTCTTCCAGTACCCGATCACCTCCGCAGCACCGGACGGCTGGACGAACGTGAAGCTCTTCTCGAACTGGTCGACCGTGAGGTTGAGCAGATCCATCCGAGCAAGCGACATCGTCGGGGAGAGGCGTCTCCAGTTGGCGAGAGTCGAATTCAGCCCGGCGTTGGTGATCGGCGTGAGCTGCCCGATCTCGGTCTGGATCGCCGTCGATCTCGACTTCGCCGCCTGTCCGATGGCCGGATCGTTCGCGAGGAAACCGACGTCCAACGCGAGCCTGACCGACTGGAGATAGGCGAGAAGGGCGTTGTTGATCTGGAAAGGCTCCACCGATGAAAGCGATTGGACGAAGTCGGGCCAGGGAATGCCGACATCGATGTCGCCCGCCTGGTCCGCCGCCCTGCTCCAGTAGTCGAAGTACTCGGAGAGATATCCATTCAGGCTGGCGGCCCGCTCGCGATACTGTCGGTTGAGATCCCTCTGGCCCACCATCATGATGGAGGGGGGACCACTGCCCTCTGGGCCGGTCCCGTTCCCGGCGGCCCCGGCCCCGGACTTGATCGAGGCGATCACCGAATCGATCTGGTCCCGAACCGACTGCCAGGGCAGGATGACTTGGGCCGCCTGCGTGGGGTTGTACCGGTCCAGGAAGCTTCCGGAATCCGGCGAGGTCGTCAGCGGGATCCCGGGCCTGAACCAGGGGTTCGAACCATCGGCCGTGGCCGCGACCTGGTCTCCGATCTCCGATGAGCTGCGGGGAAGCGAATCAATTCCCGCCGCGATCGAACGGTAGGACACGTTCCAGTTCGCCAGTTCCGCGATCCACTGCGACGCGGGAATCAGACCCGCGTAGTTCTTGTCCTGGGCGAGGGGTTTCAGCCCCGTCGAGACCCGATCGTAAAGCCGGACGCCATCCGCGGACTCCGAGGCGATCTCCACGCGAAAGTCATCGGCCGACCCCACCGGGCCACTCTGCATCCTCGCGTGGATGTCTTCCAGAACCGGCATCACGATGGTGGGAACCAGTACCGGTTCGGGCTTGGAAGCGGTCTTCGCTCCGTTCGCCGAGGTGTTCGCAGGGGCGGGGCTGACCCAGATCTTCTTGTCGAGATCGACCGCCGTGGCGAGAAGATCGACTCCGATCTGGAAGAGACCACGTTGAACCTTCGTCTGGAGATTCACCATCTCGGCACGAGTGACGTCGATCAGGTCGCCTTCCAGCGTCTCGCGGGCCCTACCGATCAGCGAGGTTCGAGCGAGAATTTGATCAAACTCCGCATCGACCTGGGTCTGGTTCGCAGCGATCGCCTTCTTGACGAAAGGTTCCAGATCCGTACCCGCTTCGAATCCAAGTCGCTGGGACGAAAGCTGCCAGGCCTTCATCGCTCCTGCGGCCTGCTCGTAGGCGGTGTTCCAGGACCGGGTCATGGCGGCCGCCTGACGCTCGGTGGGCGGGAAGGCCTTGTAGACCTCGATCGCCATGCTCAGGTCCTCGAGATCCTTCTGGGCGGCGAGAAAATCCTTCAGGGCCTGAATCGCGATTTCCGCCTGGCCCAGTGCGAAGTGGGATCGATAGTCGAGGGTTGTCCAGGCCTTCTCGTACCGAAGTCGGCCTCGCTCCAGAGCGGCTTTCATCTGCACCGTGCCCGCATTGGCTGCGACCAGTGATTCGATCATCGCCTCGTAGGAGACGGCGGAGAGGATGTGATTCGCGCCGACCTGGGTCGTGAAGCCCGCCTGGGAACGGATGCCCGCTCGCTCCGCATACTCCTGCTGGGCGGAACTGGCGTTCTGCAGGACGTAGCCCACCAGGGTGGAGGTGTTCAGATCCCCCACCTCGAAGGTGTGCCTCCAGTCCTCGTGGATGTTGGCGGCGGCCTGCTCGATCTGGAGAAGGCCCATGAACGCCCGGGTGGCGTCGTTGGTCCAGGCCTCTTCGCCATTCGTCATCAGGTCGATGACCGAGTTGACGAGAGGGTTGACCACCATTGGATTGAAGGCCGCCCGGTACGCAAGCCGTCTCTGCTTGTCCAGCAGATTGTTTTCGATGGTCCCCATCCCGGGTCCCGAAAGCCGGAATGCCGCGGGAACCTCGATGATGCGGTAGCTCTGGGTGGCCAGCCCCCGCAGGAAATCGATCCGGCTCACCTGCTCGCCGGCGAGGTTGAGACTGCTGTTGAGCTCGTATCGCCCCTCCGAATCCTTTCCGATGATCGGCGACTCGAAGAGACGTCCCTCGTTGAGCCGGCTCATCACCGAAGACCAGGTCGAGTTGATGGCTCGCGATTCGGCCTCCAGCTCCGTGCTGGAGTTCAAGGTCCCGTACAGGTACATCGCGAGGATGAGATACAGGGCCCCGAGCGAGCCGAACATCGAGATGAGGACCTTGCGGAAGCGACTGCGGCTCACTCCTCCGAGCATCCGCTCACGGAAGATCTTCTCGACGAAGATGTCCCGGATGAATCGCCCGTTGGTGCGCTGATCGGAGCCATCCACGGCGGTTCCGACCGAGGTGAAGTAGATCCCCCTCAGGTGGCCGTTGTGAAGGGCCGCCGCCTCGCCGAAGAGCGATGATCCGATGATCGCCAGGCGTTCACCGATCTCCTGCATGCGGTTCGGAAGGTTGTAGAGATCCGCGGAGCGACGGAAGAGGGACTCCGTTCCTCCGAGCATCAGATCACGACGAGACATGAGCGATCGCGCGATGAAGGCGATCCGAGACTTGAGTTCGAGCATGCCTCGACGCAGGTCGTCCTCGTTGAATCGGAGCAGCCCCTGCTCCTCGGCGGACCAGCCAAGCATCTGGCGAACCCGACGACTCTCCCCGATGGAATCGAGCAGGGAAGGCATGCCGTCGATCTGGTCGGACTTGGTGACCACCAGGTAGACGGGGAGTTCGAGACCAAGCCCACGGCCGGTATCCACCAGCAGTCCCTTCAGCCGATCCATTTCGCGTTCGATCGCCTCCTCGGGTCCGAGCAGGACCGAGGCCTCGATCGTGATGATGATGCCTTGCAGCTCCGGAGCGTTTCGATCGTGCTCGATCATCCTCAGGAGTTCCCGGTACTCCGCCGCCCCACGATTCCCCCAGTTGGGAGCAAGCACCTCTCCCGAAGGGTCCAGAACGGTTCCGTTGGGGTGGAACCACCAGTTCAAACGGGCGTTCTTGGTGGTGTCCGCACCCGTGCCGGGGTCGAGAAGATCGAGATCGCTCGCCTTCATCATGGTCGACCGCCCCGAACCGGGGTTGCCGATGAGGAGGAACCATGGCCGCTGCCTTGCATCCGTCCCCGTGGTGGTGAGGGCGGCGGTCCCCTCCGCGAAGTCCTGCTTGAGTTCGGCGATCCGGCGGCGAAGCACGTCCGGCTCGGCTTCCTCACCCTCGCGTCCACCTCGGGCGACCTCGGCCAGACGACTGCGCAGGAAGATGTCCTTGCGAGCCTCCCGTACCGCCTTGCGGCGTTGCCTCCAGAGCGAATACCGCATCCAGAGACCCCGAAGCACCGGCACCAGCAGGACGAACAATCCGGCGATGCCGATGATGATCGCGATCCAGAAGACCCACTGGGTGGAGCCTTCCGCCGCGGCAGCCCCGGGAATCTGGACGGAAAGGAGGATCTGGTGGTTCACGAATCATCTCCCTTGGAACCGCTTGGTCCCGGCACCGAAGATGACTGTCCCTCGGCCGACTCTCCCGGGGTCGTCTTCCCGGAATCACCCTGTTTGGAATCCGTCCCGGCAGGGACCGGCTGCCCTTCACCACCCGAGGTCGCCGAAGGCTGATCCCGGGAGGAATCGTCGCTTCCTTCGGATTCGAATCCGGAGCCGGTCGCTCCTGTTCGTGGATCGGGGGCCAGTTGGGACGAGGGCTGCGAGAAATTCGCGTTGGAGAGAGCCGACTTCCGGGGCGTGAAGTTCTGCCGGGTCTGGTCGGCAACCTTTCCCAGTTCTTCCCGGGAGGGGATGACCGCGGACCGGAACACGAACTGGTTCACGATGTGGACCACCGCGAAACCCACCAGGCAGGCGATGAGGGCATTGCGCCATCGCTTGCTGTTCAGCGGCGTGTGCCGGGTCTTGAGATCGAGTTGCTCGTACGCCTCGGGCGTCAGCTGGCCGATCTCCACGATCTCCGGAGAGAGCCCGAGCCGAAGTGCGCACCGACGAAAGAGTCGGTGGAGGTCCTGGGAATCGTCGGAATACGTCCCCGTGAATCCGAGCGCCATGCACTGATAGAAGACCGCGATCCGCTCGGTGGCCATCTCGGTGGGATTGCCGAGCGTCTGCTCGAGCAGGTCGAAGAACTTCTCGTCACCCGCGAGTTCGTTGCGCTCGAACGCGAGTTCCGACCAGGTGCCCGGGCTCGTGATGCCGGACTGCATCATGAAATCCACGAAGAAGAGGATCGGGAGCTCCACCAGGATCAGTTGCTGGCCAAGCTGCGGCACCCCACGGCTTTCGAGACGCATTCGGTCGAGAATCGAAATGATCTCGGCTCGGCACTTCTCCGCATCCAACGGGGTGCTCTCGGCCCCTGCCTTCAAGCCGTAGTGAACGACCTTGTCGAAGACCGGGCGGCAGAATTCCAGAATCGTTTCCTCAGCCATTTTTGGCACCCGTAGTGTTGGCGACGAAGGTCATGGAGAGATCCTCGCGTCTCGATTTGGACCAGACGGCTGCGACCTGCTTCTCCTCGCGGATCCGGGCCCATGCGGTGGCACTCGCCTTCCGATCGATCGCGAAGTAGATCCGACCCGGCTTGGCGGGAAGAGCAAGGGGAGGGAATCGCTCCTCGTTCAGTTTCAAACCCCGGATCCGATTCTCCGCCTGGGAGGCGGGGAGCAGTTTGAAGGCGTCGCTGTCGAGAACCAGCGAGGCGGTGTCCGACCCCGGCATCTGGGGATCGGTGTCGATCGCGATGTAGAACTCCTGTCCCTGAATGAAGAAGTTGTCGTTGATCTTCGCAACCATCTGCATGTCGTCGCCACCGGTCTGCACCGCCTTGAACTGGGCGGACAGGTAGGTACCCAGCCCCGCGTCGAAGACCAGGTTTCGAATCCGCAACGACAGTTCCGACAGCACGGGAAGCGGATCCGCATGGTCGTAGTCGTCGACGTCGTAGAGGTCGGGTTCCGGACGGAGTGGATTCAAGTGGCCGAGCAGAGCCCTGAGTTCGTGGTAGAGCTCGAACGGCGTGAGGTTGGCGACGTAGTGGCCATCGGCGAGCCTGGGCAGGGCCGACGAGATCGCCTGCGTCCTCAACATCCACTCCACCTGCTGTCCGGCCAGGCGTTCGGCGTCGTAACCGCCCCGCGAGAGATACGCGAGATGCTCCTCGCGGGCACTCGCCAGCCGTGCGCCGAGCTCGCCGACCAGGAGCATGATGGAATCGCTCGCCCCGCAAAGCACGGATGGCGGAGCATGGGTCAGGTCGCGGATCACGGAGAACGAGTCACTGGCGTGATCGGAGTGGAGCCGGAGGAGGGGCATCACTTCCGCGCCGGCGGGAATCTCGTTCTCGAGGACCAGCCTCGCATTGATCTTTCGCAGGAGGATCTGCTCTGGATCCTGACCGTCGTTCTCGTCTCGGAACTCCGTCGGGTCGACGCCCCACCGCCCCGAGCCTGGCTTTCCAACCACATCGAGCTCCTCCATGTTCGGGGAGTTCGGGCTCCAGTTGGTGACCGCGAGCATGATCTGGAGGCCCGATGGCATCGTCCGCAGGGCGTCGGCGACCCGAAGGGGTTCGAGGCTTGCCGAGCGAGGAACATCGATGCGAAGACCACTGGGCATGATCGCCTGCAGGGAGTTGATCGCCACGATCCCCTCCGAAAGACTGTCCTCCTGAATATTCATCTCCAGGACCCCCCACGGATAGCTCAGCCCCAGGGATCGTGCCTCACCGACCTTGTCGTTGACCGTCCTCTGAAAGAGCTGGAGATGGTGCTGAAGGACGAAGAGGCCGTCGTGCCAGTGGATGTCGGTCGATTCAAGTGCCACGATTGCGTCTCAAGGTGTTGAAGGTGAGTGACTCGATGATTGCTACTTGCCTGCCGCGGGGACGGCCTTGGACATGTCCACCGGGGTCTGGAGCGAGAGGCGCTGCGGCCGCACGGAGACATCGATGTTCCCGCTGAAGGCGCCGTAGGCCGACTGCACCCAGGGGATCACCAGTCGGCGGGGATCCTTCTCGGGATCGAACCAGGTCACACCCGGTGGCGGCGCACCCTCGGCCTTGGGAGGGCGAGGCTGCCAGGCACCGGGAAGATCCGCGATGAACACCACGCTGGTGACCCCCTTCTTCTTCCAGCTCGACACGATGTCGGCCCATCGAGAGAGCACGAAGGGCCCGGGCTCGGCGGTGGTCATCAGAAAGGTCTGCCGAAGGGCGGAGTTCCTCAACTCGTCGGAGGACGACCAGTAGCTGGTGACCGGATAGTTCGTCCACCGCTGCAGTTCGAGGGCGGTCACGCCGATCAGGTCGACCTGCACGGTGGGAAGCAGTCCGCTCGACTCTCGAAATCCCGGGTCCGGGGTGAGCGTGATGCTGCCGGAGAACGGAGCCGATCCACATCCGACGAGGGTCGAGGCCAGGAGCATCAGGGAGAACGCGAGCACGGGCGTTTGAAGAAATCGGGGAATCCGAACCCTGGGTCGTCCGGGGGATTTCCCCTGCCGAAGACGCTTCCGACTTGTTCGGTGGCCGGACTCGGCATCGACTCGATCGCTCATTGTCTCCACGCTCTCGCTCCCTGCTCGGCTGCCTGGGCATGTTGATTCAAAGCCGATATAGATGACGAATCATACCAATTAATGACCAGCCTCCCGCTGACTCTGGACTCAACGTCGACAAGTTCGCTGCCGATGGGATCGATCAACTACCGCCAGGAGAGACGGGATTCGACCAGTCCCCAATTGGACACTTATCCCCATTCCTCTCGCCGCCGGCAAGCACCGTGATCAAAACTTTGATCGAGTCGAATTCACCGGCATGACTCGCGGCCCGGTCCGCCGCATCGCGCGGCGGGCGGCTCCTGGCCGGGGCCGAACCACGCCGGCGCACTCCGGGCCGGAGCAGGCTGGGCGGCCATGCTGCCCGCGCCGTGCTCGTACGGATCCAAGCACCCCGACAAGGATGGGGCGAAGATCGATTCCGGAAATCGATGGGGTCTCATGCATGTCGGAGTCGTCACCCGCGCAACACCGTTCAAAAAACACGGCTCGAGTGGCTACGATTCCAGGGTGGCTCCGATCAACCGCTATTATCCGGAAATCCGACCGAACTCCGCCAGCCACAAGGGCCACGGGGGGGGCAGCTCCCGCTCACCTTCGCTGTCCATCGCCGCCTAGGGAACCTCAGCCATGGGTGATTCAGACATTTCCGATTCGGGTGGTTCCGGCAGCGAGGAATCCTCCAACTGGCTCAAACCGGATCCCGCCAAGACCTTCCAGGACAAGTTGGACGCCCTGTCCGAACGCAGCCAGGCTGGGGGGCGGCAGGGCCAGAGGAACACCGACTCGGACGCAAATGCAGAGGCTCACCCGGGTGACTGGCAGACCGGGGGCACGGGTGGAGTTTCGGTCTACGCCCAAGACAACCTCGACATGCTGAGCGGGGGCTCCATGGCCCAGGTCACCACTCAGGATCACACGATCTTCGCCGGCGACATCCTGACTCTGGAGGCCGCCACCAAGATCGTCCTCCAGGTGGGCGACTCCTCGGTGACCATCGGGCCCGGAGGCGTCGTGATTAGCCAGTGCGAGGGCGCCGCGTTGGGATCATCGATCAGCGTCAAGCCCGGTGGGATCGAAACGTGTTCCACGGATCATTCGATCTCCGCATGGAACTACTCGGTCAACGTGCCATGGGCTCAACTCTCGATGGAGACGGGCAACTTCTCCGTCACCTCCGCCCAGAAAGCGGTAATGAAGTCCGGGTGGGAAAGCTACATGCAGACCCAGCCCAACTGGGCGGTCTACGCCATCAACCTCGGCTTCACCTGCGAGCAGAACGCCGACAACGAGCAGTACAGCAGCTGGACTTCAGACGAGAAGAACCAGCAGCAGTATCAGGAGCAGATGAAAAATGTGGAGATCTTCAACGACATCGTGACCGCGCTCTCTCCGATGGGAGTCCAGTGCAACTTGGGAACCATGCAGGCGTACCTGACCAAGGACCCGATGTACCTGGCTGACCACAATGCATGGGAAGTGATCCCCGAGATGATCGATCAGGTCAGTGCCATGCTCGAAAACGTCCTCGGCTCCTGGGAATTTGGCTGGGGAAGCGCTTCCTTCGAGCTCCATGGACCAAACGCCGAGCTCAAGGCCGGGTACATCCGACAGCCCAATCCCGTCAACGAGGCGATCGCGACCGAGGCCGCTGCGGAGGCCCAGGCCACCGCCACGGTTCGCAACGAGAACAACCAGAGAGCAACCCAGGCGGGCCACCAGGCAAAGGAAGCTCAGGGAACCTCGGATGCCGAAGCCAAGGACACAGCCAAGGAAGAGGCGGAGAACAAGAAGTCCAGAGACTCCCAGATCACGGGCATCGCCGACACCGTCCAGGCATCCCTCAAGGCAGTCGCTGATCTCACTTCGACATTGATCAAAGCCAATGAGCCCCTCAAGCCGAGCGGACTGGGCACGGTCAACATCGTGACCTCGAACGGCTTCCTGCTCGGAGTGACCAGAAGCATTGAAGAGAAGGCAACAGCAGCCTACGGCCAAGGGCTCGTCACGGGATTGAACACGGTCATGGAGGCCCCGGGAGCCGTTCTCAGCGCGATAGCCAACGCTACGGGGATCAAGAGCATGGCGAAAGAGCTCCCGGATGCATCGGGTATCTACGGCGCCAGTTCTACCAACATCTTCGAGTTCCACGACAAGGCAATCATGAGGGGCTCCCTCATCAACTCGAGCAACACGATCAACGCGGCCCAAATCGAGGAGGCCGGAACCACCATTCCAGAGATGATCCTCCTCGGCCCGGAGGGGGCATCCAAAGCCGCCACAAAGGCCTCACTCACGCCCGCTCCGGCCACCAAGGACTCCTCAGCCACTGATCAAGCGGGCGGGAAGCAAACAGCCGCCGAAAATCCAGCGGGCGAGAAGCAAACAGCCGCCGAAAATCCAGCGGGCGGGACGCCACCAGCCGCCGAAAATCCAGCGGGCGGGAAGCAAACAGCCGCCGAAACTCCAGCGGGCGAGAAGCAATCAGCCGAGGGGACGCAGACTCCGCCCAAAACAAGCGCTACCGACAACGTACCTTTTAGAGGTAATCAGTCAGGAGGTGTAGGGCCAGGAAGGTGAAGCTTGCCGAATCAGTCTGAGACAGCAGAGGAACGCAAGCAGCCACCATCCCGGAGCCACGGATCGCGGCCAGATCGACTTGGCGGTCCAGGCCTGCGGGCACAACGCCCTGCAGCGTCCGGAATCCGACGCGAACCGGATAATGCACCGGCCCTGAGGGCAGTCACGTTTCATCACACGAGTGGTGGAAGGAGCCCGTCAATACTCGTCGGGAGGCTTCACCATCAGGCGGGAGTTGTTCACCGCATCGGGGTAGATGGTCTCCATGAGTTCGGGGAACTTCATGTGGACCATGCCTCGGATCTGTTCGACGAGCATCGGAATGGGGCTGCCAGGTTCGTTGTTGGAGTACCACTCGTTGATCTTGTCGAGCATCTCCACCACGTCTGAACGACTCTCGATCGCCCCCGCCGGCCTCGCGGGCAGGACTCCACCGACGCTCTCTCCCTCCCCCTCGCCATCCGCAGCGTCGCCGCTGGACTCCCCCACCTCCTGACGGCCGACGAACGCCGCGAGTGTCTGCTGGATCTCCTCGAGCTGACCCTTGAGCATCGAAAGATCGAGGGTGACCATCGATGCATGCTCGGCCAGCGCGTCGTGGATGGCGTTGATGGCTTCCAGGCACTGTTCCGCCGTTTCGCACGCCTGCTCGACCTCTTCCGGAGCCGCGTCGGGCAGCACGATCGACGCGTCACCCTGGTTCTTGCTCGGATCAGGCTCGCCATCGATGCACCGCAGGGTGAGCGAGCCGGCCCGGGGGCCGGAGACGATGACCGCATCCCGAACCCGGTTGGCCATGTCCAGGGCATCACCGTAGGCCCCCACCGACGGGGAGAGGCTCGTCAGGGCGTTCTCCCGCTCCAGGATGTCCTCGTCGTCGGGATCGATTCGAGGCCAGAACCCGTCCCAGTGATTGGTCATCATGTTCGCGATCAGGCCAAGCCCGTCGCGAAGCCCCTCGAGCGAACGGATTTCGATCAGGGCCGCGGTCAGGATCACCGCGGTCGGGAGATGGAAGGACTTGGTGAATATCGACTCGGCCAGGGTCCGGGCCCCACGCCAGTCGGTCTTCGCGGCATCCGCCTCCTCCCCTTCGATGGCACTGTCCGCCGTATCCGGAAGCATCGCCTGCAGGGCCATGAAGTCGGGGTCGTATTCGACGTTGATGCCCGCCGGTTCATCCTCCGAGATCGGAGACAGAAGCCCATCGATGTAGTCGTTGGTGAACACCACTGAATCTCCCATGCCGTCTGAACCGGCCCAAAGTTATCCACAAGCAGGGTCTCATCGCCTCGTAAACGGGGACACCTCGTACGGTTTGGGTACTTTATCAGCCTCGGCTTTCGGGTGTCTCAGGAGACCCCGGCCTCACACCATTCGCGTCTCTGAGAAGGAGAAGCCCCGCATGGCAGCCTCGGACAGTTCCCAAAAGTTCATTGGGCGTAACCGACCCCCTCGCGTCCAGATCGAGTACGACGTGGAGCTCTACGGCTCCGAGAAGAAGGTCAACCTTCCGTTCGTGACCGGAGTGGTCTCCGATCTCTCCGGATCCGGTGGCGAGGGACTTGAAGAGCCGAATGAACGCGCCTTCCAGGCCATCGATGTCGACAACTTCGATGAACGGCTGAAGAGCATGGCCCCCGCGGTCACCATGCGGGTCCCCAACACCATGACCGGTGAGGGCGAGCTTCCCGTGAATCTGCACTTCCAGTCGATGGACGATTTCTCCCCCGCGGCGGTCGCCCGACAGGTCGATGGCCTGAAGGACCTGCTCGAGGCTCGCGAACAACTCGGCAACCTGATGTCCTACATGGACGGCAAGGCCAGCGCCGAGGATCTCATCGCCCAGGTCCTGCAGGATCCGGCCCTCCTCGAGTCCCTCACCAGCAGTGCCAAGCCCGCCGACGGCGACGCCTCCTCCTGATTGAAACAAGCGGCCGATCGGCCGCCCTCATGGAATAGAACGACATGACCCCTGAAGAACAAACCCAGGCCGGCAGCGAAGCCGGCGCCCTGGAGGTCGGCACGCTCGATGCCCTCCTGGAGAAGAACTTCAAGCCCAAGAGCGACTCGCAGCAGGCCGCGATTCGATCCGCGGTCGACACACTTGCCAGCACCGCTCTCAAGAACGCGAACCTCATCTCGACCGATGCTGTGAAGTCGATCGAGGGGATGATCGCGGAACTCGACCAGCGGATGTCCAAGCAGCTCGACGCCATCATGCACCACGAGGAGTTCAAGAAGCTCGAGAGTGCCTGGCGCGGACTCCACTACCTGGTGAACAACTCCGAGACCGACGAGACGCTGAAGATCAAGGTCCTCAACATCTCCAAGAAGGATCTCGCCAAGCAGCTCAAGAAGTACAAGGGCACCGCCTGGGACCAGAGCCCCTTCTTCAAGAAGGTGTACGAGAACGAGTTCGGCACCCCCGGCGGAGAGCCCTACGGCACCCTGATCGGCGACTTCTACTTCAACCAGTCGCCTCCGGACGTCGAACTGATGCGGGAGATCGCCCAGGTGGCCGCGGCCGCCGCGGCTCCGTTCATCGCCTCCAGCGATCCCTCGATCCTCGGCATGGACTCCTGGCAGCAGCTCGCCAACCCCCGCGATCTCACCAAGCTCATGAGCACTCCCGACTACGCGGCGTGGCAGAGCTTCCGTGAAAGCGAGGACAGTCGCTACATGGCCCTGACCATGCCCCGCGTGCTGGCCAGGCTCCCCTACGGCGACGCCACGAACCCGATCGACGAGTTCAACTACGAGGAGGACACCAACCAGGGCGACAGCGGCGACTACACCTGGATGAACGCCGCCTACGCGATGGGCGCGAACATCAACCGTGCCTTCAAGAACTACGGTTGGACCACCGCGATCCGCGGCGTGGAAAGCGGAGGCGTCGTTTCAAACCTCCCCACCCACACCTTCCCGACCGACGACGGCGGCATGGCCATGAAGTGCCCCACCGAAGTCTCGATCACCGATCGCCGGGAAGCGGAGTTGAGCGCCAACGGTTTCCTCCCCCTCATCCACTGGAAGAACACCGACTATGCGGCGTTCATCGGCGGGCAGACTCTCAACAACCCCGCCGAGTACGAGGACCCGGATGCGACCGCCAACGCCAAGCTGGCATCCCGTCTCCCCTACATCTTCGCGGTGAGTCGGTTCTCCCACTACCTCAAGTGCATCGTTCGCGACAAGCTCGGTTCCTTCAAGGAACGAGCCGACATGCAGGCCTGGCTGACCAACTGGATCGCCCAGTACATCACGACCGATCCTTCGGCATCGGATGAAGTCAAGGCCCGCTACCCGCTATCCGCGGCAGAGGTCTACGTGGAGGACGTCGAAGGCGATCCCGGCTACTACAAGGCCCGGTTCATGCTTCGGCCCCACTACCAGCTGGAAGGCCTCACCGCCTCGATGCGCCTCGTGACCAAGCTCCCCTCGGAGAAGGCCGGCGGCGGATGATTCCCTCGAATCGCCCCCCGGGGCGATGACGCCTGCCGGAGCGGGATGTCGCCACTCAGGGCGGCTCCCGCTCCCGCGGGCACCTCGTGAGAAAGCGGCGGCTCGCCAGTTCGAAACGTCGCGACCAGCACCTGATTCACTGACCACTTCACGATCAAAGAAGGCTAAAAATGAGCGTATCCGCATTCCTCAAGGTTGACGGCATCGACGGGGAGTCCACGGACTCCGAGCACAGCAAGTGGATCGAGCTTCACAGCTTCTCCATGGGTTGCAGCCAGTCCGAATCCGGCTCCAGCATCAGCCAGGGCGGCGCCCTGGCATCGGGCCGCAGCTTCATGAACTCGTTCACCGTCGCCAAGAACATCGACAAGGCGAGCCCCAAGCTGTGGGAGGCCTGCCTCCTCGGCAAGCACATCGACACCGTCACGCTCTCCGTCGCCCGCCAGACCGGTGGTTCGAGCGGTGCGGTCGAGTTCATCAAGTACGAGATCAAGCAGACCCTGGTGACCAGCGTCTCCCAGGGCGGCAGCGATGGTGACAGCCTCCCCTATGAGAACGTCAGTTTCGTCGGTGTGAAGCACACCGTCACCTACACCGAGACCGATACCAAGGGCAGCAAGAAGGGGCAGGTCGAAGCCACCTACGACCTCTCCAAGAACAAGTGATGACCGGATTCCCGGCTCCGCCAGAAGGTGCGTCGTCCCGCCATTCCCGGGACGAGGCACCTTCTGGCCTTTCCATGCAAGTCCCGTGAGCCAACACCGTGTCGATCCACTCCTCGATCATCGACCGCATCGCGACCGGAAGACGGCGCAAGGATGATGCCGCCTCCTTTGCCAACAGCATCGGTCGCGATCTCCTGCTGCTTCTCAACAGCTGGCAGACCCTGCCTCCCGCGGCAAGGGGGGTCGCGCCCGAGGTCGAATCGAGCGTCCTGAACTACGGAGTCCCCAATCTCGCCGGCCAGGCTGCCAACGCCGAAGTGCTGTCGAGGTACGAACGCGAGGTCGAGAAGGCCGTGGGCCGATTCGAACCTCGTCTCGATCCCGCTTCGGTCCGGGTGAAGACGATCGCTCCGGGGTCTGGACGTTCGAACGCCGAGTTCAATCTCCAGATCGAAGGGGATCTGGTCGGCTCCTCCTCCGGGCGGCGGCTGGTGTTTCGTTCCAAAGTCAATGTCTCCACCGGACGAGTGACCCTCGCATGAGTGAACAAGTCGACCATGATTTCCTGCAGGCCTACACCCAGGAGCTCGATTTCCTCCGGCAGATGTCGGGCGAGTTCGCCAAGGCCTACCCCGCCGTCGCCGGCCGCCTCGACCTCAGTCAGTTCGACTGCGAGGATCCTTGGGTCGAACGCCTGCTGGAAGGGGTCGCCTTCCTCACCGCGAGGGTCCAACGGGAACTCGATGGAGGCCTGCCCCACCTCGCCCAGTCACTGGTGAAGATCGCGGAGCCGAGGGCTGGATCGCCGATCCCCTCCTTCTCCATCATCGAGATGACTCCCGCCGGAGATCAGATCGCCAACCGTGTGATGCCCGCCGGATCAGGATTCAACACCGACATCCCCGACCACGCCAAGGTTCCATGCCACTGGCGGACCCTGCGTCGCCACGTGCTGAGGCCGGCCGGCGTGCAGCATGCCGAGATGAACAACGTGGGCAATCCCCCGTTGGGAATCTCGCTGACAGGCGGCGAACTGTCGTGGCTGACGCTCCAAATCTCGGTCAGTCACTCCCGGAAACTCATGGGGCACGATGGTCCGCTGACCTTCCAGCTCCAGGGGCCACCGGAGTTTCCCGGCCAGCTTCTCATGGCCCTGCGCAGCGGCTGCACCCGGATTGCGGTGTGCGACGAGGATTCCGTGCTCCAGTGGCTCGAACCCGAGCACCTCCTCGAAGCGATCGACCTCGAGAACCCCGATTCTCAGGAACTCGACGCCCCTCCGGAGATGCTGCTGATGCAGCGTTACGCGGCGCTCCCCCAGCAGTTCCACGCCTTCGCGATCGGAGGCATTCGAGCCGACCGGCTTCCGGACACCCCGGGCACGCTGAGCGTCCGCATCTTTATGGATGCCTCGAACGACGAGATCGCCAATCGCATCCGCTCAGAGATGTTCAAGATCAATGCCGTCCCCACCATCAATCTCATCCGCCGCCGCAGTGATCGGATCATTCTCGACGACCGCTCCGACGCCCACCAGATCATGGTGGATCGAACCCGCCCGATGGACTTCGAGGTCTACTCCGTCGAGGAGGTGATGGCGATCGACTCCGAAGGGCGGGAAAGCATGCACCTGCGATCGATCTACGACCTCCGTGACCAGGACGCGCGCGATACGGGATTCTTCAGCCTGAGTCTCCGACCACGACCCGACTCCCAGTCCTCGCTCCGCAAGGGACGTCGCGCCGGGTACCGGGGAACCGAGACCATGGTGTCCCTCTCGATTCCTACTCCGCAGGCTCGCGAGCGCATCTCCCAGCTGGCGAGCACCGTCTGGTGCACGAACCGTGACGTCGCGATGCTTCTCCCCTCTCATGCGACCTGTCACTCGACCGACGATTTCAAGGAGATCGCCAGGGCCAGCATCATGATCGGTCCCAGCGAGCCTCGGATGCCGGAAAGCGACATCTCCCGGCAGTGGAACCTGCTCGGCCACCTCGGCCACGGCTTCATCAGGATGCTCGACCAGCCTGATGACCAGCACGACACCGGTTCCCTGCAGTCGATTCTCGCGAACTACATCGACCCCGAAGATCTTCCCGCCCGGAAACAGGTCTCCGCGATCACCCGGATAACCGGGAGGACCATCGTCAGAAGACGACTCGTCGGCCGTCGCGCCGCGGAGATGCGGGGAATCGCTTGCACCATCGAGATCAGTCAATCCTCCATCAGGAGCGGCGTTGATGTCTACACCCTCCCGCTCGTGATCTCCCGATATCTGCTCGAACTGGTGCCTATCGGTGGCTTCATCGAGTTCACAGTGGTCGATGACACCGGAAAGGAGCTGTGCTCGTGGATGCCGATGGACGGACACGACTCGCTCATCTGATCCGCGAAGTCATGCGGGACCCCGGACACCACGGGCTCTTCGCCACCCTGCGGAGGATCGAACGCCTCAAGGGCGCAGACTTCCAGTGGGGTCGTTCCACCAAACCGGGGGAGGATCCGATCCGGCTCGGCCAGAACCTGTCGCTCGCCTTCGAGGGTCGGGAGATCGCCGCGGTCCACCCCGGCCAGGCCGGGCAGTCGCCGAAGGTCCTTCAGAATCTCATGACCCTCGTCGGCCCGGCCGGTCCCATGCCCCTTCACTTCGCGGAAATGGTCCGGGAGCGAGAGTTCTCCGACGGGGACCCGGTGCTGGCCCGATTCCTCGACGTGATCATGCACCGGATCCTGACCCTCCACTATCGAGCATGGTCGTTGAACCAGGCCTCGATCTCCGCCGATCACGGACCCGGCCGTGATGGCGTCCTGCGAGGGATCCTCAGCCTGATGGGTCTCGGTGCGGAGTCCCTCAAGGATTCAGGTCCGATCGACTCCCGATCCCTGGCCGCCAGACTCGGCCCGCTCTCCAGACCCAGCCGGGGCATCCGTCAGCTGCAGGATCAGCTCTCCAGGTATTTCGAACTCCCGGTCCGGGTCGAAGACGGAGTCGCCTGCCAGTCACCCATTTCACCCGGGGGTCGCTGGACTCTCACCCGTCCCCGCCGAAATCAAGCGGTCCTCCGGCTCGGGGCCGGACTACCGATCGGCAAAACCACGGTCTGCCTCTCCAATCGATTCCGGATCGTGATCGGTCCCCTGGCCGCCGAGGAATACGAGCGTTTCCTCCCCGACCAGAAGAGTCGAAGGCGGCTCGAGGAATGGGTCCGGTACTACGTCGGTTCAAGCATGGACTGGGACCTGGTCCTGCTCATGGATCGAACCGACGCCCGGGAATGGAAAATCGGCCGCGGTGGCAATCGACTTCGACGTGATATCTGGCTCGGCAGGAAGCGACCCGAGAATGCCGCCCCGGGCTACCATCGTCGCTTCGAACCGATTCCACCTTCGACCGCCAAGGAGCAGTGATGCAGAACACCATGCCTCCAAACATGCCGAACATCGAACTCGACAATGACGATCTGAAGCATTCCTACGTCAACGCCACGCATGTCATCCCCTCGGTCGACGAATGCGTGATGGACATGGGCATTTCAACCGTCCAGGTCCCCCCCCATCTGGCCGACACCCCCATGACGCCGGAGGTGGCCCGCCAGATGACGGTGCAGTTCAAACACGAATACCGCATCTACATGAACTGGCCGGCGGCGAAGAGGTTCGCGAGAATGCTGTCGAACATGGTCGCGGCCCACGAGCAGAGTTTCGGTGAGATCCCGCTCCAGGAGGAGAAGAGGGCCGCCGCCCAGCAGCCGCAGCAAGGACAGCAGCAGGCCCCGTCCGATTGAGACGAGGCCTGCCGCGTGCTTTCCGGATAGATCGTGTGATGCTCAGCCGAACGACGCCTCCAGGGCATCGTCGACGACCGTCACCTTGACCGAGTCCGTCTTCTCCTCGGTGAGCATCCTCTCCAGCAGGCTGCGACTCAGTTGCGGAAGCATGGTGTTGGTCAGGATGGCATCGATCATGCGGGCCCCCGAACCAGCATCGTTGCATCGGCCGTGGACGAAATCCACGACCTTCTCGTCGAATTCGAGATCGAGACCACGCTCGTCCATCAGGCGACTCCTGACCTTCTTCAGCTTGAGACGGACGATCTTCTTCAAGGTCTCGTCGGAGAACGGCAGAAATGGAATGGTCACGATGCGGCCGAGCAGCGCCGGGGGGAACACCTTCAGCAGGGCGGGCTTGATCTCCATGGCCATGCTCTCGTAGGGAGGGGTCAGCTCCGGATCCGCGGTGAGCTGGACGATCTCGTCCGTCGCCACGTTGCTGGTCATGATGATGACGGTATTGCGGAAGTCGATCCTCCGGCCCTCGCCGTCCTCCATGAATCCCTTGTCGAACACCTGGAAGAAGATCTGGTGGACATCCTTGTGGGCCTTCTCCATCTCGTCGAGAAGCACCACGGAGTAGGGCTTCCGTCGAACCGCCTCGGTCAGCACGCCACCCTCCCCGTAGCCGACGTATCCGGGAGGGGCTCCCTTCAGAGTGGAGACGGTATGAGCCTCCTGGAACTCGCTCATGTTGATGGTGACGAGGCCCTGATCGCCTCCGAAGAGGATCTGGGCGAGCGTCAACGCGGTCTCGGTCTTGCCCACGCCCGAAGGACCGACCAGCATGAACACGCCGGATGGCTTCACCGGATCGTCGAGCCCCGCCTTGACCGTCTGGATCCTCGAGGAGATCTCCTCGAGAGCCGGATCCTGACCGAGAACCTGCTTGCCCATCAGCTTCGGCAGCTGGAGCGCCGACTCGATCTGATCGGACACCATGCGTCCGACCGGGATGCCGGTCCAATCCCCGATCACCGATGCGACCGCCTCGTCGTCGACGGTCGGCATGACCATCGGAGTGTCCCCCTGAACGCGGGCAAGCTCCTCCTGGAGGGAGTCGAGCGAGGCTCGGATCTCCTCGGCCGTTCGAGGATCGACCTCATCTCCATCATCCGTCGAGTCCGCGTTGGATCCTGAACCCGCCTGGGGCGGTGCGGCTTCCTCCCCTTCAATTGCTGCGGGCGAGGCTGATTCCTCGCCGGAGCCGGAAGTTGGTTCCGCGGCATCCATCTCCACCAGCAAGCGACGTTCCTCCAGGATGCGATTGGTGAGTTCGAGCTCTTCCTTGTACCGAAGTTCGCAGGCGGCCTCTTCCGACTTGGCGGAGGCGATCTCCTCGTCGATCTTGGCCGCCCGCGGATTGTCGATGCCGAGGGAGAGCTCCTTCTCGGCCATCTCCTTCTCGATCCCGAGGGCCTCGATCCTGCGACGCAGGTCATCCAACTCCGCGGGGATCGCGTGCTGGGTGACGGAGACCCGGGCGCTGGCGGTGTCGAGCACGCTGACCGACTTGTCGGGCAGTTGCCGCCCCTGGATGTAGCGGGCGCTCAACTCGACGGAGGCATTGATGCCCGCCTCCGTGATGAGCACGCCATGATGATCGGAAAGGCTGGAGGCGATGCCACGCATCATCAGTTCGGCCCGGTCGACGGAGGGCTCCTCCACCAGGATCGTCTGGAATCGGCGCGCGAGTGCGGGATCCTTCTCGATGTACTTCTTGTATTCGTCCCAGGTCGTGGCGGCGACCGTCCTCAGCGTTCCACGGGCGAGCGCTGGCTTCAGAAGGTTCGCGGCGTCACCGGTGCCCTGCTGGCCGCCGGCGCCGAGCAACGTGTGCGCCTCGTCGATGAAGAGGATGATCGGATCTGGGGAGGCCTTGACCTCGTCGATCACCTGCCGGAGTCGGCTTTCGAACTCACCCTTCATGCTGGCCCCGGCCTGCAGCAGGCCGATGTCGAGGGTGAGCAGTCGGACTCCCTGCACGGATGGCGGCACGTCGCCGCGAACGATTCTCTGCGCCAGACCCTCGACCACCGCCGTCTTGCCGACCCCGGCCTCGCCGACGAGGATCGGGTTGTTCTGGCGGCGACGCAGCAGGATGTCGATCGCCTGTCGGATCTCGGCATCGCGTCCGACGATCGGATCGAGTTCTCCGTCCCGGGCCTGCTGGGTGAGATCGGTGGCGAACTTCTTGAGAGCCTCCTGCTTGCCGAGCTGGGCGGGGGCGATGGCACCACTCGCCTCGCCGGGCATCGCCGCGTCGCCGACGGTTCCGGATGAGGAGGAACTCGATTCCGGCGAGCCGGAGACCAGTTCCTCGAACTCATCGCCGAGGCGATTCACGTCGATCTTGCGAAACTCCGCGGACAGGGCCAGCATCTCCTTCTCGAGCGAATCCGTTCCACAGAGGGCCATGAGGAGGTGCCCGGTCCGGATCGCCAGCCCGCCGAAGGCGAGTGACGCCTGGAGCCACGCCTCCCGACAGAGTTCGTCGACCGACCCCGACAGGTCCGCCACTTCCGTGGAACCCGTGGAAAGCGACTCCATGGAGGCCTGCAGATCCGCCGCGACCCTGCCCGCATCGATGCCGAAGGCACGAATGATTCGATGCACGTCGGTGTCCTGTTCATTCAGGATCTGATTGAACCAGTGGACGATCTCTACCTGGGGGTTGCCTCGAAGCTTGCAGAGAACCGTCGCTCCCTCCAGGGACTTGTAGGCGGTCGGGTTGAGGCGAGAGAACAGGGACGTTCTTCGAATCTGGATCGACATGGCTTTTCCTGTCTGGTCTTTGGTCAGGCGTGGAACTGGATTTCCCGGGTCTCGAGCTGGGCATGGTCCTCGACGTCGGTCGCGAAAAGACGCTGACCGAGTCCGGTTCTGGTGCCCCCCGGAGTCTCACCGAATGAAGTCATTCTCGAAAGGCGGATCTTTCCCTCGGGGTCGGAATGGGAGTCGGGGTATCGAACCGGCATCATGGCTGCGGTCTCCCCTCCGTTCTGGAGTTTCATGACCACTTCGGTCCAGACCATGTCCAGAAGGTCGGCGGGAGGCTTGGTGGTGAGGGAGGTGACCACCGCCTGGGGGACCCAGGTGTAGCGACCGTTGATGACCGCCTCGAAGCAGGGCCCGATACGCTCGTCCGCGTCGCAGAGCCACTCGAAGGCCTGGCCGTCGATGCTCCCGGGAATCGCGGGTGCGCTTTCCAACGACTTCCGCCTCGCCTCCGCCGCTGCCTCCGCATGACCCTCCCCATCGAGCCGAAGCGCTTCCTGGAGTCCCGCGATCCATGGATCGGGATCTCCCATCACGAAGGCGGTGGTCTTCCCGGCGAAGACCTCGGCCCGCGTCTCCTCCGCCTGGATCTGGAGTCTCCACTGCTGGCAGAGCAACGCCCGGTCGACATCCATCGTTCCTGCAGCGTCCGCCGCGGCCGCTGCCTTGTCCCAGTGGCCATTGATCATCTCGAGCTGGGCAAGCGTCAGACGAAGCTCGCAATCACTGGGGTGGGATCGAACCACGTCCTTCAGCTTCTTCAGAGCGGCTTCGGGGTCCCCCCCGGCGAGATCTGTTGAAACGTCATTCAGCAATTCTTTGTTCACGGGACTTGCTCCTCTCGATGAGCACACGGGGCGATCGATCCGAATCGACCCTCTGGGATCGCGTCAGAAGGTCCATTTTATCCGAACGCCCGAGAGGCATGGGACGTGGCCAAGTTCGAACCGAGGCATGTGGAGGAATCGTGAAAAAATTGCCGCCGTCGAAGCCGTCGTCCGGCCTTGAGGGGTCGGCCGGCATGACCGATCAAAACCTTGCCCGGAAGTGAGATTCCACGTGCGACATCCGGGTGATGTGGAAAAGCGGTCGAACCCACCGCTCTTCAGGACCGGCGTGGTCATCACACGAGATCGCGACGCGATAGAGACCACCGACCATGTTCGTATCAATGCCCGATGCCGAGGATGGGATTCCCCGATCACGGCTCAGAACGACTTGATCGCCGGCTCGGCCCCCGAAAGGGTCGACCTGGGTCCGATGGCCGAAACTGCCCTCTCCGACGTGGCGGTGCCAGCACCGTCCGGGGATCAGAATCCATACGCCACCGTCATCAGCGACCCCTCGCTTCCGGCTGAATCCCTTGCGCCGGTGTATCGATACGGATCGATCCTCCGCCTTCTGGAGAAGCGATGGATCGTCCGGGCGGTGCCCGCCTTCCAGACGCCCCCGGAAACACGGGAACGTTCCAGGATCATCGTGCTAACCGCCCGGATGGCAGCAACTGCAGGAACCGGCTTCACCATCGTCATCCTCGGCCAGATCGAGAATCAATGCCAAGTCATCCATCCGGGACCGATGCGGGGCGATCGTTCTCTTGATCCACTTTTCAGCACTGGATAGGACCTCGTAGCCCGCATCTCCCAGCGTGCGCTTCATGCGTCGTAGCGCCTGCTTCTGCTCTTTCGCGACGAACTTTTCTTCGCCGGCCGCCGAGATGCCTTCTGGAACCGTGATGAAGCCAAGAACCGCCAGGAAGGCCGCCTTGTCCTGCTGGCATTCAAGGCTGCCCATGGAAGTGTGAAGCCACGGAGCGAACTCGATGTCCTGCTCCGGAAGATGGCTCCCGAGCCTCACGATTGCTTGATCGATTCTTTCCTCATTCATCGGTTCTTTATACCCCAATTTGGACATCATTCCGTGGGCACCCCACGAGGCCCCCCCTGCCGGCGGTCCGCGTTGAGGTCCCGGGCTCACCGGCTGTCAATGCAGAGACCGGCGAGGTACGATCCGAATCAGGCCGGAAGACGGATCCATCCGCATCTGCGGTACCGGCCAGGGGTGAGGTGGCGGAGCGGTTGAACGCACCGGTCTTGAAAACCGGCGTGGCCTTCGGGTCACCGTGGGTTCGAATCCCACCCTCACCGTTTTTATTCTTCGGTCGGTCGGCCTCAGGTCCGCTCGTCCCTGCCTTCAGGATCCGGATCGAGGCGGTTGGTGATCCAGAACACCAGGAAACCGACGGCCGCCGCGGCCACGAAGAGGATCGAGCCCGCGAGCGTCGGCGCCTCCAGGGCGATCCGCATGATCACCGTGGAGAACACGAATCCGGTGTTGCGAGCGAGGACGCTGAATCTGCTTGTGTACTGGTAGGACATCAGAAGGATGAAGATGTCCACCAGAACCAGGATCGTGAAGAAGTCGCCGAAGAAGATCGAGGAACCGACCTGTTCCTCTCCCCGCCCAAGGTCGGTGATCCATGAAATGGCGGAGACGGTCGCCATCACCACGAACACCGCGAGCAACACCACGGACAACGCCTGCTTGGTCGCCACGTATCGCCGCGTCCCCGAGGTGGTCGTCCCCCGTGGGATCCGCCTCGCCCCTTCCCGGGCGATTGCGAGCGAGACCGTCAGCAGGGTGATGAACGCCCCGGTTTTCACCAGCAAGGGCAGGATCCAGGGCCCGAGCGATTCATAGTCCTCTGCGGACAGTCCCGCCAGGTAGACGAGACTCTCTCGCACCACGATGAGCGTGACCACCTCGAACTGCTTGCCGATCGAGGCGGAGAAGGAATCGGGGATGACCCGGATCAACTGGTAGATCTCGTAGGCCAGCAGGATCGAGAAAGGCGTGTAGAGGGCGAGCAGTGGCGACTGCAGCAGCATGACCCCACGTCCGGCCGACCATATGCCGCCCGCGGTCAGTGCCCACATTGCCAGATGCATGATGAAGCCGCCCAGGGCCGCCCAGACGGTCACCCGGCCGATGCGGGCTTCCGCTTGGGGCCCCATGAGGATCCTGGCCAATGACTGGATTCGTGACATCGGTTTCGAACCCTCTCGACAGGGAGGAACTCCGGTCGCCGAAGCGGAGGGAGCAGGGACTTGGGCCAGCCCGACACTTCCGTTTTCGCCCGATCGGGTCTCTTCGGATGCGAGAAGAAGTCAACTATCCCAAGCTTGGCGTACCGATCGAACCGCGGGCTCCCCGTGAGTACGAATCCCCGGCTCACCATGAATCCGCACCTGTATTATCTCCCACATGTCGCTGCAGCGAACCATTGGCATTCCCGGTGCCGTGGTGCTCGGTCTCGGCTCGATGCTCGGGACCGGCATCTTCGTGACCCTCGGCCTCGCCGCCGGACTGGCGGAAGACGCCCTGCCGATCGCCATCTCCATCGCGGGGGTGGTGGCCATGCTGAACGGACTGAGTTCCGCACGGCTGGCAGCCCGCCACCCCGTCGCCGGGGGCACCGCGGTCTACGCCCGCCGGGAGTTGCATCCACTCCTGGGCACGATCTCCGGCTGGCTCTTTCTCGTCGCCAAAGGAGCAAGTGCCGCCACCGCCTCGATCGGCCTCGCAGGCTACCTCGCCCCCGGTGCATCCCCCGCCCTCACCGTCGTCCCGGTCGGGCTTGCCTGCGGGATCGCTTGGGCCGGACTGCGAGTCTCCGTCATGTCGACCATCCTGATGGTCGGGGTCGCGGTCGCGGCACTTCTAGCTTTTGGAATCACGACCTTGCAGACGCCCGGATTCGAGGCCTCCACCCCGATCCAGAAGCCCGGGCCGAGTGATCTCCTGCACGCCACCGCGCTGGTGTTCGTCGCATTCACGGGCTACGGACGAATCGCAACCCTTGGCGAGGAGATCCACGATCCGGCACGCTCGATTCCCCGAGCCGTCGTCGTCACCGTCCTATCGACGGTGACCCTCTACCTTCTGGTGGCTTTCGCCGCCCTCCATGCGATCGGCCCTGAAGCCTTCGCCACTGCACGGGGCGATGATGGCCCGCTCGCTGCGATCGCTCGATCGATGGATGCCAGCGGAATCGCCACCCTGCTGACGATCGGTGCGGTGACCGCGATCGGTGGCGTGCTACTGAACCTGATCCTCGGGCTCTCGAGAGTCATCATCGCCCTGGCTCGCGACGGCGATCTGCCCCGTTCGGCAGGAAGGATCTCTGGCGGACGCCCAGCCGCGGCGATCGCGATCGTGGGCATCGGGGTGGCGTGCAGCGCGATCATGGGCTCGGTCCAAGTGGCGTGGACGACGAGCGCGGCCGCGGTCCTGGCGTACTACGGCATCACCAACCTGGCGGCCTTCGTCACCGCGCGACGCAGTCGCAGCGTTACCGGCATGGGCATCGGTGCTGCCGGGTGTCTCGGCTGCATCATCCTCGCGGTCACCCTTCCAGCTTCGGCGTGGATCATCCCGTTCGGAGTCGCGTCCATTGGCGTTTCGGTCGCATGGGTCGTCCGACGTAAAGAGCTGTACTCCAGATCCTGAGTATCGGCGTGGCTTGCAGAGCGAGATGGTTTGACACCCGTCGAACACGACCGGAATCACGCAGCACTTTCTGGCGTTTCGTACGTTCGTCCCCGCCGAGCCGTCCAGTGCTTCCCCTCTGGGATACCCGGGAAGAACGTTGAAAATGAGACTCAAGATCAGGTGAGTCAAATTCAAACTCTCCCTCTTGAAAGGATCTGGTTCGTGTCGTACTTATTCATATAGAGAATCCATCTCCCCACCAATCGCTAGGAGTGGCACATGAACGACACCTCACAAGGAAACTGCGGCAGCTGCGATCATTTCGGATCGGGAATCGCCGACGGGCAGCTGGTCCAGATCCGGGTCAATCCCGAATCATCCCCCAACACTCTGAGCCTCTGCAGGGCCCCACGCAATGCGGCCATTCACCTGTCGGTGGGTCCGACCTCCGGATGCGATGCCTGGACCCCCGCGGCCTGAACCTGTTTGCAGGAACGGGATGATCCAAACCTGATGATGCGAGACCATCCCCTGGGTGATCCGAATCACTCGGCCCGAACCTACGAACCAGCCCCGAACCTGCCTTCCCCCGGGGGGATGATTCGGGGCTTTTTCGCGGAACCTGCCATCCGGCATTCGATCACGTTTCAAGCCGATCGGCCGTGATCGCTTACCCCAATGTCGTCTTTGAACGTGCTTTGCCACACCAGGGCTGGAAAGGTCGGAACCTTCAGCCTCGGTACCCCCGAACCAATCCTCGAGTCAGCACGGGGACCGATTCCCGGTGGATCCTGCAGATCACTCGGGCATGAGCTTCATTGGATTCAGGACTTCTAGGTGATTGCCGAGGTGCAGCTCGCACCACTGGCGAACGTCGCGGAGACATCCCTTCCCAATCCTGCGGAGCAGGCCCGAATCCGAATGATGTCCATGTCCACCCGACGTCTAAAACAGACCCGGGAATCACGATTGAAACCACTCGGATTCCCGTGTGCCCCGGGAATATCACCGGGGATTTCAAACTATTTCAGCCCCCCATCGAGAGCCGTTCGAACCTAGAAAACAAGGTTCTAGAGTTGGGTCTCTGGCATTCCAGTCGGACGTTTGACCATGCTTCATGATCATGCATCGACGATTGAATGATTCAATTCGTTCAAACCGTTCACCCTTCTCTTGCAAGCGACATTTCGAAGGGTGCGTTCGACAAAGCTTTCAGGAGACCAGTGCAGGGACATCTCAAAACTGCTCCGCGAATCCACCCCTTCCCTGAACCGAATGACAAACCGCCGACACGACGAAGGCTCACCACCTTCGTATTCCCTGAACTCTGCTCCTGACCAGTCAACCGCCCGTCTGAAACAACATGCCCCTCTCGTCACTCATCGCCTCCACTTCCCTGATCGCCTTCCAAGGCTCGTGCATCACCCTCCACGCGATGCCGGAGACTTCGGTCGGCATCACGAATCAGGTCGAGGCGGTCATGGGCAAGGAACCGACCGAGGCCCGCATCAGCGAAGCCAAGGTCGTGAATACCGACATCGACGCCTCGAATGGTGTCGTCCACGTCATCGAATCCCTCATTCTTTCCGAATGATGTTCGCCACCCCTCGAAAGGTGATCGGTTTGACCGGTTTCGCCATCAACACCTCTGGAAGCCGGCCGCTCACCGCCCCCGGCTCACGAAGCACTCGGGATACACTGCTTCGTCCCTGTTCGCGCCGATACCCGGCACCGAACGCAGATGGAGTTGATCTCGAAGTGACCAACCACTCTTCCAAAGGCAAGACTCAGTCGGCCAAAGGCGACGAAACCCCGATTCTCGAAAAGGTGGCCAGGCAAGAACCCGGGGCCGTCGACGAGATGATGAAACGCTTCGGAGGCCTCGTCTGGTCACTGGCCAGACGAACCTGCCCGAACACCACCGAAGCGGAGGACGCGGTGCAGGAAATCTTCGTCGAGATCTGGCGGACTGCCGGTCGCTTCGACTCCTCCATCGCCGGCGAGGCAACCTTCGTCGCGATGATTGCTCGCCGACGATTGATCGACAGGACTCGACGAAGAACTCGTCGCCCCCAGCCGGTCGCCCTGCAGGAATCGACTTCAGATCCGACGCCCCAGGAGGACCATCCCGAGATGGTCGAACAGGCCGGAGTCGCTTCGAAAGCGTTCGAACAACTGCGTCCGGAGCAGCAGCAGGTACTGCAGCTCGCGATTCACCATGGACGGTCCCACGAGCAGATCGCCGCAACCACCGGCATGCCGCTCGGCACCGTCAAGACCCATGCCCGCAGAGGGCTCATCCGCCTTCGCAAGCTGCTTGAAGCCACCGGCTTCGAAATGCCCCTGACCACCGGAACGCCTGGAGGCGTCTCATGAACGAAGAATCCACCAACGACAGCGGCATCTCCGCCCCCCCCGAGGAACTGTTCGACCTCCTGGCCGACAAGGCCACCTTCGGTCTGGACGAGACCGGGACACTGCGTCTCGACTCACTCCTCAAGGAGTATCCCTGGGTCCGTGCGGACTACCTCGATGAAGCGGCCGCCTTCGCGGCCATCGCTTTCACCGAAGGGGATGTTCTCACCGGCGACGTCCCCGACGACGTCATGACCAGGATCTCCCAGGGGGTTCACGCCTCGATCGAATCCGAGAACTCCGCCGGTTCCGAATCGGAAACGGTCCTCGCTCGCATCGACCCTCCCGCGGCACCCGGCACCGTCGGCTGGCTCGCTCCGCCCGTCTCCGACCCGACCGGCCCGCCGCGCACGCTGCGCGACCAGCGGGACCC
>MDTG01301364.1_pt1 | contig 33650 bp, 35 predicted proteins | sample 811421 | NCBI WGS metagenome assembly MDTG01 (sample SAMN05326645, study PRJNA326480) | marine metagenome | isolation source: seawater | place: Pacific Ocean: South East | collected 2011
AATATACAAGCTATATCCTGGTTTAAAGCTCTATCCAGTTTTGATTATTTAATGACCATTCAACAACTTGTTTAATCCTCTCGGTTAACTTGATTGATGGTTGCCAGCCTAATTTTTTCATTTTTTCTCCCGAAAGAGAATATCTAAGATCATGTCCAGGTCTCGAAGAATGAAAGTCAACCATTTCGAATTTTAATTCTTTATTTTGACAATTTGCAATTATTTGTGCAAGCTCCAGGTTATTTAATTCCTCAGCACCTACAATATTAAATTTTGGACATTTAGCACCTCCGAAGTCAATCTCCTGTTCAAATTTGTGTGTGAGAATAAAATGAATAGCTTCTGCAACATCTTCAGCATGAATGTAATGACGAGATCCTGGTATCTTTTTTGTTTTATCTGAATGAATAGTTATTGATTCACCGTCTCTAATTTTTTTTATACACATTGGTATAAATTTCTCTGGATGTTGTCTCTCTCCAAATACATTCATAGTATGAGTAATATATACAGGAAGTCCATAAGTATTTTCATAAGCTACTGATAACTCTTCACCGCCAGCTTTAGTTGCGCTATATGGATTTGTTGAATTATATCTATCATTCTCTCTATAATCGATCCCTTTTGGAGCAGGCCCAAAAACCTCATCAGTACTAAAGTAAATAAATCTTTCAAGTTGATTTGAGTCATATAATTGTCTTGCATACTCTAGAATATTTGCAGTTCCAACAACATTGTCTAACACAAACTCCATTGGGTAATCAATACTCCTATCCACATGAGAGCCCGCTGCTAAATGTAATATAATATCTACTTCACCAATTTCTTTTTTTATCCATGGGTTTATCTCTGACTTAAGATCATGATAGACTATCTTAACTCTAGACTTATTATCAGGCGTATTTTGTGATAAGATATTGTCAAGCCTGTTTAGGTTTCCACTGTAATCTAGCCTGTCTAAAGAGACTATATTCCAATTGGTATTATTTAATAAATAGTAGATTAAATGATGGGCTATAAATCCTGCTCCTCCTGTTATTAAAACTTTTTTCATTTTATAAATTAAAAATATGTTCCTTAAGTCTGTCTTTGGGTTCCCAATTTAGTAATTTTAAAGTATCATCATTCTCTCTTAATGTCTTTCTATAATTTCCGGGTTGTTCAGGCAAATTAATTGAGTCGATATTAAACCTCTCATTAAAAAATTCGAATACCTTATTTATACTATAGTTTACGCCAGTTCCTAATTCCCATGCATCATTATGTTTTAACTTTGAAAAAGCAATTTTAAGTAAACCCTCAACTAGATCATGAACATGAATAAAATCTCTTTTTTGTTCTCCATCTCCAACTATAGGAAGACTTTCTCCCTTTGCGATCTTTGACCTCCAAATTCCAATTACATTACCATATACTTCATCTATATTTTCTCCAGGACCATAGACATTATAAAATCTGGCAATCTCTACATTTATTTTGTAAGACTTCCTATAGAGTTTGCATATCTCTTCTCCAAGGTACTTATACATAGCATATGGAGAGTCTGATGGATTGTGGTGTTTTGAGGAAGAGCCAGCGTATATAACTTTAGTTTTATTAGTTCTTGCCCACTCCATTACTTTTGATGTTCCTAGGACGTTTACTAATAGTGATTCTTCAGGCTTATCAAACGAGGGTTGGACTCTAGACTGAGCCGCTAGATGAAAACATAGATCAAAGTCATTATTTAAATTACCAATATTTAAAATATCATCTTCAATATATTCTACATAATCTATCTCATTTTTTTTTTGACCAGTTGAATAATTATCTAATGAAAATAATTTATGATTAAGTTTAACAAGACTCTTCAATAAATTTGAGCCTATAAAACCTGCACCACCAGTAACTAAAATTTTTTTCATTATTTTTTATTTTTATACCATTGAATTGTTTGTTTTAGAGAAGATAAAAAGTCAGATTTTGGTTCCCAACCTAGGCTATTCTTTAGCTTTGTGAAGTCAATTGAGTATCTGAAATCATGACCTTTTCTGTCATCTACAAATTCAACATATTCATTAATATCTACAATTTTTTTATTAGAGTGAAATATCTTAATTATTTGCTTAATAAGATCTAGATTTGAAATTTCATTTCCTCCACCAATATTATATGATTCACCATTCTTTCCATTATGAAGTATTAAGTCTATCGCACTAATATGATCTTCTACAAAAAGCCAGTCTCTGATATTTAATCCGTCTCCATAAACTGGAATTTTTGATTTATTAATTAGACATGATACTACCTTTGGAATTAACTTTTCTTGATTTTGATTTGGTCCAAAATTATTTGAGCTGTTAGATAATAATACTGGAAGATTATAAGTATGACTATATGCAGAAACAAAGTGATCAGCAGAGGCTTTTGAAGCTGAGTAAGGAGATCTCGGAGAGTACCTGGTTTTTTCAGTAAATGATCCTGAAACGCCCAAAGAGCCGTATACTTCATCTGTTGAAATTTGATAAAAAATATTATTACTGTTATTTGATCCTGACCAAGATTGGTTTGCGATATTTAATAAATTTATTGTACCTAAAATATTCGTTCTTGCAAAGATTACTGGTTTAATAATGGAGTTATCTACATGAGACTCAGCTGCTAAATTAATAACAGTATTTATATTATACTTTTGGAAAAGAGTATTAATTGCATCAGGCTCGTTTATATCAAGCTTGTAAAAGCTATAGTTCCTCTTATCCTCTAGATCTTTAATAAATTTATAATTACTTGCATAAGTCAGACTATCTACATTTACAATAAAATAGTTAGAATACTTTTTTAATAAATGCTTTACAAGATGAGATCCTATGAAACCTGCTCCGCCAGTAACTAAAATTTTTTTCATGAATAGTCTTTAATACAAATATAAAGTTTAATAATGCTATTGATTTAATATGGTTTCTAGTTTATTCATAATAATTTTCTTATCAAAATTTTTTATATAATAATCACTTGCATTATTTGACATTCTAACTCTTTCTTCATTCGACAGTTCTATCATTTTTACTATATTTTTTGCCAACGATTTGTGGTCTCCTGGATTAGAAGTAAATCCACAATTTGAATCATTAATTATTTTAGCAGTCACACCATCGATTGAACCAATTATAGGCCTTGCACACACCATATATGTCTGAAGCTTAGAGGGAATAGTTAAGGAGAATATATCTGCACTTTTTAAAGAAATATATAATGAGTCTGCAGATGCAAAATATTTTGCAATTTGAGATGGATCAATATACCCTAAAAAAGTAAATAAATCCTCAATATCTAGCTTATTAATGTAAAATTTTAAATCATTTTTAAATCTACCCTCTCCAATAATTATAAATTTTACATTATATGTTTGATCTTTCAAAATTCTAGCGGCATCCGCTAGCACTTTAAGGTTCTGTGCTTCGCCGATATTACCTGCAAATAATAAAGAGAATCCATTTCCAAAGCTATTTCTTATAATTTTATCCGAGTCTAACGGTTTGTAAAAATTTTCAGCATAATTTGGCAAATAATATATTTTGCTGGGATTTACATCTTGATCTACAAGATACTGCTTAAAAAACTCAGATTGAATTAAAATGAAATCTGTAAATTTATATATCTTCCTAGTTAAATAATCAAGAATCTTCAATGCATATGTGTTTTTAACTCCCCCTGCAACTCTAACTGATTCAGGCCAAAGATCCTGAACCCATAATAATGTTTTTGCTTTATATTTTATAGAGGCAATACAGCCAAGAATTCCAACTGTTATTGGAGAAGGGGCAAAGGTTAGAATTCTGTCAAATCTGCTATTGATTGTCATTAATTTGAAGAATCCAAAGAATACAAAAGAAAGATAATTTAAGGAGAGCCTTAACTTACCACCTTTTTTTCGAGGTATTTGTTTTGCTCTATGCACCTTAATTCCCTTATAGAAGTCGTCATTATTTGACCAAAATTTGAATCCATCATAAAAATTACCATGTGGATAGTTTGGTATACCGGTCAATACTTCGATCTCATGGCCATTTTTAATTAGGCTAATTGCAACATCATTTATTTTAAAGTTCTCTGGATAGAAGTATTGAGATATAATAAGTATTTTCAAACTATTAATTTTGATTGATAAAATCAGACATTTCTGATATCATTTCAAAATGAGAGGGAACTTTAAACAAGAAGTCCTCTCTGTTTGTTATTAATGATTTATCAGATTTTTTACCCATAACCTTTTTTACATTAACTCCAAGATTGAAGATATCATTAATAATACATACTAATTCAAACTTAGAAATTTTCTCACTCGCAATATGCAATAAGCCTTTAATATTATTGTTAATACAATATATTATAGCTTTTGATAGAACTAATGTTGTTATGCCAGACCAAATTGATTTTGAAAAGCCATCAATTTCTTTATTCTTATTTTTTACTACCCACTCGAATAAACCAATAGGTTGATTCTTTATTTCTGGTCCGATAATAGAGGTCCGTATAGTTAAATGACTTGTTGAAATTATTTCCCCCAAACCTTTTGAAATTCCATAAATATCTTTAGCGTCTTTTATAGAATCTTCGTGGTAACTCCCCATGCTCCCACTAAAGACACAGTCTGTGCTAATTTGAATTAGTTGAAAATTATATTTTTTAGAAATTGATTCTAAAAAATGAGGTAAATATGCATTAATTAAAATTGCATTTTTAGGATTCATTTTTGACTCATTAATTAAAATACCAACAGAATTAACAATATAATCTGGTGATATTTTTTTAATTTTTTCCTCAAGTTTTTTAAAGTCTGTTACATCACAAATAAGCGTATCATTAAATATTGTTTTTCTTCTTGCAATATTTGATACTTGAAATAGTTGGTTATGTTTTATTATTTTGACTAATACATGCCCAAGCATTCCTGAGCTACCAAGAACTAATACTTTTTTTACTTTTTCCATACTTCACTATTTATAATTGAAGTATATCCCTGAATTATCTTAATTACTTTATCTGAGCAATTAGGAGAGTCATAATCTAAAGGCTCTTTTATATCCTTTAAATTAATTGCAATATCTATAGAGTTTATAATATTACTTTTATTAACGGATCCCAAAATTAAACTACCAGAGTCAATTGCCTCCGGTCGTTCCGTTGAATTCCTAAGACTAACTGACGGAAACTTAAGTATTGATGCTTCTTCAGCCAGTGTTCCACTATCAGACAAAGTGACAAATGCGTTTAGTTGAAGCGAGATATAGTCAAAAAAGCCCAAAGGCTTGATGAAACGTATTTTTGGATTTTTTTTCCTATTAATTTTTTCAAGCTTTTGTCTCGTTCTCGGATGAGTCGAAAAAATAATGTCCATCTCTTTGTTAGATATCACTTCATCAAGGGCATCAAGGATATTTGTGAAATTATCTGCAATATCCAAATTTTCCTCTCTGTGTACACTAACAACTATATATTCTCTTTTATTTATTTTGAGTTTATTAAGAATACTACTAGAATTAATTTTCAGCTGATTTGAGGTAAGAATTTCTTTCATTGGAGATCCAACATTAAAAATGAAGTCTTTCCTAATCCCTTCCATTAAGAGATATTTTCTCGCATTTTCTGTATAAGTAAGATTTACATCAGAGATATGGTCAACAATTTTTCTATTTATTTCTTCGGGAACATTTTGGTCAAAGCATCTATTCCCAGCTTCAAGATGAAAAATAGGAATCTTCAACCTTTTTGCAGAAATAGCAGACAAACAACTATTAGTGTCCCCAAGTATCAAAACACAATCAGGCTTTAGTTCATCCAATATATCGTATGTTTTAGTGATTACATTACCTATTGACTCTCCTAAGTTTTTTCCACTTACTTCAAGAAAAAAATCAGGTTCTCTAATATCAAGATCTTCAAAAAAAATTTGATTTAATTCATAATCATAATTTTGTCCAGTATGAATTATTTTGTGCTCAAAAAATGAATCACATTTTTTAATTACTTGAGATAATTTAATTATTTCAGGCCTTGTTCCAACTATTGTTACTAATTTTAATTTCATTTTTAAGCTTTGTAGCCAATAGATTCTAGTAGTTTTATTAGTGACTCTTCCGTTAATCTTTTGGTATTATTTGAGTTGAACTCATCAAGTTCATCAGTTTTTCTTCCTTTACTAAAGTATTTCTCATAATTTAAATCTCTATTATCTGCAGGAATTTTAAAATAATCCCCTAGATCCTCACTTATAATTTTTTCTTCTTTAGACAAAAGGGTTTCATGAAACTTCTCACCATGTCTTATTCCAATTTTTTTGATTTCAACATTAGAAGAGTATATTTTTTTTAAAGCAAATGCAAGTTCACCAATGGTTGAAGAAGGTGACTTTTGCACAAAGATATCCCCAGAAGTACCGTTTTTAAATGCAAACATCACTAATTCAACTGCATTATTAAGAGTCATCATAAATCTTGTCATATTTGGGTCAGTTACTGTAATAGGTTGATTATTCATAATCTGATTATGGAATAAAGGAATTACGGAGCCTCTTGATGCCATAACATTTCCATACCTGGTTCCAATGATTACTGTTTTATTACTAACTCTTGACTTAGCTACAAATATTTTTTCCATCATTGCTTTTGACACACCCATAGCATTTATAGGATAAACAGCCTTGTCGGTACTTAAGCAGATAATTTTTTGAACATTGTTTGCAATTGCTGCATTAAGTATATTATCTGTTCCAATGATATTTGTTTTAACTGCTTCTAGTGGATAGAATTCACATGATGGCACTTGTTTTAATGCAGCTGCATGGAACACAAAGTCTACATTTTTTAGAGCATAGTTTATACTTTCATATTCTCTAATATCACCAATGTAATATTTTATTTTGGAGGATTTAAATTTCCTACGCATGTCATCTTGTTTCTTCTCATCTCTGGAGAATATTCTGATTTCTTTAATTTCAGATTTAAGAAATCTATCAAGAACAGCGTTTCCAAAGGAACCTGTACCTCCTGAAATTAATAAAGTTTTATTTTTAAACATTTCTAGAAATATATTTAACAAAAGTATCAATTTTATTTTGAACCAATAATTTGGATTCTTTAAGGTCTGATGACCTAATAGCTGAAATTATTGAATAAGATATACTCTTAACAGATTTAGGATCAAATTTTAAAGATGGCCTAATTATTTCATTAACATACTCAAGATTTGAGGCTATAACTATACAGTTATTATTAACAGACTCTATAAGTGGCAATCCAAAACTTTCGATTAAAGATGGAAAAATTGAAAATTCTGAGGAGCTATATAAAACAGAGAGCTCTTTTTTATCAATTATGCCATGATTTATAATCTTTAGATTTTTAGGTTTTTTATAATTGTTATATACCGATTTTGAAAATTCGTTTTCTGGAATAGTTAAATGAAGTTCAACTTTGTCATTAATTCTTTTTGTAGCATCTATGAAACCTTTAAATAGTCTTATATGATTTTTATGTTTAGATATGCTGCTAACGTACACAAATTTATTTTTAATCTTAATATTTTGTTTTGAAGAAATTTCATCATTAAAAAATGGAATAACGGTGACGTTTTCTTTTAATATGTAAAGTGAACTTACTAGATTTTTTTTCATCAAATCTGTTTGAACAATCCAATTGTATGATTTATCATTTAAATATTTGATATAGGTTTTTTTTAGAATATTTACGAGCTTATCTTTAATACTAAGAGGTGAAATAAGTGGTTTCAAAAGAAGTGCATTATGGAAGTATACATAAACCTTTGAGGTTAGATTTATTGGAGGCGGAATGTTTGATAAGCATATTATCTTATGAAATCTATTTTTGTTTTTTAAATAAAATTCTTTTCTAGAATTCTCAGAAGGTGCTAAAAATTGGTAATTTGAATTGTCAAGCTCAATGTCTTTTCTTGAAATTCGTTTATCAATAAGGAAGAAGAAGTTAGAGATAGAATTATTTTGAATTAAATATTTAATTAATTGAAATAAAATTACTTTACCTCCCTCTGAATTAAGATAAATTGAGTCAACTAATTTTTGTTTAGTTTTCATGAAATTCAACTTTACTTCCAAAAATTAGATCAAACGGAAATTTAATTACTTTGAATGGAAAAAGAATTAGTATTGAATAAAAAAATTTTTGAAATATTAGATTGTTAATTTTACCAATAGTTAATTGAGCTTCCTTAGTTCTGTTATTCTTCCATAAATATCTAGCTTTTTTTATATAATTATTGTCAATTGCATTAATAAAATTATCTTCATCAATGTTAAAAAAATGAATTAAATTATTGACTGTTACTTCATATTCATCAAAAAATAATTCAAGGTTTTTAGATGTTAGATTAGTTTGATGAATTCTATATCTCGCAAGTATTTCCGGTATATAATCAACTTTAGACACATATGATATTTTTAAAAAAAAATCTAAATCCTCACATACTCTTAAGTTCTTATCAAACTGAAGTTTATTATCCCTAATTACCTCTCTAGAAACAACACAGCTACTAATACAGAGATTATAATCATAAATTAATTTATTAAAAATATCACCCTTGTATATTTTTCTATAACTATAAAGATTGAATGATTTACTTTCATTAAAATATTGAACATTAGTGTAAATAAGTCCAATATTTTTTGAAAATCTATTAACTACTTTTTCTAATTTTTCTGGATACCAAAGATCGTCAGAGTCAATAAAGGCAATATAGTCTCCAATTGAATGATTTAGTGCAAAATTTCTTGCATTTCCCAAACTTAATGGCTTTTTAAGGTAGTAATATTTGATACGAGAATCTGAATATGATTTAATTATTTCCTTTGTTCTATCAGTTGATTTATTATCAACAATTAAAACCTCAAAATTAGTATATGTTTGATTTAATACTGAATTTATGCAAGGTTTTAAATATTTTTCACTATTCCTACAATTTATTATTACTGAGATAAGTCTATTACTGATCATTAAATATAATTTATCAATAATTTATTCAATGTTAATACAATAAACTTAACATCTTTTTTAGTAATCTCTGGATGGATTGGGAGTGAGATAATCTCATGATAAATTTTTTCTGTAAAAGGGAGTGTTACATTTTGCGATTTAAAAAATGAGAGGAGGTGATTTGGATTATAGTGGATTCCTAATTCTATTCCGTTTTCAAGCATTGCATTCTTAAGTCCATCTCTATTTTTTAAATTTTTAATTCTAACTACATATATATGCGGTACAACATTATTATAGTCTCTCTCTAGAGGTTTGATTAAAGGGTTAAGGTTAATCTCTCTATCATACAATCTTGCAATTTCTTTTCTTTTATTTGCAAAGGATTCCATTTTTTTTAGTTGTTCAATACCAATTGCAGCCATAATATTACTCATATGATATCTCCAACCCTGACGTGAAACGTCAAAATTCCATGATCTCTTATTCTTATACCTATTGTCACTATCTTTCTCAACACCTAATAATCTAGAGTTTTTTAGATTTTTTATAACTAATTTATCACTGGATACTATACAACCTCCTTCACCTGAAGTTATGTTTTTAATGCCATCAAAGCTAAAGCAAGTAATATCTCCAAAAGAGCCTATTAATTTTGAATTATATTTTGTTCCGAAGGCATGAGCTGCATCTTCAATTACCCTTAATTTGTTTTCCTTAGCAAATTCATATAAATTATCTAAGTCACCAACTCCTCCAGTATAATGGACTGGAATAATTGCCTTCGTTCTTTCTGTTAATTTAGATTTAGCGTCTTTAATATCAAGTAGATATGTATCCTCTGTTATATCACAAGGAATTGGTTTAGCCCCTGTTGCTGTTATTGCCTGAAAAGTGGCAACATAAGTTAATGAAGGGACAAGCACCTCATCATTAATTCCAATATTACATGCTTCAATAGCAAGTTGAATTGCAGCAGTTCCGGATGAAACACATATCACCTCACGAGAAAATAGTTGTTTTAAGTCATTTTCAAAGGTTCTCACTTCTTCTCCCATACCAAGAAATTCTTTATCAAGTACTCGAGATACTGCATCCTTTTCTTCCTGACCAATAACAGATTTTGATAGCCTAATTATTTTAGCCATGGGTATAGTTTTGATGATTTTGATAATGATTCTAGGAGTTCTTTATCACGAGGTGTGTCCATACATTGCCAAAAATCATTATGTTTAAATGCCATTAATTCTCCCATTTTAGCAACTTTTTCTAGAGGCTCAGCCTCTAGAACAGTATAATTATTCTCAATAAAATCAATAAATTGTTTCCTAAAAACAAAAAACCCACCATTTATTCTACCTCTGTTTATTTGTGGTTTTTCCTTAAAAGATTCGACTTTATCTTCATTAATTAATAATTCTCCAAATCTAGCGTTAGGCCTTACAGCAGTGACTGTAGCAATTTTTCCGTGTGATTTATGAAACTTTATTAATTCTTTAATGTTAACATTTGATAAACCATCTCCATATGTCAATAAAAAATTTTCTTCCTTTATATGATCTTTTAAAAGTTTCAGTCTTCCGCCTGTCATTGAATCTATGCCAGTATTTACAAGTGTAATATTCCAATCATTAGAAAAATTATCAAAGAAATCCACTTTGCCTGATTCAAGATTTATTTTAAAGTCTGAGTTTCTTTCTTTAAAATTCATGAAATAATTCTTTATAACCTCTGATTTATATCCAAGAGCTATTATAAAGTCATTTACTCCATATTTTGAAAATGAAGTCATTATATGATATAATATAGGTTTATTATCTATCTGAATCATCGGCTTTGGAATACTTTCAGTTATACTTCCAAGTCTTGAGCCAAGACCGCCTGCTAAAATTATTGCTTTCATATTTTTATTTTTAATGGAAATTTTTGCATATTAATTTTTTTTACTTCTTTATCATTATGCTCATGATCGCATAAATTAAGAATTAAACTTTTTTCTTTACCAAGTCCCTTAAATCCATACCAAATATTTGGTGGAATTGTTAAAATGCCAAAGTTTTTTTCACTTAAAGTAATAATCCTAGAGTTTTTAAAATCCTCTGTAACAAAAACAAACTTCACCTCCCCCAAAGGGACACTTAAATTTGAAGTCATTTTTCTTTGTAATTTCCACCCTTTTACATAGTTATAATTGATAAATGAAAAATACACTTCTTGAAAATTAAAATTTGAAAAGCTTGATTTTTTCATAACTTTCAGGACATCTCCTCCATCAACATTTATGATAGGTTGTTTTTTAAATTTTATTTTATCTAGTACTGACTCCATGGAAGTTTTCTTGATTTAGCAAATTCAGTATATTCCTTAATCTGATTAATTGAGAAATCTTTAATCGCTATTTTATTATTTAAATAATTTGAATACCATTCACAGGTAAGTTTTATAGACTCATCAAAACTCAAAGTCGACATCCAATTTAAATGTTTTTTTGCTTTATAACAATTTAATTTCAGCAAGGTAGACTCTGAGAATATGTTCTTATTATCAACTTTCCATTTCAAATTTGTAAAATGATAATTTATCTCCTTTAAAACTTCCTCAACAGTGTAGTTCTCATTAATTTTGGGACCAAAGTTAAAGGCTTCTCCATGATTATTTTTTTCCTTTCTTAAATTGTATGCTAAACTCATATACCCTGACAGGGGCTCAAGAACATGCTGCCATGGTCTAGTTGCATTTGGATTTCTAATAATTAATTCCTCTTTATTTTTTATTGCCTTGATAATATCCGGTATTATTCTTCCACTTGCCCAGTCACCTCCTCCGATAACATTTCCAGCTCTACCGATCCCTACCAATTTTTTTTCATCTTTAAAAAATGATCTTATGTATGAACTTATTATGAGCTCTGCTGCTCCTTTTGATGCACTATATGGATCTGCACCGCCAAGCTTATCATCCTCTTTATAGCCTCTATTAATTTCCAAATTATCATAAGATTTATCACTCGTTATTATAATACTAATAACGTTATTTTGTAACCTCCTAATAGCCTCCATTAAGTTTGCTGTCCCCATTGAGTTTGATAAATATGTATTGATTGGATCATTAAATGATTCCATTACAATTGGCTGTGCAGCTAAGTGAAATATAAAATCTGGTTTGATGTCTTGAATGATATCTATTAAATCATTAGATTTTGATATGTCTAGTCTAATATCTGCTTCAATTTTCAAATTGAGAAAACTAAAGTGGGAGGGTTCTGTTGGTATATCTTTTGAAATACCATAAATTTTGGCCCCAATTAAAGACAACCACAAAGATAGCCACGACCCCTTGAAACCTGTATGTCCTGTAATTAAGACTTTTTTGTTTTTATATATATTACTAAAATTCATAGGCTTTTAAAATATGATAGCTTATTATTTTTAAACAGCATGACTGTGCTTTTGAATATTAAGGATATTAAATCGGGTTTATGAAATCCATTATTTTTTATATCCTTAAACTTCACTTTAGAACTTTTGATTGCCTTTTGGAAATTTTCCATCCAATTGTTTAATGAGTAGTTTTTTGATACCCATTCTTTAGACATATGGGAATATTCTAAATAGTTTTTTTCAATTTTATCAATTTTAAGACCTAAACTACATTTTGATTCAAATTGATTTTCATTAACTAATTCTTCTGCTAAATTGAAGCTATGAATATCCGATAATGATTTTAACTTAATCAACCTATTCATTTTTTTATATGAATAATCCATTGGAATAACTGGTATTCCTCTTGATGCTATTTCCATCATAGATAAACCCATTGCAAAAAAAAGATCTACTTCGTATATAACTGAGTCATCTTTGTTTAAATCAATATAATTTATAAACTTAATTTTCAAATATTGATAGGAAAGAGATCTTAAGTACTCTTTCATAGGTCCGTCACCAATAATATAGAACTCGTAATTTCTCTTTAGGTTTTCAAGTCTGTTCAAGATTTGCAATAAAGGGTATACTTTAAAGTCAACTAGCCTTCCTAAATATCCAATTTTTGAAATTTTTTTAGAATTTATTTTTTTTATAGTACTAGCTTTTTCCTCTAAGAATAATGGCAAAATATATTTATCTGAAATATTAATTCCAAGCATTTGTTCTGTTTTCATCTTATTTTCATAATCCATAAAATATAAAGATTCTTTTTGAATCATCATTTCTGTAAATTTTTTTATTTTTTTTAGTCTGTAGTAGGAAAAAACATTAACTATCTTAGAGAAAGTCCTTCTTATTAAATTTCCTCTACCAGATGTTATAAGCGGGTATAGATTGTAAGGATGCAGATTCCAATAAATTAATTTATCTTCATCATTGAAACTTTCATAGTCCCTAAGGTTCCAAGGCATCATAGACTGAAATATATAAATTGAGTTTTTTAATGGTAACTTCATATTCTCAACATCTATAATTTTATTTTTCAAATTAGAAGAAATTCGTTTTGAAATATCTCCATCTATAAAATCACACACATAAGATTCATTTCCGTTTTTAATCAAATTTGAAAAGCATTGGAAGAATAAATCAGAAACACCGCCATAGGATTTATATGGGAAATAAAATATAACTGGATTTTGAAATTTCATAAGTAGAATTTATTTAACTCTTTGTTTATTTTTTTAATTTCTTTTAGGTCAGAAAACCTCTTCCAGATTCCTACGTTGGATTTAGATAATTCAGGATCAAAAAATTTTTTCTTATCTATATGTAAACTTTCATCTATTTTAAGAAAATTAAAAATTTTGGTTTTTGTGTCTTCATAATTTAATACTATATCCTCATATTTTAAATTAAGAATTTTATGATGATCCTGTTTAATATAATTATCAAGTTGCATTTTTTGAATTTTTATGTATTCATTTATATTTTCTGTTCCAAGAAAATTTTGTTTTATAATCCATTGTTGAGGATCTGAAATATAGCTTGGTATATAGACATTTTTGTTTGTTAAAGTTGAGGCGTAAGTATCTCTTGGATCTCTAATAACATTAATGACTTTTAAATTAGGTATAATGTCTATTCCCTTAATTGTATCATATGGTTCAAGAGTGTTATGAAGAATTATTGTGTCATTTGCTTCAGTTATATTCATATGACTAAATAAATTATTGAAATAATTGTGAGTATGCCTTAAAAAATTCTCCCTATCAATTATTAAATATTCATTATGATTTTTATAAACTTTATGGTGCATATTAAGTTTTCTTAAAAGTTTATAGAAAAACAAATATGTTGTTGACTTATCAATTAAATTATAAGGCCAAAATTTTCTTCTTACCTTATAAGAAATTAAGTTATTTATATAATTATGAGTTTCATTTAGAAAATTATTATTGAAAATTGATTCATAATCAGTTCCATAGGAATTTATTTTGTGACCTACTGACCTATAATCAGATTTACTCATCCTAGTTGAAACATCAATAAACTTTTTAATTGCAGTATTTGCTCTAATTGGAGACCAATAATCCAAAATATTATGTTTTAAATCGATAAGTCCTCCTGAGATTCTGACTAAATCAAATTCAAAAAGATGATCATAGAGATGAACACCTTTTACTTCTCTTAGTAAATCAGAAATAGCACCTTTTCCTGAGTGACCAAGCCCGTTAATATCAATAAATTTTTTTTTAATCATTTTTTATTGAATCATACATTATTTTCAATCCGTCAAAAAGTTCAGTTTCACATCTCCATCCTAATTCCTTTTTAATTTTTGAATTATCTCCATAAATTCCATTTACATCTCCATCTGTTGGTCCTTTGACTTTAATTTCAATATTGTTATCAAAAATTTTTGTAATTTTTTCTAATAACTCATTCACTTTGGTCTTTTCTCCAGAACAAAGATTATAACACCTATAACCACTATGTCTTAATTTAAATCCTTTAAAAAATGCAGAAACCACATCGTCAATAAAGATGAAATCTCTATATCTCTCAAGAGAGCCCTTAACAACTATTTTGTTAAAACTATTTGCTTGTGAAATGAATATACTAACCATTCCTTGTCTAAAATTTTGAAAATCTTGCCCAGGCCCATATACATTAAATAATCTATATGTTATAACATTAATCCCCATTTTGGAGTATAACTCAAGATATTTTTCACTTGCTAGCTTACCTATTCCGTAAAATGAATTAGGATTTAAGGTTTCGCTTTCTTTAGTCGCTGCATTTTTGTTCCCATATACACTCATGCTCGAGGCATAATAAAAATGTCTACAGTTTATTTGCTTAGAAAACTTTAGAAGGTTAATTGTCGAAGATGTATTGGACTCTAAATCAACTAGGGGATCATCAAAACTAATCTCACCGGAGCTTTGACCGGCAATGTGAAAAATCGCTTCAAATTTAAGATTTTGAAGTTTAGTAAAAATTGATTTATCTTGACAATTACCATTAATAAAATTAACTTTTTTTGGGATATTATGAATTTGTCCTGTTGATAAGTTATCAATAGTATAGACATTATAATCATTATCAATAAATTTTTTACAAATTTTTGAACCTATGAAGCCTGCTCCACCTGTTATAAGTACATTTTTCACAGTAACTGTTTTAGCTTTTTATCGTTAAAGTCTTTAATAAGATCTATTCCTTCTGGAAAAATAGTTCTAACATTCTCAACACCTATAAACCTAACAGAGCATTCTCTAGCTGCATGATAGTCTGATATTGCGTCACCTATATATAAGACTTTATCTAATTCAACTTTATTATTACCAATTATCCTTCTAATTATTACTTCTTTTTTGTCTGGCGACCCGAAAACACCCTTAAAAAATTTATTTATTTTTTTTCTATGAATAATTTCTTGTATTTCACCTTGAGGTGTACCAGAACAAATATATTGTGAATATTCATCAGCATATTTTTTAATAAAAGATAACGCACCTTCAATATATTTAGCATTTATAACTCTGTCTTTAACTATTTTACTAAATTTTTCACACATTTTATTTAAATATTTTGAGTCAGGATTATTTTTTAAGATTACTTGCTCAAAAAATTTAATTTTCTCAAGTCTAGAGACTCCACCATGTTCATAGTGGTACTGAACAATTTGTGATTTTATATCATTTGAGTAATTTGAATAAAGATCAACAAAAGCTTTGGTCTTTATATCTACTGAGTCACAGATAACACCATCAAAATCATAAATTATAATCTTATTATTTTTATTCATCATAAAACGCGATAATATTAACTGGAGATCCATCAGCATGCATTATAAGTGTAGGGAGACATATGATTTTTGATGGCGATTTGTTAGCAATGCTCAGATCCATATCTTCAACTAGTAATATGGGATGATCGTCTCCAAGAAATAATTTATGAACTTCTCTACCTTCAGACCTATTTTGATATGATGAAACAGAAATATAATCTCCACCCACAACCCTGATTTTTGGAAAATTAGTTTTTATTTGAAAAAATAATTCTTTTGATAGCCCTGGATTATTTTTCCAATATTGGTTTGTATTTCTATAATTAAAAAAACCTGTCTTTATAATTAAGAAATCTGTTTCATTTGGTATTTCTTTAATTTCGTCTTCACTCAAACTAATTAAAGTGTCTTCTTTTACTATTTTTTCAATTAGGTATGGATTATTAAAAATCCAAAAATCAGGTCTATAGTCTTCGCATGATCTACCGTTTTCAATAAAATGCAGAGGGAAATCTATATGTGTCCCAATGTGATTAGGGAAAGATAATTGTAAGGTATTTGAAGAATCCCCTAGGGTTATTTTAGACTTAGAGGTAATTTTAATAGATTTTGAGCCACCATAAAGGGGGGTATTATTGTCTAGGAAATATGAAAAATATTCAATTCTCATTTGTTTTGTTTGTTTTATCCGACTCAGTTAGTTCTAGATTTATTTCATGAATTAGATTAAATATTCCCTCACCCAAATCAGTTTCATGATTTAGTGTTAGTTTTAATGATGGTCTTGGCTTAAATGAATAGGGAGTTAATTTATAATGGCTATCAGATTCATTAGGAGTGTATTCGATCTTAATAGAGTTATTTAATTGATCACGTATTAACTCGAGTACTTCCTTTACCTTAAGAGACTTATTACCCGTTATCATAATAAATTTATTTTTATACTCTTCCGAGAGCGCTTTTACACTTAATTCTGCTGCATCTCTAATGTTTATGTAATCTCTTTTTTCCTCTCCATCTCCTTTCCTAATAATTTTACCTGTTAATAAAGCTTGTTTTATTGAGTTAGAAATAAAGTTAAAGTAGTTCCCTCTTGATCCATACAAAGAGCCATATCTCATTATAGTAAATTCTTGGCCAAAATACTTACTATATTCTTCGATTATTAGTTCACATGCCTGTTTTGTAACTCTATAAAAAGAGCCATGCTCACTATATACATATATTGAGCTTGAAAACATAATCCTCTTAACGCCAAACTCAATGCAAGCTTCCAATACATTAGTAGTTCCTATTATATTATGGGATATTGTTTTTGAAGGAGAATCAATAGATTCTTGTATATCCGAAACTGCTGCTAGATGATAAACTATATTACTACCTTTGACTGCATCACTAAGTTTTTTTTTATCTAGTATATCTCCTTTAATAAAATTAATACCTTTAATGATATATTTAGATTCATGTTGATCATATATAGTAACTTCATATCCTCTACCTAGTAGTTGATCTGATATATGACTTCCCAAAAAACCTGATCCTCCTATAACAAGTACTTTCATATATTTAAATTTTCTAATAGGTTCTTAACTGCTTTATCAGCCTGATTATTTACATTTTCTGATGTTCTTGAACCAATATGTGGTGTTATAAACACATTTTTTAAGCTTAAAAACTTATGGTTATTACTAATAGGCTCAACAGATAAAACATCAGTTAGGTATGATGCACTACTATTATTTAATAAAAATTCACATATTGAATCCTCGTTTACAAGCTCTCCTCTAGACACATTAACAATAGTGACATTTTTTTTCATCTGAGCTAATGTTTGTGAATTAATAATGTTTTTAGAATTATCATCTAATGATAAGCATAGTGCGATAATATCTGATTCTATGAGTATTTCATTAAGGTCTGAGTATAAAAAGTCATGTTTACTCTCAAAATCTGTATCAGGATTTTTATCAAACCCTTTACACTGGATATTAAATGAAATCGCTCGTTTAATTATTTCTTTACCAATGTTACCTACACCTAGTACTCCTAACTTTTTATTTTTTAAATCTTTACCTGTTTTTCTTGACCATAAATTATTATTAGTGACTGAAGAATTAATTATATTTTTATAGTGAGATAGGAGAAGTGCAAAGAAATGCTCAGATACAGTTTCATGATTAATACCGTAGCAATTTTTTACAACTACATTATTTAGTTTTGCAGATTCTAAATCAATTTTATCCAGTCCTGTTCCATATTTAGATATTACTTTTAATCTATTACGAGACCCCTTCAGTATTACCTGCTTAGAGATAAAATCATCACCACATATCATTCCATCAATATTTTTTATTAGTTCTAGCATCTTAGATTCGCTATTGGGTCCTGGAACTTCAGTTATGTTAAATCTAGGATCACTATAAAATTTTTTATGTGGTCCTTCATTGTCAATAAATGAGCTTGATGTAATAAGTATATTAATCTTCATAAATATATTTTTTTAGAAGAGGATCATTTTGCATTGTTTCTCTTACTTTTTTCAAATCCTCTTCACAATCAACTGAGAAAGACTCATCTTTACTGTAAACCATCCTAACATTTGTGCCATTTTCTAATATCCTATTCATATCAATACCTTCAATAATTTCTAATGGTGTTCTTTTCATTTTTGAAAATTCAATTAGAAAGTCGCGTCTAAACGGAATTGAACATATTTGTTTATACATAGGAACATCTAAGACCCCTTTTTTTCTTGACGGTATAGGTTCTCTAGAAAAGTACATTGCGTTTGAAAATTTATTAAGTATAACTTTTACTTCATTAGGATCATTAAATTCCTCAACAGAATTTAGTTCTTTATATAAATTTGCGATTAATATGGTATTATCATTTATCATTGGTTTTAGAACATCATTTATGCTTCTAGCTGTTACCATTGGTTCGTCGCCTTGAAGCATAAGAAGAATATCAATTTTGAAATCTTTAATCTTTTCAATCTTTATCATTGCCTCTGCTGCCCGATCACAAGCCATTTCATGAGTATCTTTTGTCATTAAAACTTTTCCACCTATACTTTTAATGTATTGATAGATTTCATCATCACATGTAGCAACATAAACATCATCAAGTAAATTAGACATAAGAGCTCTTTTATAACAATGTCCAATCATTGGCATACCACATATTTTTTCTAGAGGTTTACCAGGGAATCGACTGGAATTCATTCTTGCAGGTATAACAGCTACTATTTTCATATTATTTAAAGTTGACCACCATTAACATCAATAATACAACCATTTATATATGATGAAAGATCTGAACAAAGAAAAATTATAGGCCCTACTTGTTCTTCAATAGAGGAAATTCTTCCAATTGGAATTGATTCTTTTAGCTTTTTTAGTTGTTCATTGGACATAGAATTTTCAAGCATGGGAGTTAAAGTTTGAGATGGGCATGTACAGTTTACATTTATACCTTTAGGGCCTAGCTCATATGCAAGTTGTCGAGTCAGCCCAATTATTCCAGCCTTGCTTGATGTATAATGAACACCGCTTACAATACTTTTATTTCTTCCTGCTATAGAAGAAACATTTACAATCCTTGAGCCAGGGTTCATAAGTGGAATTGTTTTTTTAATAATATAGAAGAACGATGTTAAATTTGTGTTTAGAACGTCATTCCACTCTGAAAGATCAATTTCTTCTATCTTTTTGCAAAAGTTTATTCCTGCAATATTTATTAAAAAGTCAACTGACTTTATATCTTTAAAAAACTTATCGACTTCATCTTTTTTATTAACATCAACTCCTGAAGATCGAGATATTCCAAAGACATTTGCCTCTAATTTATTAAATGTATCATAGACTCCTTTTCCAATTCCTTTAGATGAGCCTACAACAATTACATTTTTATTTTTAAAATTAATCTTCATATATATGTTCCACATCCGGTTTTGTTATTGCTAGTCTTATTGCAGGTTTATTACCAACAACCGTAATCTTGTGCCATGTATTTGCTTTTACAGTTACTATATCTCCCTTTTTCACAATTTTAACTTCATTTGCAATTTGCCATTGATATTTTCCGTCAAGAATTATCCAACACTCATCCGCGTCAGGATGATAATGAAGCCTATTTCCTTCACCTGGCATTTGTTTTATAATTACACCACCAAATCTCTCATTGTAAATAACTCTCACAGCCCAAGAGCTCTTATAGTCAAGTTCTTGTTCTATCGATTTATAATTAACAGTACTAAGATTTTCAAATTTATGACCGACATTAAGAAGAGAATCTTGAACTCCGTCATCGATTAAAACCTTTTTTACATTTGAATCAGATTTCATAATTCAGTTTATAGTACCAAAGGTACTTAATTTTATGTAAATATTCAAATATTCTTCACAACTTACCACATTGGGTAGTTATCTTTACGTTTTTTTTTAGATTTACTTTTAATTTTAAACAAGGCTTTTATTTTATTTATTATATTTTTAAATATCATAGTTTTAATATCTTATCAGAAATAATTTTACAACCATTATCATTCAGGTGCACTGAGTCAACAAAGCAGTCATCCTCCAAATCAACGAAAAAGTTATTTGCATTTATAAATCTGATATTCTCTGCCTCTGAAATTGACCTGAATTCTTTGTCTATTTCGTGTTTTAACCCAGGTTGATTTAAATTTTGTTTAAAGGTTACCCAAGGAGATTCTTTTTGAAGATTACTTAAATAACTTATTACCTTTTTTTCGTTTGTAGACTTTCTTTTATTAGTCCAATCTATAAGCGGTTGGAGTATAAAAATTATTTCTTCAATGTCAAAAGCCACTTTTAAGCCTTTATAAAGTTTAAAATTTCGATAATATATTTTTAAGAATACCTCAAGTCGTTGTTTGAAATTTAGATTTTTATTATTAAATACTTCTGATTCGAAGATGGAAAGCAGCATGCTTAACTTACCTTTTCTAATCATATAATTTAGATCTTTATTATAAAGATTTGAAAAAAAGATGGCAAAAGATTGATGGTATGGGTGAAAGCTTGCAATTTTATTATAATTAGTTCCAAAGCCATTATCGAAATGACTAAGCTCATCATTAACCAAAGACATATATAAATCATTAATTCCGCTTAAAAAAATTAATTTACCAATTTTATTTGCACTATGTAGGATATTTATAAGATGAATAAACTCTTGAAAAGAGTTTGCCCCTCTAATTCCAAAATTTAACCAAATATTATTTGACGAACTAGATAGATTTGACGTAATAGTACTAATATCTGATGTTGACCCAACTCCAAAAACAGTAGATCCTCCCACCAAAATATTTACCTTTTCATAGCTATCAATTTTTGATACCATGTATTCCGTTTTATCAATAAAACTTTTCCTAAATCCAAGTTTATCAGTATTGATATATTTAGAATTATAATTCTTTGGGCCTGACAACATAGCATATGGAGAAAATTCTCCACTATCCATAGAGTCATATAACTTCATTTGGGGATGAATCATGTATCTTATATCAGTCGAGTTCATAAATAAAATTATTTAAATCTGCTTTTACTATTTGATCATTTTTAAAAAGAACTATATTATTTATAACCAATATATCCATCCCAGTATTAATAAAACAATTGAACGCATCCTCTACAGAACAGACTATTGGTTCACCTCTTACATTAAATGAAGTATTGACCAGAACAGGAATCCCTGTTAGTTTTTTAAATTCACTTATTAAGTTATGGTAAGTTGGATTTGTTTTCTTATCAACTGTTTGAATTCTAGCACTGTAGTCAACATGAGTAACCGCCGGGATCAAAGATCTTTTTATCTTAAGTTTTTCAATACCAAATAATTGATCTTCCTTTTTTGAAGTTAAAATCTTTTCTCTAACGTCAGAAACAAGTAACATATAGGGGCTCTCAACACTGAGATTAAAAAACTCACTACATGACTCTATAAGTACTGAAGGAGCAAAAGGCCTAAAGCTTTCTCTATATTTTATTTTAAGATTTAATGTTTTTTGCATTTTAATATTTCGTGGGTCACCAATTATTGATCTATTTCCAAGAGCTCGGGGACCAAACTCCATTCTCCCTTGGAACCAACCAATTACATTGCCCTTAGAAATTTTCTTAGCAATAAGGGAATATAAATCTTCATATTTATATCTTTCATAGATTCCATTTAATACTTTTAATTTTTTAGTTACTTCTGTATTTGTAAATGAAGGTCCTAAATATGCACCCTCCATAATATTTTCTTTATTTAATTTTTTTCCGAGCTCAATGTTGTAGTAATATAATGCAGATCCTAAAGATCCTCCAGCATCTCCAGACGCAGGTTGAATCCATAAATTTTCAGTTATTCCTTCTGAAATAAGCTTTCCATTAGCAACACAATTTAGGGCTACTCCTCCTGCCAAGCACAAATTTTTAGAATTGCAAACAGAGATTGCATGTTTTGAGTATTTCAATATTACCTCCTCAACTACCTTTTGAATAGAAGCAGCAATATCCATTTCTTTTTGTGTAATTTTAGATTCTGGTTGCCTTGGCTCTCCTCCAAATAATTCGTGAAATCTTGAGTTTGTCATATAATCACCAATATGAAAAGAAAAATAATTCATATCTAGCTTATACCTTCCGTTAGTACTTATTTTAATTAAATTTTCTCTAATTAATCTATAGTATTTAGGTTCACCATAAGGTGCAAGGCCCATAAGTTTGTACTCTCCACTATTTACTTTAAAGCCACAATAGTATGTAAAACTAGAGTATAAAAGACCTATTGAATCAGGAAAGTTTATCTTTTCAACAAGGTCAATTTTGTTTTTTTCTCCTTTCCAAATACTACTTGAAGCAAACTCACCAACTCCATCCATTATTAAAATTGCTGCATTATCAAAAGGAGAAGGAATAAATGCACTCGCAGCATGAGACAGGTGGTGTTCAACATTAAATAATTTATCCTTAGGTAAGTCATAATTAAATGATTCTTTAAAACATTTTTGTAATATTTTAATCCAAAATCTTTTTTTGAAAAACCATACTAAAAACGTTCTGAAAAATAGTCTAATTGTATAAGGGAAAAATCTTTTATAGGTATCCAATATCCTTAAAAATTTTATCTCCGGATCTTCATAAAATGTAATTTTGTCAACTTGGTTAATTTGAACCCCATATTCTTTAAGGCAGTACTTAATAGCATGTTCTGGAAATGATTTATCATGTTTTATCCTCGTAAATCTTTCTTCTTGCGCAGCAGATATAATCTTACCATCAACAATTAGACATGCTGCTGAATCATGGTAGAAAGCTGATATGCCAAGTATAATCATCTTAATTTTTGTAAAATTAATTTTTTAATAATTTTTTTTTCATGAATATTAACCCAAAAGATATAAATGATTAAAAAAAATAAAATGCAGATTATCATCTTTTGGATAATACTAATATAAAAGAAGAACTCAGTAAACGAGTTTATTACTAAAAGTAAAAACAGGAGTATTAATAATGAAAAAACCCTATATTTTTCAATTGTTACATTTAGATACTTATTTGATAGAGTTGTTACAAATAATGCAATAAATGAATATGTAATTAATGTACTGAATGCTGCTAATAGTATACCATATTGTTCCAAATAACTAATATTTAAGATAATATTAATTAATAGGGCTATTAACATAATAAAATTTTGATAATTAATTTTTTCCTCTTTATGAAGACCAATATTTGAAATATTTATAATCCCATATATAAATATTGATGACATAATAATTGGAAAAACTTTTGCGTAGCCATTAAAATCTTTATTTACGAAAAAAATATCAAAAATATGAGTTCCAAAAAGAGTTGAAATAAATACAATAATAACTCCTAATAGAAAATAATACGATATTATTTTAGTTGTAAACTCATACTGCCTTATATCATTTAAATATTCCATTTTTACCGGTGCCCATGCTTGAGAAAACGGTATGACTAAAATTATATTAATAATTAGTCCCAATTTATATCCAAGTGAATAGATACCAACTTCATCAGCGCTTAATATTTGATTTATCATCAATCTGTCAGAATAATCAATTAAATAGAACAATATTCCTGATATAGATGAATGAAATCCAAATTTTAGAAAGTTTGAGAATCGATACATCTTTACCAGAGGGTTATAGAGATTAAAATAGTTTATAAGCAGAAAAATAGTGACGATTAAGTTTGAAATTAAGATGCCTATAATCGGAGCTAAAATTCCGTAGTTATAATAGACAAGTAATAAATAGGTAACAATAAAATTTGATATAATTGCTATAAAAGAAATAATTAAAAGTTTCCTGGGAGATTTATCAAACTGAAATACAACATGAAGTATTGCAACAAAAAAACCAAGAACAGTAGCCACTGACGCAGCAATAAAATGAATATGATAATTCGAAGTTTCAAATAAATAATTAGATACAAAATCTCCACAAATTATAATCAATGATATCATTACTAACCCACCAAATAATGCAAGATTTAAAGTTTGACTAAAGACTGTAGATTTATGCTCTTTTGATAAGTTATCATAAACAAATCTAGCGTATGATGATGACGCACCAAAGTAAAAGAATCCACCCATTATTACCACAATTGAAATAATTATACTATAAATTCCATATTCTGCAGCATCATAATAAAAAGTAAGAATTGGCAATAGAAGAAAACTTATAGCGCTATTCAATATTGATGAGATAGCATAAACCGAGGAATCTTTGAAAGTTCGAGAAAACCTAGAAGTTAAATCATTTTTCTTCATATAGTTTATTCAAGATGAGTGGTTGATCCTATAAATTTTGCTGGATTACCTGCAACAATAGTGTATGGCTCTACATCTCTAGTAACAATTGAACCTGCGCCTACCATAGAATATTCTCCTATTTTAACCCCTGTTAAAACAACTGAACCTGCGCCTATTGAAGATCCTCGCTGCACCAGAGTATCCATATTATTTTTTTTATAGTTTTTTGATCTAGGATATTTATCATTAGTAAAAACAACATTTGGCCCTATGAAAACATTATCTTCGATAATTAAGCCGTCATAAAGGTTAGAGCCGTTTTTGACTGTAACATTATTTCCAACTTTAACATTGTTTTCAATAAATACTGAACTACAAATGTTACAGTTGCTTCCTATTTCAGCATTTTCTAATATTACAGAATACTGCCAAACGTTAGTGCCTTTGCCAATTTTTTTTGATCTTACATCTGATAATTTATGAATCATCTTTTATTATTTGAGTGTTTATTAATTATTTTTTTTAAATAATCTGAATAGGAACTATGCCCATATTTTTCTATGGAAATTAGTACTTCCCTTTCTCCAATATATCCCAAATTGTATGCTACCTCCTCAAGACAGGCAATTTTTCTTAAACTCCTATCCTCATTAATTTTTATAAACTCACTGGCGTTGAAGATACTTTCGGCGGTGCCTGAATCTATCCAAGCTATTCCCCTTGGTAATATTTCAACATGTAATTTTTTATTTTCTAAGTATATCTTATTGAGATCTGTTATTTCTTTCTCACCTCTATTTGAAGGTTTAATTGATTTAGCAAAAGATATAGCGTCATTATCATAAAAATATAATCCTGTAACAGCTAAATTTGATTTCGGAATCCTAGGTTTTTCTTCTATTGAAACTGGCACACCATGTGAATTAAGCTCAATCACCCCATATCTTTCTGGGTCAACTACCTCTGAAGCAAAAACACATGCTCCTTTTGGGTTAATATTCTTTCTTAGAATTTTACCCAAGCCACTTCCATAAAATAAATTGTCTCCAAGTATTAGTGCAACTTCAGATTTATCAATAAATTTTTCTCCAATTATTAATGCTTCCGCAATTCCATTTGGATCTATTTGAACCTCATACGAAAAACTACATCCAAACCGTGTTCCGTCACCTAACAATTGTTCAAACATTTTTTTATCCTCTGGGTTAGTGATAATAAGTATTTCTCGAATTCCTGATATCATTAAAACAGATATAGGATAAAAAATCATAGGCTTATCATAAATTGGCAGAAGCTGTTTACATGTAATGTAAGTAGAGGGATAAAGCCTTGTCCCCCTTCCACCTGCAAGTACAATTCCTTTCATATTTTTAAAATCTATATATTATTTTGTTTGGATCTAAATAGTTTCTAAAATCAAAAATCTTGAGATCATTTTTTTCTTTGTTAATTCGTTTAAACTCATCCCATTCCGTTAAAACTATTACTAATCTTGAGTTATTTTCAACTTCAGAAAGACTTGTTATAGTCTCAACAGACTTAATCTTAATTTCAGAATTAGAATCAGTAATTGTTCTATTTAAAAATTTAAGATCCTGTCTAATTCTTCCTATCCCCACTCTAGGATCAAAGACAGATATATTATAGTCTTTCTTTAGAAATTCGTTGGCTATATAGATTGAAGAGGACTCTCTGCTGTCATTTGTATCTTTTTTAAACGACCAGCCCAAAATGGTAATCCTCTTTTCTTCTTTATTCTCCTTAACGTATTGATCAACAATATTTACTATTCTCTTTCTCTGATAATCATTTATTTTAATTATAGAGTACCAATATTCTGCAACCTCATCTAAACCATAGTGCTTACATAAGTATACTAAGTTTAAAACATCTTTTTTAAAACAACTTCCACCAAATCCAGGTGAGACTTTTAAAAATTTTTCTCCAATTCTCTTATCCATTCCTACTGCAATCGAGATCTCATCTATATCTGCCTCGGTTTTTTTTGATAGTGCAGAAATACTATTTATTGACGATATTCTTTGAGCTAACATTGCATTGGAAACTAATTTTGAAAGTTCAGATGACCAAACATTAACAGTTAAAATTTTTCTTTTAGGAATCCAAGCACTGTAAATATCTACTAGACTCTTTACAGCTTTTTTACCTGACTTGCTTTGATCACCTCCAATTAAAACTCTATCTGACTTAAATAAATCTCTAATAGCAGTTCCTTCTGCTAAAAATTCTGGATTTGAAATAACATCAAATCTTACAGACGCCCTTTTATTTTTTTCTAAAATCTCTTTAAGTTTTTCTGCAGTTCTTACTGGCAAAGTTGATTTTTCTACAACAATTTTATTTGATTTTGAAACTCTTGCGATGGTTTTTGCACAAGATATAATATGTTTTAAGTCTGCTGCCATCCCAGCTCCCTCACCTTTTTCTTTTGTAGGTGTATTAACTGCTAAAAAGATCATCTCAGATTCAACAATTGATTGCTCAATATCATTTGAGAAGAATAAGTTTACATTCCTTACTTCACTTATAATCTGTTTTAAACCTGGTTCAAAAACTGGAAGGTTATTTAGATTATTTTCATTCCATCTCGATATCTTATCTATATTTTTATCAACTACAGTTATTTTAATTTTAGGGCATTGAGAGGCAATTACTGCCATTGTTGGCCCTCCTACAAATCCCGCTCCAATACAACAAATATTTTTAATTTTCATATTATTTTTTTAAAAGCCATGAGGACGACTGAATCTTTTCTCCAAGTCCATCAATTAATTTTATTCCTAGCTCTTCACAAATAGATTTTTCAGGAATATGATAATTATTTTGATCTCCTCCATTGGCAAAAATTAAATTATAATCATTAGAAAATTTACTAAATAGATTTTTTAGGGTTTTAGAAACTGTTTTATCTTCATCAATAGAAATGAATGCTCTGTCAACCAATCTTAATTCGGATACAATCAGCTTTCTCTCTGCTTGACCCATAAATTTTTTTGATCCTTTCAGAGCTCTTTGATTATCATTATTTACAATGACAAATAGTTTTTCACCGTAAGATTTTGCCTTTTTAAAATATTCAATATGACCCCTATGTAATGGGTTAAAATATCCTGAAACAATTATAATTTTTTCCTTTTTATCGCCCATAATCGTCTTGAATTCTAACTATATCATCTTCTCCAAAATATTGACCTGTTTGGACCTCAATGAATACCAATTTTGATTTTAGTTTATTTTCTACTCTGTGTTTAGCCTTTAACGGGACTATAACATTTTCTCCAACTACATAGTCTTTTTCTATTCCATTTAAAGTTACAGATGCAATACCCTCAACTATTACCCATGTCTCTGACCTTTTGTTATGGTATTGATATGATAGTCGATGACCGGGATTTACAATTATTTTTTTTATTTTACAATGTGTGTCACTGAAAAGAACTTCATATGATCCCCAAGGTCTATCTGTAGTATTATTTGTTAAGGCCATTTATTTTGAATAAATAGTTATACATGGTTTCATTATCACATCTTTAGATGTCAGGTAAAAGCTTACGCTCCTATTTATTAATTTCTCAATTTTGATTTCAAGCTGAGAGGTATATTCAAAGTTTAAGTTTTTACCCACTAGAATAACCTCAATATTTCCAGAATCAATACCTTTAGCATAGTCTCCTGTCACAAGAATTTTTTCTACATTTCCCATTCTTTCAAGAACGTTCTCTATAATATCTTCAAGACCTAAATGCTTGAAGACTACTTTTTTTAAGGTATTATATAGAGGGTGATGTATGTTGACATTATATTCAATTTTATTATTTATTTTTTTTTTCTCAAGATATCCTGCTGTAAATAAATTGTTCAGCTCCTTTCTTATTGAATTAGTTGACTCTCCCATTTCAGTAGCTAGTCCATTTAAATGTCCTTTATTTGCCTGAGATATAAAAAACTTGATTAAAAGTCTAAGTCGTGTCTTTGATGTAATTAAATTATTTAACATAATATCAAGTAACAAATGTACTTATAAAAATTAAAATAATAAAATTACTGTATTAATTAAATAAAGTTTAAAGTTGGTTTTCATCTTTTTAATCATTTAATTTAGATATGGAAATTGATATACAGCTATCGATTATTACATTTATAATTAGTGTTATAAGTTATTTTGTTTACCAAAAATTTTTTTTAAAACATAAACTAATTGACCAAATTACAGAAAGATCTTCTCATTTTGTTAAGTCTACAAGGTCAGGTGGAGTTGCAATTTTTACCTCGTTATTTTTAATTTCACTTTATTACTATTTAATTAATAAAGAAATTTTTGACTTTTCTCTATTGGTTCCCTTATCCCTACTATTAGTAGTTGGTCTTTATGACGATATCTATAAGCTTGATTTTAAACTGAAATTTATATTCCAAATAATTGCTGCAAAAATAATTATTGATTCAGGGTTGGTTATTGATAATCTACATGGTGTACTTGGTGTGTTTGAATTAAATAGAATCCTTGCTCAAATTTTGACCATGTTTATAATTGTATCTTTTTTAAATGCAATAAACTTTATTGATGGAATTGATGGCCTTGCTATTTCTGTTGTGATTTTATTTCTTTTTTTAGTTGAATTTTTTTCATCTAATACTACAGATTTTATTGTATTAACCACATTTATAATTTTTTCATTAATTCCTCTCTATTATTTTAATTACAGAAAAAAAAATAAAATATTTTTAGGTGATTCTGGATCTCTTTTTTTAGGTGGTTTAGTTAGCATTTATGTTATTTATATCTTATCACAAGAATATATAATCAAAGAAAACTATGATCTTCATAAAATTATTTTTGTTATGTCACTGTTGATTTATCCAATTGTTGACATTGCAAGGATTGTATTTTTAAGAATTATTGATGGTAAATCTCCATTTGAAGCTGATAAAAATCATATTCATCACTTATTAATAGCCAAGGTAAGGAGTCATCTGACTTCAACAATAATAATTATTAGTGTAAGCATTATTTTTATGACTTTAGTTCAAGTCTTAATCAATTAATTACATACATAAATTGTTGAACATTTGCATTGAACCTTCACCCGAAAATTTATACTCTGCAGCTTGTCTAAGATACTCACAACCTTTATCCTTTTTATCAATTCTTAATAATAGTATTCCCTTATAAAAATGAGATTTTCCATCATTTACTTTAAAATCATAAATTACCTTGTTGAAATAATTAATTGCTTTCTCGGTTTCTTCAGTATTAGCAAAAGCTAATGCTGCATTTTGAAAGTATGTATAGTCATAGGAATCTATACTCGAGGCTAATTCATATAATTCACCTGCTTCCATAAACTTCTTTTCGTTATAGAGAACGGCAGCATCTTCACTTATTTTAACTGCATCAATAACAACATATTTTCCGTTAACTATCCTAGACTCAAATGCCCTAGCTATGTAATCTTTTTCTAGTTTAAACTTTTCTTTATAAACTTTTAAGATTGAGTCGGAATATGGTGTATGCTTTTGAGATATTGCATTTCTAGATAGTAAATAGTTAATCCAATGATTTTTATTATCCTTATTTTTTATTAACTCAAATGCTCTATCAAGTTCTAATGAATCTCTTCTATTTACTAAAGATTGGAAATATGAAAATCTATGAGTATTATTATCAGGCAGTGTATAGAATGCTTTCTTTCCATAATAATATGCACTATCAAATTCCCCAAGATCAAAGTAAGCTAGAGAGAGCTCACCTTCAGCCATCTGTAAATATGGATTGAACTTTATTGACTCTTTGAATAGATTGATTGCTTTGTTTATTGAATCATTCTCCTTATAATATCTTCCTTGTAAAAGTTTTATGGGAACCGTTGTTTGAGTAATGTTTGGAAAAGATATATCAAACCTATCAAAAACTTTAGGAGATATAGAGAATGTTCTTTTATTATAATCTGATAGTATAACTGATTGAAGTATAGATGAGTTGTATAATTTATAACTAATAAATAAGTTTAAAAGTAACAGAGTGAAAATAAAAATATTAATTATTAATTTTCTCATATTTATTAGCTAAAAAGATTAGTGCAACAGATATAAATAATAAAAATACATGTGATATGGGCCTTGCAATTGGAAAATTTATCAATGTGTCAAAAATATATACTATCATCATTAAAAAGACACAAATATGTTTTAAATCTGTGACGGTAAATAGTTTCTTTTTTATATATAAATAGAACGGATAGGTTAGAAACAAGATAAAAAAGATTGATGCTAGAATCCCTGACTCAGATGCAATTTGAAGGAAGTCATTGTGAGCATGAAAGGGGACCCTATATCCAATTGCATATTTTGCATCATATTTCATGGATTCTATCTTCCAGTTTCCAACTCCTACACCTAAAAAAGGATTTTCAGAAATACTTTGAAATGCTGCTTCATAAAATCTTAATCTTTCATTAATAGATTCGTCGTTCGTATTAAGTTGTATAGAAGAAATTCGTTCATTAATTAAATTATCTTCTTCGGTAATTATTAGATTGGAAAAAGTTAGATAACTAATAAATACTGATAAAATTACTAATGAAGAGCTTAGAATATATTTATCAATCTTTCTAATTATTGAATAAGTGATTATAAGCGTATGTATAAAGACAAATGCTAAGAAAGCTCCTCGACTTAAAAGAATTGACAAACATGACGCTACCATAAAAATTAACAAACCTGCTAAAATTTTATAAATAAACTTATGGGATTTAAAAATATAGTAAAGTGCAGCAGGAGTCTTAGCCACCAAAGAAAAAGCTGCAATATTTATATTTGCAGTAAATCCCTTGTAAATATTCGATCTTGAAAAACTCTCGCTATTTATAATTACATTATCAAAAAATGTATAAAGTATATAACCTGACTCTACAAAAACAGAGATAAGAGATAAATTAATTACAAGATTGACAAATTTAATTTTCGATTGTTTTGATAATAAATAAATAAGCAATAGTGCAAAAAAGAAAGTAAGGTATTGTGAAAAAATAATTACTGATTCGACTTGATTTTCAGCAACTATTATTGATAGAGCACTAAGAACTATAAAACCTAGATAAAAAAATATAGGTTTAGCTTTTTTTAAAGAATTTATAATATTAGTAAGCTGATGAGTTCTTAATAAAAAAATAAATGCAGATATATTAATTATAGATAGAACTAAAAATTGCACAGTGTATCTATCATAAGTTAACGAAAGATTGTTAACTAGATATATAAAAAAATAGCAGTATAAAAACGCTAATGTTATTTTTTTTACCATTTTGATATAATCAAATATAAAAAAACCCTCCTTTAAAGGAGGGTTTAATTATTTCTTAGTTAATTAAGTTATTAACTTATCCAACCAACGTGGTTTACTGTTACACCAGTACTACCAGCAGCACCAGCAACACCATCTACACCTGTTTCACCATCGGTTGGTGATTCACCAGCCGTTAGAATATCAAGAGTTGTATCATTTCCAGCACCAGCCGCTAAAGTAACAATAGAGTTATTTGTAGCACCAGCGGCAGTAGAAGTAAACTGCATGATAATTCCTGAGTCAGTAGTAGAGTTGTTATTTGTAGCTCTAGTTGCACCAATTATATACTCAAGTGCAGCACTAGTTGCAGAAGAAGCAGTAGTACTATCAGTAACACTAATTGAAACAGCTAAATCATAAGATGAGCTATCAAGAATACTTGACACTGCGTTAATATCAAATGTTAAAGCACCTGTTTGTGATAAAGTAACATTTGAAGTAGCAGGCCATGCAGCATCCCATGCATCAACTAAAGAAGCAGGAGTTGTTATATCAGCAGCAAAAGTAGCTGTAACAGACTCTGAACCAATAGTTAGTGTAAATTCATCTGCTTTACCTAAACCATAAACATTTCCTGTATCAGTTGAAGCAGCAGTTACTGCAGCAGTTGTTGTATATCTTTCACCGAAAACAGAAGTTTGACCAGCAGACATTAATGATACTGTTACACTAGAAGAAGAGTTATATCCTCTTTTTGCAGTTACAATAGCACCTGCAGCTAATGCATTACTAATCCCAGCAGAAGCTTGAACAGTAGCAAGGTCAGTTGCATTATCACCAGTCATATCACCGAAGTCTACATTAACACCATTAACAGCAATGAATAAATCATTACCACTAGCTGAGACCACACCAATTGCAGTAGTCTGAGTTCCCTCAGTTACAGCACCTGCTCCTGCAGCTGTACCAGCAGCTTTAAGGAAGACATCTAATAGGTCATCGCTAGCATCTCCATAGTTAACATCGTTTCCGTTGTTAACTTCACCAGCTTCAGCAGTTATAGACTGAGCACTATCAAATCTTATAGTTGCAGTAGCATCAGTATCAGCAGCGATTGCAGTAATCATAGCTGAAAGAGTACCCATACCTGACGAACCAGCGTTTATTGTACCTGTATCTGCACTGTTATCAGTTTCTACAATAGAAGTAGCGTCAAGATCGTTACCTGAAATATCAAAATCAGGAGCAGCAGTTGTACCAATTGCAGTTACACCAGAGAAATCAAGCGTAGAAAGATTTGCATTAGTATCAATATCTAAATCATCCATAGAGTTTAGACTTACAGT
>MDTG01370799.1_pt1 | contig 33649 bp, 24 predicted proteins | sample 811421 | NCBI WGS metagenome assembly MDTG01 (sample SAMN05326645, study PRJNA326480) | marine metagenome | isolation source: seawater | place: Pacific Ocean: South East | collected 2011
CCTTTATCTTCTTGAGATGACTGAGAAAATCCTTGCCGCGCTTGAGGGTGACACCGGTGGCGAGGATGTCGATGACCGTCAGGTGAATGATGCGCGACGACATCGGCATGTAGACCTCGGTATCTTCGGGCGCGGTCACGCCCAGTACGGCGGTACAGCACTCGGCCAGCGGGGAATCCGGATTTGTGATGCCAATCACAGTGGCGCCGTTTTCCCGAGCCACCTGGGCGATTTCGACGGTTTCCTTGGTACGGCCAGTGTAGGAGATCAGCACGATGACATCGCCAACCTGGGCGCCGGCCGCCACCATCCGTTGCATCAGAGCGTCATCGTAAGACATGACAGGAATGTTGAAGCGGAAGAACTTGTGCTGGGCATCCAGGGCCACTGAGGCGGAACCACCCATGCCGAAGAAGTTGATCTGTTTGGCCTGGATCAGGTAATCGATGACGGTAGCGAGGGCTTTCGGGTCCAGAGACTGGCGAGCTTTGTCCAGGCTGGCGATGGTGCTTAGCATGATCTTGTCAGCGAACTCGGCCACGGTATCGTCGGCCTCGACGTTCTGGCCCACATAAGGGGTGCCGGTGGCAATGCTCTGGGCCAGGCGGATCTTGAAATCCGGAAATCCGGTGGCGGAGAAACCGCGGCAGAATCGGTTGACCGTCGGTTCACTGACATCGGCAGCACGGGCCAGCGCCGCTATACTGTAGCGAGTGGCGGCGGTCGGGTCCTTGAGAATGGCTTCGGCCACTTTGCGCTCGGACTTGTTTAAGGTGTCCAGACGGGACTGGATATCTTCCAGAAGGTTGTCGTCCCGGTGCGCCTGGTTTGTCGCCATGGGTGGGTACTCCCTGCATCTTGTGCGATCGTTATTAGAAAACCGGATGGATTATAACGCGTTTTCGAAACTCGTGCCGTAGTAAAAATATCAATAAACGGAAGTTTGACTTGGATTCTTGCGGTTTGAATGTCATTATTTGGCTAAAATTACTACATTAATGATTGGAGCCTGGTGCCGCTCGTCCGGTGCCTGAATAAAAAAGAGAGATGGAACCCATGGTCAACCAAACCAACACCCGTTGTGACCTGATGCTTTTTGGCGCTCTGGGCGATCTGGCCCAGCGCAAGCTGTTCCCAGCGTTGTATCAGTTGGAGCGTGCCAACCTGCTGGCGGACGGCAGCCGGATTCTGGCTATTGCCCGAAATGAGGCCGGCACCGATGAGGTGCGAAACAAGCTGCTGGAGAAGCTGCGCCAGCACGTGAAGCCGGCGGAGTTCGACGAAAACATCGCGAACGACTTCCTCCAGCGCGTGGACTATCTTTGCCTGGATTTTGCAGATCAGGAAGGGTATCAGGCTCTCAATGAATGGCGGGATGCGGTCAACAACGAACTGATTGTCTACATGGCCACGCCTCCCTCCATGTATGGCGTGATTGCCCGCAACATGAAATCGTCCCAGTGCTGCAACGAACACACCCGGGTCGTAGTGGAAAAGCCCATCGGCCACGACCTGGAATCCTCCAAGGTGATCAATGACGAGCTGGGTGAGGTTTACAACGAAAACCAGCTGTTTCGCATTGATCATTACCTGGGTAAGGAGACGGTCCAGAACCTGATCGCCCTGCGTTTTGCCAACAACCTGTTTGCTTCCCAGTGGGACCAGAACCACATTTCCCACGTGGAAATCAGCGTTGCCGAGAGTGTCGGTATTGAAGGCCGCTGGGGCTACTTCGACAAGGCCGGCCAGATTCGGGATATGGTGCAAAACCATCTGTTGCAGCTGCTCTGCCTCATTGCCATGGACCCGCCGGCGGACCTCTCGGCGGACAGTATTCGCGATGAGAAAGTGAAAGTGCTGAAAGCGCTGAAACGGATCACCCCCAATATGATGGAAACCCACGTGGTGCGCGGTCAGTACACAGCGGGCACCATTATGGGCAAGCCGGTGCCGGGCTATCTTGAAGAGGACGGCGCCAATCGCGGCAGCGAAACCGAAACCTTCGTCGCCCTGAAAGTGGAGATCGACAATTGGCGCTGGTCGGGCGTGCCTTTTTATCTGCGCACCGGTAAACGCCTGCCGGAGAAGATGTCCCAGATCATCATTCACTTCAAACCGGCGCCACACTACATCTTTGATTCCGACCAGAAGCATCTGGCCAATAATAAGTTGATCATCCGCCTGCAGCCGGATGAAGGCATGGCGCTGAAAATTCTCACCAAGGACCAGGGTCTGGATAAAGGCATGCGCCTGCGCCAGGGGCCGCTGGAGCTGACCTTCTCGGAAACCTTCGAGAGCGATCGCATTCCGGACGCCTATGAGCGTCTTCTGTGGGAAGTGATGAAGGGCAACCAGTACCTCTTCGTGCGCCGGGACGAGGTGGAGTACGCGTGGCGCTGGGTCGATCAGGTGATCCAGAACTGGCACGACAGCGACGAGCCGCCGAAGCGTTACGCCTCAGGCACCTGGGGGCCGGTGGCCTCCATCGCCATGATTACCCGGGACGGGAGGAGCTGGTATGAAGACGCCTGAGCTGAACCTGCCGGAAGGCATTGAGCTGATCGCCGGCAGTAACGCCGATGCGGTGGCTCGACAGTTGGCGAAAGCCGTGGCGGCCGCTTTGGGCCGGCGGCTTGCCGAAGCGCCCCGGGCCAGCCTGGTGGTATCCGGTGGGTCCACGCCGCTGCCGTTTTTCAAGGTGCTGAGCCAGGAGCCTCTGGAATGGGCGCGGGTAGACGTGGCGCTGGCGGACGAGCGCTGGGTACCGGAGTCCGACCCGGCCAGCAACACCGCGCTGGTGAAGCAGCATTTGCTGGCGGGGCCGGCGGCGGCTGCCCGGTTCGTGTCTTTGAAGCAGGATGGTGACACGCCGGAAGAGGGCATGGCCGCGGTTGTGGCGGCCCTGGGCGATCTGACCCAGCCCATTGATGTGCTGGTTCTGGGCATGGGCAACGATGGCCACACCGCCTCGCTGTTTCCGGATGCGCCGGAACTGCACCGGGCCATGACCGCCGCTGAAGGTGAGCCGGCCGTTGCCGTACACCCGCCTTCCCAGCCCCAGAGCCGTATCACGCTGTCGTTCCCGTTGCTGAGCCAGGCCAGAATGACCGCCCTGCATCTGAAAGGCGACGACAAGCTGGATACCCTGGCGAAAGCGGCATCGGCGGTTGATCAGGTGAATGCGATGCCGATTCGTGGCTTTCTCAAGCCCGGCCTGAAGGTGTTCTGGAGCGCCTGAGCCCACACACTGACGATTGTCCAGCCCACCAACAGAGATACAGTTTGGAGACTTCAATGAATCAATTGTCTGATTACCACCGCGACCGGGTGCAGGCGGTGCTGGCCGCATCGCCGCTGGTGCCGGTCATTGCCATCCAGAATGCCGAGGACGCGCTGCCCCTGTGCCGCGCTCTGGTAGACGGCGGCATTCGCGTTCTGGAGATCACCCTGCGCACCGAGCATGGCGTGCGCGCCATCGAGCAGATTCGCAAAGCCATTCCCGAGGCCTGGGTAGGCGCGGGTACTGTGACCAGTATCGCGCAGTATCGCCAGGTGGAATCCGCCGGTGCCCAGTTTGTCATCACGCCGGGCGTGACTGAGGCCATTCTGGAGTTTGGTGTGACCTCTGAGGCCCCACTGTTGCCCGGCATTTCCACCGTATCGGAACTGATGATGGGCTACGCCTTTGGCTACCGGGAATTCAAGTTTTTCCCGGCGGAGGTGTCTGGTGGTATACCGGCCATCAAGGCGTTCAGCGGCCCGTTCCCGGATGTGACCTTTTGCCCGACCGGCGGAATTAACCGCAAGACAGCCGCGGATTACCTGGCGCTGAAGAACGTAAAAGCGGTAGGCGGTTCCTGGCTGACACCCGCTGACGCTATTGCCGCAGGTCGTTGGGGTGAGATCACCGATATTGCCCGCGCCAGCCTGGCGGATCTTTGAATCCGGTCTGAGCGATAGGCACAAAAAAGCCAGTTACCGGGAGGTAACTGGCAAACGGTCATGTGTCGTCAACATGAATTCTGGTGAGAGCCAGAGGGAAAAAGCGGGCCGCAGGGCCCGCTTTTCGTTAGCGGATGTCAGTGCCCACGCGAACGATTTTCATGGTGTTGGTGCCGCCCTGGGCGTTGACGTAATCGCCCTTGGTGATGACCACCAGATCACCATCCTTCACCACACCACGCCGTTGCAGCTCAGCAATGGCTTCGGCATTGGTCTGCTCGTTTGGCAGTTTGGCGGAATCAAACGGAACCGTCTGAACGCCGCGATACATCACCACCCGGTGCTGGGTGGTGTGATGCCGGGAGAACGCGAAGATTGGCAGGCTGGATTTGATGCGGGACATCAGCCGGGGCGTTGCACCGGTTTCCGTCATGCAGATAATCGCCGTGACGCCGTTCAGGTGGTTGGCCGCATACATGGCAGACAGTGCGATGGCTTCATCCACCTGTTCCATGCTTTCGTGAATCCGGTGCTTGGACTGGTGCATGGTGGGGTGGCGTTCAGCCCCCAGGCAGATGCGCACCATGGCTTCCACCGCTTCGGTGGGGTAGTCGCCCACGGCCGTCTCGGCGGACAGCATCACCGCATCGGTGTAGTCCATCACCGCATTGGCCACGTCTGATACTTCAGCTCGGGTCGGCATCGGGTTGGTGATCATCGATTCCATCATCTGGGTGGCGGTGATCACGGCACGGTTCAGCACCCGCGCGCGGCTGATGATGTGCTTCTGCACGCCCACCAGTTCCGCATCGCCGATTTCCACCGCCAGGTCGCCCCGGGCCACCATAACGGCGTCGGACGCTTCAATCACTGCGTCCAGCGCGGCATCGTCGTGGGCCAGCTCGGCCCGCTCGATCTTGGCCACCAGGCCGGCTTCCGAGCCTGCCTCTTTCAGCAACCGGCGGGCGGTGTGCATGTCTTCGGCAGTGCGCACGAACGACACCGCCACGTAGTCCGCACCCAGGCGGGCGGCGGTTACGATGTCCTGCTTGTCTTTCTCGGTCAGCGCTTCGGCAGAGAGGCCGCCGCCGCGCTTGTTCAGGCCCTTGTTGTTGGACAGGGGGCCGCCGATCAGCACCTTCGAAGTAATGCTTTGGCTATCGACCGCTTGCACTTCCATTTCAATGCGGCCGTCGTCCAGCACCAGGATATCGCCGGCTTTGACGTCATTGATCAGTTGCTCGTAATCAATGCCAACCCGCTCGGCATTGCCGGCTTCCTTGTCCATGGCCGCGTCCAGTACGAAGGTCTGGCCGGCTTCGAGAAACACCTTGTTGTCGGTGAAGCGGGCAATCCGCAGTTTCGGACCCTGCAGGTCTGCCAGCAGAGCGACAAAACGGCCCTGGGCGGCGGCCGCTTCCCGAACCCGGCGGGCCCGGGCGATGTGCTCGTCAGCACTGCCGTGGGAGAAATTCAGCCGGGTAACGTCAACCCCGGCCTTGATGATGGAGGCCAGGGACTCCGGGGAATCCGTAGCGGGGCCGAGGGTGGCGACAATTTTGGTGCGCCTGAGCATGTGTATGTTCCTTTTGTTCCGGTGAAATGCGGCCGGTCTTGCCCGGTTACTTGCTGGCATTCATGAGCGCGATCGCGTTGTCCAGCATCCGGTTCGAGAAGCCCCATTCATTGTCGTACCAGGCCATGACTTTCACGTGACGGCCAATGACCCGGGTATGGTTGGCGTCAAAGACGCTGGACAGGGCATTGTGGTTGAAATCAACGCTGACCAGTTTCTCAACATTGTAGCCCAGTACCGGGTTGTTCTCTGCCGCGGCTTTGACGGCCTCGTTGATCTCCTCAACGGTGGTGTCGCGGCCGGCGATAAAGCCGAAGTCCACCAGAGACACGTTGATGGTGGGCACCCGCACGGCCAGGCCGTCGAGCTTGCCGTTCAGGTCCGGTATCACTTTGCCAATGGCTGCAGCAGCGCCGGTCTTGGTCGGGATCATCGACTGGGTGGCAGAGCGCGCACGGTACAGGTCGGTGTGGTAGACGTCACTCAGCTTTTGGTCGTTGGTGTAGGAGTGAATGGTGGTCATCAGGCCGCTCTCGATGCCCACGGTTTTGTGCAGGGCCTCAACCACCGGCGCCAGGCAGTTGGTGGTGCAGGAAGCGTTGGAGATCACGTCGTGCCCGGCATTCAGAATATCGTGGTTAACGCCGTAAACTACCATGGCGTCTGCATCGGGTGAGGGTGCAGAAATGATGACTTTGCGTGCGCCCGCTTTAAGATGGGCGGCGGCTTTGTCCCGCTTGGTGAACAGTCCGGTGCATTCGAACACCACATCCACATGGTAGTCTTTCCAGGGCAGGTCTTCGGGGTTGCGAATGGCGGTGATGGCAATGCGATCGCCATTCACCGTCAGAGACTCGGCGTCATGGCTGACAACGCCGTCAAAGCGGCCATGAACGCTGTCGTACTTTAATAGATGAGCGTTGGTTTCGGCGTCACCCAGGTCGTTGATGGCAACCACCTGCATCTGTTTGCGGTAGTCATTTTCGTAAAGGGCGCGGAGTACGTTGCGGCCGATGCGGCCAAAACCGTTAATGGCAATGCGGATGGTCATGACTCGACTCCTGTATTGGCTGTTTTTGTTCGATTACGGCTTGCGATGTAGTAAATATAACAACAAAAAAACGAAAAATGAACGTTATTCGGGTTCAAAGTTCAAAATAAATAGGTAAAATTACATTCACAAAGACGACAGTCATAACAAACGGATTGCAGTGCCTGATCACTGCAACAACCCATATGGAGTTCGCCATGCACCCCATCGTAGACAAGGTCACCCAGCGCATCATCGAGCGCAGCCGTGCCACCCGCCAGGACTATCTGGCCCGGATGGCAGCGCTCAAGGCGCAATCGCCCCATCGCAGCACGTTGTCCTGCGGTAATCTGGCCCACGGGTTTGCCGCCTGCAGTCAGGCGGACAAAGACACCCTGAAATTCATGAACAAGGCCAATGTGGCCATCGTATCGGCCTACAACGATATGCTTTCGGCCCACCAGCCTTATGAAAAGTTCCCGGATATCATCCGCGAAGCTGCCCACGGCATGGGTTCGGTGGCGCAGTTTGCCGGCGGCCCCCCAGCCATGTGTGATGGTGTGACCCAGGGTCAGCCGGGCATGGAGCTGAGCCTGTTCTCCCGGGACACCATCGCCATGAGCACCGCTGTGGCGCTCAGCCACAACATGTTCGATGCCACACTGCTTCTGGGTGTCTGTGACAAGATCGTACCGGGCCTGTTGATTGGCTCCCTGAGCTTCGGCTACCTGCCGACCATTCTGGTGCCCGCCGGCCCCATGCCTTCTGGCCTGCCCAATAAAGAAAAGCAGCGCATCCGCCAGCTCTATGCCGAAGGCAAAATTGGTCGTGATGAGCTGCTGGAGGCGGAGAGCAAGTCCTACCACAGCCCGGGTACCTGCACCTTTTACGGCACCGCCAACAGCAACCAGCTGCTTGTGGAAGTCATGGGGCTGCACCTTCCGGGCTCTGGTTTCGTCAATCCGGGCACTCCGCTGCGCGAGGCGCTGACCCGCGCGGCCACTGAACAGGTGATCAAGCTGTCCAAACCCCACGGCGGCGAACTGGGGCTGGCGGACATGGTGGATGAGAAATCCATCGTCAACGCGCTGGTAGCGCTTCTGGTGACCGGTGGCTCCACCAACCACACCATCCACTGGATCGCCATTGCCCGGGCTGCGGGCATTATCATCAACTGGGACGATTACTCCGAACTGTCGTCAGTCGTACCGTCCATGACCCGCATCTACCCGAACGGCCAGGAAGATATCAACGCCTTCCACGAAGCCGGCGGCACGCCGTTCCTGATTCGTGAACTTCTGAACGCCGGGTTCCTGCATGACGATGTCAACACGGTGGTGGGCCATGGCCTGGAGCGTTATACCCAGATGCCGGAGATGGACGGCGAACGCCTGGTCTGGAAACCGGCCGTTGAAAAGAGCCTTGCGCCGGATGTGTTGAGCAGCGCCGCCGAGCCTTTCGCCCCGAACGGAGGTCTGAAAGTTCTGGACGGTAACCTGGGCCGGGGCGTCATCAAGGTGTCGGCGGTTGCGCCGGAACACCACGTGATCGAAGCGCCCGCCGTGGTATTCAATGACCAGAATGATCTCAAGGCGGCGTTTGAGGCGGGTGATCTGGACCGGGACTGCATCGTAGTGGTTCGTTTCCAGGGGCCGAAAGCCAACGGTATGCCCGAGCTGCATAAACTGACACCTTATTTGGGGGTGCTGCAGGACCGCGGATTCAAAGTCGGCCTGGTGACGGATGGTCGTATGTCGGGGGCCTCCGGCAAGGTGCCGGCGGCCATTCACGTGTATCCGGAAGCGCTGGAGGGCGGGCCACTGGCCCGGGTACAGGACGGTGACGTGATCCGCCTGGACGCCGTCGCTGGCAAACTGAGCATCGCCGTCAGCGATCAGGAATTTGCCGCACGGGCACCTGAAAAGGCGGACCTGAACGCGTATCATCATGGCTTTGGTCGGGAGCTGTTTGGCTGGCTGCGCCGGTCGTCCAGCAACCCCGAAGAAGGGGCGAGTTTTTTCTGGAATCACGACGCATGACCGCAACATCCTATTCCCTGGTTGGCGACATTGGCGGCACCAACGCCCGCTTTGCGCTGGTCCGCGAGGGCGAGGTGCAGCCGCAGGCCATCGAAGTGCTGCCCTGCAGTGACTACGAGAATCTGGATGCGGCAATTGTTGACTATTTGCGCCGCGCGGGTGTTGAGGCGGTCGGGCAGGCTTGCCTGGCGGTGGCATCGCCGGTACAGGGTACCCAGGTACGGATGACCAACAACCATTGGCGTTTTGACATCGAAGACGTCCGTCAGGAGTTTGGCTGGTCGGCTTTCAAGGTGATCAACGACTTCACCGCCATGGCCCTGGGCGTGCCCCATGTGCCGGAATCCCATCTGGTGCATGTCTGCGGTGGCCCGGGCGACCCCCGCCGCCCGCGGTTGGTGATGGGGCCGGGTACCGGCCTTGGTGTGTCGGGTCTGGTGCCCATCCATAACGGCTGGGTTCCGTTGATGACTGAGGGCGGTCACGTCGACTATGCGCCAACGGATGATCTCGAAATGCAGGTACTGCAGATACTGCGCGCCCGCTTTGGCCGGGTATCGGTGGAACGCATTCTGTGCGGCCAGGGTCTGCTGAATCTTTATCAGGCCCATGCGGAGATCAAAGGCGTGCCTGCTCCGCTGGATAGCCCGGAGAAAATCACCGCTGCGGCGGTGGCGAATGACGACCCGCTGGCACGGGAGGGTCTGCGGCACTTCTGCGAGATTCTGGGCCGTGCTGCTGGCAATGGCGTACTCACTCTGGGTAGTCTGGGCGGTGTGTATCTGTGTGGAGGCATTCTTCCGCGCATTCTTGATTTCTTTCTGGAAAGTCCGTTCCGGAACGGTTTTGAGGATAAAGGCAGAATGCGGCCGCTGCTGGAATCGACACCGGTCTACGTGGTGGCAGAGCCTTACACTGGTCTGCTGGGTGCGGCTGAAGCCCTGGGTAATCCCGAGGTCTGATCCCCCGCGATCTGGCCGTCCGCACGAGAGTCGCGAAGGCCGAGACTGAGGAGAGCCTGGCCATGCCAGACCAACTGGACCAACTGCCATTTTCCGAGCTGGTTGCCCGGGTCCGTGCCTGCACCTTGTGTGCCGATGTGCTTCCCGAGGGGCCACGCCCGGTGGTGCAGCTTAGCCAGTCCGCACGCATCCTGATTGTCGGCCAGGCACCCGGGCGGAAGGTTCACAACACCGGGCTACCGTTCAATGATCCCAGCGGCGACCGGCTCCGCGGCTGGATGGGGATCGACCGTGACACCTTCTACAACGAGCAGAAACTGGCCATCCTGCCCATGGGCTTTTGCTACCCCGGCACCGGTAAATCCGGTGACCTGCCACCACGCCCGGAATGCGCGGACACTTGGCGGGAAGCCCTGCTGTCACGTCTGCCCAACATTGAGTTGACCCTGTTGATCGGGCAGTATGCCCAGGCGTGGCACCTGCCGGATGGCCGCAAGAAAGTCACCGCCAATGTCGAGCATTGGCGGGAATACTGGCCCCGCCAGTTACCCATGCCGCACCCGAGCCCACGTAACAACCTCTGGCTGCGCCGCAATCCCTGGTTTGAACAGGAGGTGGTACCTCAGTTGCAGGCGCGGGTGAGGGCGCTGCTGCATTAATCAGTGCTCATGCCCCAGGATTGCAGCAGCTCTTCGTAACGAATCGTCTGCCCGCGGGGCTTCTCGTTGGCCAGTGCAGGCTTAGGTGCGCCGGGCTGGGCCAGCCAGTAATCAGCGCCGCGCAGATCCACATTGTTGGCCATTTTCGGCCCGCACTCGCCCGCCAGAAAGTTGCGTTCAATCACCGCCAGGGCGCGATCCTGAGCCGCCGCCAGGTTATCCATCGCCTCCTGGGGTGTGCGCTTGCCCGACAGGGCATCGGCAATATTAGGCCACCAGAGTTTCGCCAGCCGCGGGTAGTCCGGTACGTTGATGCCAGTGGGTGACCAGGCTTCCCGGGCCGGGCTGAGGTAAAACTCCACCAGGCCACCGAGCCTGGGTGCCCGCGCCTGCATCTGTGGCGATTCCAGATCGGACTGGCGGATGGGCGTCAACCCGTGCAGGGTTTTCTGCAGCGACACCGAACGGGAAACCGTGAACTGGGCATACAGCCAGGCCGCCCGCTGGCGGTCCACGCCCATGGCCCGGGGAATCGTCCAGGCGCCCACATCCTGATAGCCCAGCTTCATGCCATCCTGCCAGTAAGCGCCGCGGGGTGAGGGCGCCATGCGCCATTTTGGTGTGCCGTCGTCATTGACCACCGGCAGATCCGGGCGGGTCATGTCGGAGGTGAAGGCCGTGTACCAGAAAATCTGCTGGGCAATGTGGCCCTGTGCGGGCACCGGGCCGGCCTCTGAGAAGTTCAGATCCCGGGCATTCGGTGGCGCGAAACGATCCAGCCAGTCGATGTACTTCTGCAGTGCATACACGGCCGCCGGGCTGTTGGTCGCACCGCCGCGCTCCATGGACGAACCCACGGGATGACAGCCCTCCATACGAATGCCCCATTCGTCGACCGGCAGGCCGTTCGGGCTGCCAACATCGCCGGCGCCGGCCATGGACAGCCAGGCATCGGTAAAGCGCCAGCCAAGAGACGGGTCGCGCTTGCCATAGTCCATATGGCCATATACACGCTCGCCATCTATCTCCTGAACGTGTACCGAGAAGAACTCGGCAATGTCCTCGTAAGCCGACCAGTTCACCGGAACCCCAAGCTCGTACCCATAAAGTTCCAGGAACTTCGCCCGCAGTTCCGGGCGCTGGAACCAGTCATAGCGGAACCAGTACAGGTTGGCGAACTGCTGCGTCGGCAGCTGGTACACATCTCCATCGGGGCCGGTTACAAAATCCAGCCCGATAAAATCCTCCAGTCTCAAAGAGGGCAGGGTAAAAGCTTTGCCGTCTCCCGCCATAAAGTCTGTCAGGGACAGCGCCCAGCCACTTCGGGCGTGGGTCCCGATCATGTCAGAGTCGTTCACAAACGCATCATACCGGCCCTTGGCCGCCATGATCCGCTGCAGATTGATCTGCCGGATCACCTCGCCCTCGGGTTTGCGGTCATGGGTGATTTCGATCCCGGTAATTGCCGAGAACGCCGGCGCCAGCACCTCGGCCTCATAGTCGTGGGTAGGCAACTGTTCCGACAGCACCGACAGTGACAGTCCATCAAGGGACGATGCCGCATGGGCGAACCAGGCGAGCTCCTCCGCCTGCTCATCAGGCGTGAGTGTGGAATCCGGGAAGGTTTCGCTTACCAGAGCACGAATCAGGGACTGTTTATCTTCCGGCAAGGCATCCAACAGAAGACCGGATGACACCGGTGAAGCACAGACGATGGCGAAAGCCATCAGCAGCAACCGAGTTTTCATGGCGTTCTCTTGTTTTTGTTGGTTTACGGACAAGTCAAAGCTTAGTGTTCGATTTTGGTGTTCGTCAACGAAAAAAATTCACAATCATCTTTATTTTATTAAAGGTATAAAAAACAAAGATTTAAAAATATTTAAGTGCGCTTTTTAACCACTTAACGGTAGCTAAGCGAATATTTTTTCGCGCATACAACTTTTCATCTGAAGATTTCAGAGTTAGATTTGTTCTGTTGCGAACTTTCCGGAGGTGATTCGAACATTCGGAAACGCAGCGACCGTTGGCTGTCCGGCATCGATCACGATCCGCTCTGGCGGTTCGGTGCCGCCGGCCAGCACCAAGGTCCAGCACCAAACAAAAACAGGAAGCTAACATGAGTAAGAAAAACAATACTTTGATGTCGACATACACCCGGGCTTACCGCAAAGCGCCTCTGGCGGCCGCGCTGTCGCTGGTAGCACTTGGCGTCAGTGCGCCGGCAACCGCTGAGCTGTCATTCGAAAGCGATAATGGCTGGAAGGCCGGTTTCAACGGCCACATCCCCATTTTCGCCGTGTTCGGCAACTACGATCAGCCGACCGAAGAAGACTCTTTCACCATCACTACGGGTTTCAACCCGGCCACCCTGCAAACCAACATCTACGCCCCCATGCAGAACGGTCTGCAGGTGTCTGGCCACTTCCAGATGAACGCCGACATCGCCCCGGGCGATGCAGAAGCCAACTTCCGCAGCCGGGTCTCTGAAATCGCCGTGGCCGGTGACTTCGGTACCGTCAACATCGGCAAGGGCTTCGGCATCTTCGGTGTGCCTGCCATTGGCGATAATGGCAGTGGCCTCGGCGTTGGCCTGATTGGCGGCCCGGACCAGGTTGCCGCCACCGCCGGGCGAATCGGCAACGGTTACTTCTACGCCAACTTCACCCCGCGGGTGATGTACACCTCCAAGAACCTGAGTGGCCTGCAGTTCAAGGTCGGTGTGTTCAGCCCGTCCAAGGTTGATGGTGTTGCCGACGCGGAATACACCATGCCTCGCATCGAGGCCAACGTGGTGTACTCCACGGACATGTTCTCCCTGTGGTCCAGCGGCTTCACCCAGGACGTGGACTCCAAGACCGGCGCGTTTGAAGCCTACACCATGTCTGGTATCGACTTTGGTGGTTCAGTGTCTCTGGGCGACCTGACCGTTCGTGGTAACTACGCCATGACCCAGGGGACCGGCAACTTTGTGTACGCGGCTCGCCTGGATCCAAACGAAGAAGACGCCAGTCAGTGGTACGTGGAGTCTACCTACAAGATCAACCGCACCACGCTGGGTGTTAGCTACGGTGAGGGTGAGGACGACTTTAACGGTAGCGGTGCAGATACCGACCTGACCATGCTGTTCGCCCGCTACGCTGCCACCGATAACCTGACACTGATGGCTGAGTACACCACTCTGGGTACCCGCAACGGCGAAGGTGAGTACGACGCGATCATCTTTGGTTCGCAGTTGACGTTCTGATAAGGGTTGGCCGTCTCGAAAGTGAGGCGCGAAATAGAAAAGGGTTGAGGCTCATGTCTTAACCCTTTTTTTGTTGGTCGGGCTTTCGCGACGATGAAGGAGGCAACCCGAAGTGTGCAATATACTCCCAAACTACATAACTTCCAAAAAAAGGCTCCGGACGGAAATTATCCGGCCGGAGCAAAATGCCTGATAGAGGTCAGGCGCTGTGGTGGAGAGCAACATTTTGGGTAATGGGAACCACAGACTTCATAAGGAATTGGTCCAGGGCTTCCACTTCTTTGTCGGATGCATACAGACCCTGCTTGGTACGGCGCCACAGAATGTCCTCTGTGGTCATCGCCCATTCATTTCGTACCAGGTGTGTCACTTCACGCTCATAGAGCGTATCAACAAAATGCTGTCCCAGATCATCGACCGTAGTGCAATCCGCCAAAATGTCATAGGATGTAGTACCGTAGGTGCGGACGAAACGGCTCAGAAGCTTCTCTGGCAACTTTGGGAAGCGCTCCCTGAGCTCCGCAAATAACTGATCATGATTGGTGAAATCGCCGCCTGGCAGTGCAGCAGTCTTGGTCCACCGGCTACCAGATTTCGGGAAGAACTGGCATAGCTTGTCGGTGGCTGCTTCCGCCAGTTTCCGATAGGTGGTGATCTTCCCGCCGAATACCGAGATCAATGGCGCCTGACCGTTGCCATGGCTGACTTCAAAGGTGTAGTCCCTGGATGCCTTCTGGGCGTTTTCTTCCTCGCCATCCATTAGCGGCCGAACGCCGGAGTAAGACCAGACAACATCGTCGGGAGTAAGCTGGCGCTTGAAGTGATCATTCACAATTTTAAGCAGGTAATCAGTCTCCTCCGGGGAGATTTTTGCGTTTTTCGGGTCGCCGTCGTAGTCTACATCAGTGGTACCTACCAGTGAAAACTGATCCTCGTAGGGAATCACAAAGACGATTCTCTCATCCTCGTTTTGCAGGATATACGCTTCGGTACCCTTGTTCATACGGGGCACTACAATATGGCTGCCTTTGACCATGCGGATCATCTTCGGTGCGGGCATGGAGAGCGTTTCACCAAACAAACGGCTGACCCAGGGGCCGGAAGCGTTGACGATGCTTTTTGCGAGCACCACTTGCTCTGTGCCGCTGTTGGAATCACGCAATGTTACAGTCCAGTTATCGGCTCCGCGATTAGCTTTTACGCACTTTGTGCGGGTCTGTATGCGGGCGCCATATTGTTGAGCTTTCTTTGCTGTCAAAACTACAAGACGGGCATCATCTACCCAGCCGTCCGAATATTCAAAGCCTTTCGTAATGTTTGGTTTCAGCGGGTCGCTCTCGTCAAAACGTAGGGATCGGGACCCTGGAAGAATTTCCCGCTTGGCCAGATTGTCGTATAGAAACAGCCCGGCCCGGATCATCCACGCGGGCCGCAAATGCGGGCGATGGGGCAACCGAAAACGCATCGGCCACATGATGTGTGGCGCGTTTCTTAGCAGTGATTCACGCTCAGCCAGGGCTTCACGTACCAGCCGAAATTCGTAGTGCTCCAGGTAGCGCAAGCCACCGTGGATCAGTTTGCTGCTGCTGGAGGATGTGGCCGAAGCAAGGTCATTCATTTCACACAGTAAAACCTTGAGACCGCGTCCTGCAGCGTCCATCGCGATGCCGGTTCCATTCACTCCTCCGCCGACAACAACAACATCAAACTGTTCGTGCTCCGTAGTCATCTTTGGTCATCTCCTGGCGCCAATCTGAAAGTGCGATGTTTCAACTCGCGCTTTCAAAGAGTTCGTTGATCTTTATAGCACTATTATGCGAAAGCTTTGTATATTCGTAAAGGAAAAAATAGAAAAAAAACGAAAAGATTGGTTCGGTGTGAAGCTTGCTCGGCCTTGTGGCCGAGCGGAAGAATCGGTCCTGAATAGAAGTAGACGAAAGCCCTTGGAGCGTTTAAACGATGTGCAGTTCGACGTTGTGTTCTTTGAGTAGTTGACGGATCTCAACCGGCGGCTGCTCGTCTGTGAATACATGATCCGCCTGGGTGATGCTGCCAAGGCGAACCATGGCGTTACGGCCAAATTTGCTGTGGTCCGCGGCAAGTAAAACCTGGTTGGAGTTAGCAATGATGGCCTGGGCCACACGCACTTCCCGGTAGTCAAAGTCGAGCAGGGAGCCGTCGTTGTGAATGCCACTGATGCCGATGATGCCAAAGTCCATCTTGAACTGGTTGATGAAATCCCGGGTGGCCTCACCCACGATTCCGCCATCGCGATTCCGCACTTCGCCGCCAGCAATAATGATGTGGAAGTCTTCGCGGACAGAGAGAATGGAAGCCACATGGAGGTTGTTGGTCACCACCTGCAAGTTGTTCTTTTCGAGTAGCGCCTTGGCAATGGTTTCGGTGGTGGTGCCAATGTTGATGAACATGGATGAGTTGTCCGGGATGTGTGCTACCAGGGCTTCGGCGATACGTTCTTTTGCCTCCAGATCCATTATCTTGCGAGCCTGGTAGGCAGTATTCACTGTGCTGGAGTCGATGCCGGCACCGCCGTGATGGCGTCGTAATTTCTGTTGTTTGGCCAGCTCATTTAGGTCGCGGCGAATGGTCTGGGGCGTGACCTTGAACTGATCAACCAGTTGCTCGGTAGTGACAAACCCGTTTTTCTTGATCATTTCCATGATCAGATCTTGCCGGCGGCGCTGTGCCATTCAACCTTCCTCCGCTTTTGTTACCAATGTATTTCCGCGTTCATGCGTGGCTGTGCCTGAGGTTAAAGTTTAGTGCTTTTCAGTGGCTTATGCAGCTTTCTTTGCCCGATAAAGCGGTCTTCCTGACTATTTTCGATGAAAATTGCTTGGAAAAAATTTTCAAAAAAGTAAAAATACGAAAAAATAAGAACTGAGGATACGCTTGTTATGACTCAATACATCCTGTCTATAGATCAGGGCACTACCAGTTCCCGCGCCATTCTGTTTGATCTGCATGGAAACATTCATGCCACCCGCCAACAGGAATTTCCGCAGCATTTTCCGGGTGCCGGTTGGGTAGAGCATTCTGCTGATGATATCTGGAACTCGGTTGTCGAGACTTGTCACGCTTTGATGACTGAGGAGTGTGGCAGCAACGACGAGGTGATTGCCGCCGGTATAACTAATCAGCGCGAAACCACCCTAGTGTGGGACCGGAAGACCGGCGAGCCAGTATATAACGCCATCGTCTGGCAAGACCGCCGCACGGCTTCCTACTGTGAATCTCTGAAGTCAGAAGGCCTTGAACCCTGGGTTAGCGGCAAGACTGGCCTGCTGGTTGATCCTTACTTCTCCGCTACCAAGATCCGTTGGCTTCTGGATAATATTGCGGGTGCTCGCGAGCGTGCTGAGAAGGGTGAGCTTGCCTTTGGTACGGTAGACAGCTTTCTGTTATGGAGGCTGACTAACGGCCAGGTACACCGCACCGACGCCACCAATGCCAGCCGTACCCTGTTGTTCAATATTCACACCCAGGAGTGGGACAAGGAGCTATTGGAGTTGTTTGGAATTCCGGAGTCTATGTTGCCGGAGGTGATGGATTCAGCTGCTGACTTCGGGCAAATCTCACTGGATGGCCCGCTTAAAGGTATTTCCGTGATGGGTGTTGCCGGTGATCAGCAGGCGGCTCTTTTTGGGCAGACCTGCTTTGAAACCGGGATGGCCAAGAGCACTTATGGAACCGGGTGTTTCCTGATGCTCAATACCGGCGATCAGGCACTGCAATCGGAGCACCGTTTGTTGACTACGGTTGCGTACCGGGTTAATGGGAAGCCAACGTACGCCCTCGAAGGCAGTATTTTTATTGCAGGTGCCACTATTCAGTGGCTTCGGGATGGACTGCGCTTGATCCGGGATGCCTGCGAGACTGAACCTCTGGCGGAGGGTACGCCGGTAGATCATGGTGTGTATCTGGTGCCTGCATTTACCGGGCTGGGCGCCCCGTATTGGGATCCGAATGCCCGGGGCGCGATTTTTGGCCTGACCCGAGACACCGGTATAAAAGAAATTGTCACCGCTGGTCTGCAATCGGTGTGTTATCAGACCAAGGATTTGCAAAAGGCCATGGAGAAAGATGGCGTGCGCCCGACCACATTGCGTGTTGATGGTGGCATGGTTACCAATAACTGGGTGTTACAGTTTTTGGCGGATATTCTGGGAGCCAGGGTGGATCGCCCATCACTGGTGGAGACTACAGCACTTGGTGCAGCTTACCTCGCCGGACTGCAGGTGGGAGTCTATGGTTCGCTGGAGGAGCTGGCCGGTCTCTGGCGTTGTGACCGCAGCTTTGAGCCCGTGATGGCGAAAGACAACCGGGATGAGTTGTACGATGGCTGGATTCAAGCCGTACAAAAACTGTGATTAACGGATACCCAGTTCCCGAAGGCGCTTGTACAGCGTATTGCGGCTGATAGACAGCGCCTTCGCGGCCTGGGAGATGTTTCCGTTATAGCGCTGATATACCTGAATAACGTGTGATTGCTCGTTGGCTTCCTCCACCGATTCAGGTATGTCCGTTGATTGAGTGAGTGCCGGTTTAGCCTCTGGTACAGGCAGAGGCAGTTGTGATCGTGTACTTTCCTTGGCCGTGTCATACTGAGCCAGAAAATCTTCTGGCAGATGCCATAGTTGTATATCTCTGCCATCGGCCAGAGCCACCGCCACCTTCAGTACGTTCACCAATTGTCGGATGTTGCCGGGCCAGGGATGGTTTTCCAGGATGGTCAGAACCTTTGGAGACAGCTCCTCCGGTTGCCCCGGTTCACGGTATTGGCGATATAAGTTGTGGATTAGTGCCCGCTTGTCTGCTCTTTCTCTAAGTCTCGGGAGGTGAACGCACAGACCATTGATCCTGTAATAGAGGTCAGCCCGGAAATGTCCCGATTCGATCCTCTCTGCAAGTGGCCTGTTGGTTGCCGTCACTAGCAGCAAATCTACCGGAATGCTGGAGGTTCCGCCCACCGGTGTAACGACACGTTCCTGCAGCACCCTCAACAGCCGTGACTGAGCGGCTATGGGCATCTCACCGATTTCATCCAGAAAAAGAATGCCTTTGTTCGCCTTGCGTATCAGGCCCAGGGCACCCTGTGCCCGGGCGCCGGTAAAGGCGCCTGCCTCGTAGCCAAACAGTTCTGATTCCACGAGTTCCGGTGGTATGGCAGCGCAATTGACCGCGACGAGGGGGTGGTCCCTCCTCTGAGAAGCCTGATGTAGCGCCTTTACCAGAACTTCCTTGCCAACGCCGGTTTCGCCGGTAATCAGTAACGGCACATCCCGGTCAAGAACTTTCATGCTCTGTTCCGCGCAGCGCCGTACCGACGGCTCGCCATACTCAAGGTTATCGATGGTGATTAACTCGGATAGCGGTCGATGGGTGTCCGGTGATTTTGATTCGAGCGCAGGAGGCGGTCCGTAGTCTCGGGTTGGGCGTTTGATGCGTGCACTCAGCCGCACCTTATTGTGCGTCAAAAGCTGCAGTGGCTGGTGCTCCGGGTGGCCAAGAATGTGATTTCGGTGAGTAGTGAACAGTTCGTCCAGAGTGGCACCAATGGTGATGGTGCCTAGCAGCTGGTCGGCCCTCTGGTTGCTGGCGATCACCTTGCCTTCGTCTGTGGTGACCAGAATGCCGGACCAGGGGCTGTCAAAGTTATCTGCCGTGGTATTCAGGGTGATCTGGATGTGGTCGGCTTCGTGCTGTTTGGCAATCAGCCGGTTTTCTACCGATTGTGACAGCAGGCGCACCATGCCGAGAGTATGAGCCTGGGGCAGGTACGCATCACTGAAGACGCTCAGAATCCCCGCTAGCTGTCGCGTGGCATCGAAAATCGGCGCAGCAGACCCGATGATGCTCCGGTGAACTTTCAGGAAATGTTCGTTTCGCTGGATCTGAACTGCTGATGCTGTGGTGATAGCCGTTCCGATGGCGTTGGTGCCGCATATCTGCTCTTGCCAGTTGGCGCCCACCTGAAACCAGGGTTTGAGATGGGTATCGGTAATGCGTTCGTCTCCCCAGCGTTGTACGACAGTGGCATCGTTGGAGGCGAGCAGGATGAGGCAGCGGCTATTGGAGAGTACGTTGCGGTAATAAGGTACCACTTCGGCCTCTGTCGCGGTCAGCAATTCCTGATGGCGGGTTTTGAGTTCCGCCAACTCAGGTTCGGTGGGGGAGGGCCTTGCCGGCTGGTGGTCATGATTGAGACCAAACCCTATGCATCGGTTCCAGGAATCGGAAATGACCGAGCGGTAGTCGGCGTAACGGTCTTTTTTCATTGGTGCATGCGTTCCCGTTGAGGCGAAATACGGTTTCGTTTTGTTGTTCAGAGTGTTCAATAATGTGTGCAAAACCTGTTCATGTCAATGTTCAATATGAACAAATTAATGCTAAACGAAAATTTAAATGTTCGAAATAGATCTTAAATAAGATGACGTAATTCTAAGAAAATCAAGGATGTAGGTATTAGTGCCTAGTTTTATGACAGTTTTGGTACGTCCTTTGCCTGACATGCTTCGAAATCGAATGTCCGGATCGCGTAACGCGACCCGGTTTACGTTTCAACAAGAACAAAAAGGAAAAAATATGTCCTTGATACTGGAGAATGTCTCCCGAGAAGTTGATGGCGTGGACTACATCCGGGACGCCAATCTGACTTTTGAGGCAGGTTCCTTTAACGTTCTGCTTGGCCGGACCCTGGCGGGGAAAACCTCCCTCATGCGCCTGATGGCCGGGCTGGACCAGCCGACACAGGGCCGTCTGCATTACAACGGCACTGATGTAACTGGTCAGAGCGTGCAGGAACGAAACATTTCGATGATCTATCAGCAGTTCATCAACTATCCGAATCTTACTGTCTACGAGAACATCGCCTCACCCTTGCGGCTGGCGAAAATGGCAGAGTCCGAGATTGACCGTCGGGTCAAGGAAACGGCTGCCATGCTGCGTATCGACCCGCTGCTGAAACGTTACCCGTTGGAGTTGTCCGGTGGTCAGCAGCAGCGTACGGCCATGGCCCGGGCACTGGTTAAAGACGCCACTCTGGTGTTGTTCGATGAGCCTCTGGTAAACCTGGACTACAAGTTGCGTGAGGAACTTCGCGCCGAGCTGCGTGAGTTGTTTCGCGAACGCCAGTGTATTGCCGTCTACGCAACTACCGAAGCTAACGAGGCACTTGCTTTGGGCGGCACCACAACACTCCTACACGAGGGCAGGGTGGTTCAGAACGGTCCGGTGATGGACGTCTATCGGGCGCCGGTGAACACCCTGGCGGCACAACTATTCAGTGAGCCCCCGATGAACCTGATACGGGGCAGAGTTACCGACACCGAAGTTACCTTTGACGAGTACTCCCACCATGCGCTCACTCAGGAGCTGTCTCAGCTGACTCCCGGTGACTACTGGTTTGGTATCCGCCCGAGCCATATAGGCCTGGTGCCCACCAGTGACGATGATCTTGAAATGGCCATGGAAGTGGAGCTCAGTGACATCAGTGGCTCTGAAACATTCATGCACGTTCGTAATAGTCATTTCGAGATGGTGCTGCAACTGATGGGGGTTCATCAGTACCACACCGGTTCGCCGATCAAGATCTATCTGCCGATCAACCGTCTGTTTGTATTCGATCAGCATGAGCAACTGGTGCATACGCCGTCCCAGGTTACAGGAGGATCCCTCTGATGGCTGAGATTACTCTGAAGTCGCTGGCTCACAGCTATACCGATACTCCGTCTGGCCCTGAGGACTATGCCATCCGCCAGATGGATCATGTCTGGCACAAGGGTGGCGCCTACGCTCTGCTGGGACCGTCCGGTTGTGGTAAGAGCACCATGTTGAACATTATTTCCGGTCTGTTGCAGCCGTCTGAAGGCGACATCCTGTTTGACGGCAAGCGGGTGAACGAACTTTCGCCCCGGGATCGCAATATTGCCCAGGTTTTCCAGTTTCCGGTGATCTACGATTCCATGACCGTGTTCGACAACCTGGCGTTTCCGCTGCGCAACAACAAGGTGCAGGAATCCAAGGTCAAGGCGCGGGTACACGAAATCGCTGAAGTGCTGGAAATCGAAGACAAGCTCTACAAGAAGGCCAAGAACCTGACTGCGGATGAAAAGCAGAAAGTCTCCATGGGTCGGGGCCTCGTCCGGGAAGACGTATCGGCCATCCTGTTTGATGAACCGCTGACGGTGATCGATCCCCAGCTGAAATGGAAGCTGCGCCGCAAGCTCAAGCAGATTCACGAGCAATTCGATATCACCATGGTATATGTCACCCACGACCAGCTAGAGGCCTCAACCTTCGCAGACAAGATTGCGGTTATGTATGGCGGGCAGATCGTTCAGTTTGGCACCCCGACCGAGTTGTTCGAGCAACCAAATCACACCTTTGTGGGCTTCTTTATTGGCAGCCCGGGGATGAACCTGATTGAGGTAAAGCGCTGCCCCCGTGGCGTCTGCTTCGGGAGCACGGTAGTCACGCTGGATAACTGGCAGGTTGAACTGCTGCAGCATATGCAATCCGAGAATATCAAGATTGGCATTCGGCCCGAGTTCGTGGAGGTTTTATCAGCGCCATCGGACGACACCTTCCCGGCCTCGGTTCTGGATATTGAGGACCTCGGCACCTACAAGATCGTAACCGTACAGCTGGACCACGAAAAGCTGAAAGTACGCCAGCACGAGGAGTTCAGTGCGGAGCCGGGTGATCAGATTCATCTGCTGTTTCCCCGTCAATGGCTAAAGCTCTACGTGGACGAATTCCTGGTACAGGAGCAGAAGTGATGCAGAAGATACCTAACAACAAAGCCTGGTTTCTGGTGCTGCCGGTTTTCCTGCTGGTGGCGTTTTCGGCCCTGGTGCCGCTGATGACGGTGGTCAACTATTCGGTTCAGGATATCTTTGGGCCGGGTCAGGCCTTCTTCGTTGGTACTGAGTGGTTCAAGGAGGTACTGAATGATGAGCGGCTCCAGGATTCACTGATTCGTCAGTTTCTGTTTTCCGGGGCTGTCCTGCTGATTCAGATTCCGCTCGGCATTTCTGTTGCGCTGATGATGCCAAAGTCCGGAGTCAAGGCGTCTGTGTGTCTGATTCTGTTGGCGATTCCACTGCTTATTCCCTGGAATGTGGTCGGTACTATCTGGCAGATTTTTGCCCGGGGCGATATCGGCCTGTTCGGCTATGGCATTAATCAGTTAGGCATCGAATACAACTACACCGGTAACCCGGTAGACGCCTGGCTGACAGTGTTGTTGATGGATGTTTGGCACTGGACGCCTTTGGTTGCTCTGCTGTGTTATTCCGGCCTGCGCGCTATTCCAGAAGCGTTCTACCAGGCGGCAGAAATCGACCGGGCATCCAAGTGGGCGGTGTTCCGTTACATTCAGCTTCCGCGACTCAAGAGTGTATTGATCATCGCCTTTCTGTTGCGGTTTATGGACAGCTTCATGATCTATACAGAGCCCTTTGTTCTTACCGGAGGCGGCCCAGGAAGCTCCACAACTTTCCTGAGTCAGACCCTGACCACTATGGCGATTGGTCAGTTTGATCTGGGCCGAGCGGCAGCATTCTCGCTTATTTACTTCCTGATCGTGCTGCTTATCTCCTGGCTGTTCTTTACCGCCATCACCCACGCAGATAAAGAAAAATAAGGAGCCTGCGATGCAACAGACTCGAGCGAAAAATTTCGGGATCGCACTGTTTATCCTGCTACTGCTGACGCCGATCTACTGGCTGCTGAACATGTCGTTCAAAACCAACCAGGAGATTCTGGGAGGGCTGACGTTGTGGCCCCAGGAGTTTACCCTCGCAAATTACACCGTGATCTTTACTGACCCGAGCTGGTACAACGGTTACATCAATTCCATGATGTACGTTTCCATGAACGTGGTTATCACTCTTCTGGTGGCTCTGCCAGCGGCCTATGCATTCAGTCGCTACAAGTTCCTGGGCGACAAGCATCTTTTCTTCTGGCTCCTGAGTAATCGCATGGCGCCACCGGCGGTGTTCCTGCTGCCGTTCTTCCAGCTGTATTCGTCTATAGGGCTGTTTGATACTCACATTGCGGTGGCGCTGGCGCACTGCCTGTTTAACGTGCCGCTGGCGGTGTGGATTCTTGAAGGTTTCATGTCTGGCGTGCCGCGCGAATATGACGAAATGGCCTATATTGATGGATACAGCTTTCCAAAGTTCTTCGTGAAAATCTTCTTGCCGATGATCCGCTCGGGTATTGGCGTGACGGCGTTTTTTGCCTTCATGTTTTCCTGGGTAGAGCTGCTGTTGGCTCGAACTCTGACGTCCGTGGACGCCCAGCCGATAGGGGCCATCATGACTCGGACTATCGGGGCCAGCGGTATTGACTGGGGCGTTCTGGCTGCGGCCGGGGTGCTCACCATCATTCCGGGCCTGTTAGTAATCTGGTTTGTTCGTAACCATGTGGCCAAGGGCTTTGCCCTGGGTCGGGTATAGGAGGAAGGATTATGGACATGATTGCTTGGATGAACTGGACTCCGTCCGTTGCCATCTTCTTTGCGGTGATTGCGTGTATTCTTGCCGTAATGACAGTTTATGAAGTTGTGTTGCCATGTTCGGAAAGGAAAGGTTTTCTGCCTATCGCGACCACCCGTGGTGACAGGTTGTTCATCGGGTTGCTGTCGGCAGCCTATATCCATCTGACCTTTCTCGCGGTCAGTGATATTACCCTCTGGGTAGCGTTGGGGGTATCTGTTGTCTGGCTTCTGGTGCTGCTGCGCTGGGGTTGAAATGGCCAAATGTTCGGAGCCTGGTCGGGCTTCGAACATTTGAGTAAAAAAATGTTTAAAAGACTTGTAAAGATTTCGCAAGCGAACTATTTTTTTGGATATGATCGGAATCGATCAAACGCTGTGTGGTAGTCTGATTGGTTCCGGGAACCGGATAGCGACAAGCGCGCTATAAAAGCGGGGGTAGCTTGCCAACGCAGGCAGGCCTCTTCAAAAACAACAGAAATGAGGTTGGATATGTTCAAGAACAATAACTATCCGAAAGTCCTGCTGCTCAGCGCGGCGATTGGTGCCGCTGGTATGGGCATCAGTATGCAAGTGCTGGCTGACCAGTACACTGAAGCAGCGGAGAAGTGGGTAGACGAAGCGTTCAAACGGTCAACTCTGTCCAGGGAAGAGCAACTTAAGGAACTGGAGTGGTTTGCCAAGGTGGCTGAGCCATTCCGTGGCATGGAAATCAACGTGGTTTCCGAGACCATTGCCACCCATGAATATGAATCTAAGGTTCTGGCCAAAGCCTTCTCGGAGATTACAGGCATCAAATTGACTCACACCCTTATTCAGGAAGGGGATGTGATCGAGAAATTGCAGACCCAGATGCAGTCGGGCCGGAACATTTACGATGGTTATGTTAACGACTCTGACCTGATCGGTACCCACTTCCGGTACGGTAAAGTGGTGGCCGTTGAGGATATTATGAACGGTGCCGGCAAGGACTTTACGTTGCCCACGCTGGATCTGGATGATTTCATCGGTCTTGACTTCACCACCGGTCCAGATGGCAAGCTGTATCAGCTGCCTTCGCAGCAATTCGCCAACCTTTACTGGTTCCGTGCCGACTGGTTTGAGCGTGAGGACCTCAAGAAGCAATTCCGTGACATCTATGGATATGATCTCGGGGTACCGGTTAACTGGTCCGCTTATGAAGATATCGCTGAATTCTTCACTGTTCATGTGAAGGAGATCGACGGTGAGCGTGTATATGGCCACATGGATTACGGCAAGAAGGACCCGTCTCTGGGCTGGCGTTTCACGGACGCTTGGTTCTCCATGGCTGGTGCAGGCGACAAGGGCCTGCCTAATGGTCTGCCCGTAGACGAGTGGGGTATCCGCGTTGAGGAGTGTCATCCGGTGGGCGCCAGCGTCAGCCGTGGTGGTGCCACCAACGGTCCGGCTGCAGTCTATGCAACTACCAAGTATGTGGACTGGTTGAAAGAGTATGCGCCACCTGAAGCGCAGGGCATGACTTTCTCCGAGGCTGGCCCGGTTCCGGCTCAGGGTAATGTGGCCCAGCAGATTTTCTGGTACACCGCCTTTACTGCTAGCATGATCGAAGACGGTCTGCCCGTTGTGAACGAAGATGGCACGCCCAAGTGGCGTATGGCTCCGTCTCCCCGTGGCCCCTACTGGGAGGAGGGTATGAAGCTGGGTTATCAGGATGTGGGTTCGTGGACGTTCCTCAACTCCACTCCTGAAGAGCGCCGCTTGGCTGCCTGGCTGTATGCGCAGTTCACCGTATCGAAGACCGTGTCTCTGGAGAAGACCATTGCTGGTCTGACCCCGATTCGCGAATCAGACATCAACTCCGATGAAATGACCGAGATGGCACCCAAGTTGGGTGGTCTGGTTGAATTTTACCGGAGCCCGGCTCGCGTTCAGTGGTCACCGACCGGCACCAACGTACCTGACTACCCGAAGCTGGCCCAGCTGTGGTGGCAGTATATCGCCCAGGCAGCCAGTGGCGAGGCGACACCTCAGGAAGCACTGGACGGCCTTGCGGAAGCGCAGGACCGTGTAATGCAGCGCTTGGAACGTGCCAATGTAATGCCGAACTGCGGACCGAAGCTCAACGAACCGCGTGATCCACAGTACTGGCTCGATCAGCCTGGCGCTCCCAAGCCCAAGCTGGATAATGAAAAGCCCCAAGGCAAGACTGTTGCTTATGATGAGTTGTTGAAGACTTGGGAGCAGGCCAACTAAGGCTGACTCTCAAGAGCATTGCCTGCCGCAGTTAGACTCCTATTCTGCGGCAGGCTCTGCACCGTTGTTACGGTTGGTTTTGGCCGGTCGCTTATAAGTCCCCCCCTTTTTAAGCACTTTAAGGCAGCCCCAAACCGCGGGGCGACCCTGCCGGCCCTTTTTGACCATTTGTATCGTCAGCGCCTTTGCTGGCCAAAGGGGTTCAACAATAATGAATAAAATTTCCCTTGTGACTAGGTTGTATACAGGCTTTGGCCTGTTGTGTCTGTTAATGGCCCTGCTTGGTGGTTTCAATATAAAGGTGTTGTCGGCCTTTTCTACCAAAACTCAAGAGCTGAAATTGGACATCTTTCCGTTGGATGAGCAAATTCAGTCACTCGAAAGCCTTCGTTCACAAGCTCGTATTCTCGCCCTTGGGCTGGCCTCTGCGGAGTCTGAGTCCCAGTTGAAAGATGAGCAGAAGGCGTTAGCTGTCCTCGTTGAGGATATGCGTAATCGTCTGGAACGGTTAAAAAAAGAAGCACCGCCAGTGGTGACACCCATGGTTGGGGACTTTCAGTCAACCGCGAATGACCGTCTGGTATCTCTAGAGATGTCCGTAGATGAACTGGGAAGCCTGAAGGCTTCTCTCCTCTCCGTAAGCAGTGCCGTAGAGGCAGGGCTGGAATCTTTCCTCGCAAACAATGCTGAAATGAAGCGATTACTGGTGCGAGAGGGTACCGAGCCTGCCGGGAGCGACATTTATGTTCGAGACCTGTTCACTACAATTATGGAAAACCTGACAACCATGGAGTTACTGATCATGCAGTTGGTCAGTACAGATGAGGCTGAGCGCCTGGACGCCATTGTTGAGAATCTGCGTTTCAACACACTCACCATCGAGCAGGATATGAATGCACTCGTCGAGGAAGTTCCGAGGCTGGAGAGCTTACCTGCATTGATGGATTCCTTCCTGGCATCAATTAACCAGGAAGACGGCATCATCAGCCAGTATTCAGGGTTCCGGCAGAGCAAACTGGCTCTTGAGCAGCGCATCAACCAGATGGAAGTCAACTTTCAGGTTGTGGCATCGGAACTGGAAAAGTTGGGTGTATCCGTATCAGAGGTGGCGTCTGGCACGGTGACGAGTCTTGATCAATCAGCCCAGACAACAGTAAAGCTGGTTGTTGTGTTGTTGCCAGTCCTGGTGATTCTGGCGGCTCTGCTCTCCTTTGTGCTGGGGCGTATGATCAGCCGGCCGCTGCAACAGACCCGAGAGCATCTGGCTACCATGGCCGGTGGTGATTACAGGAAAGCTCCTGATTTCCGGGCATCTGGCGAATTTATTGGTTTGAAGGACTCCCTGGCCAGGCTGACAGGTGCCATGGGTACGGTGATTCGCAGTCTGCAGCAGGCAGGTACTGACATTTCCGTGATTGCTACGGACAATTCCCGTTTCGCGCGGGATTTCAAGGATCGCACTCGCCGGCAGTCTGACGATCTGTCAGCAATTGCCGCTGCGATGACGCAAATGGAAGCCTCTGCCCGGGAAGTTGCAAATTCCGTGCGTAATACCCACGAGCGGGTTAGCGACGTTAACGAGCAAGTGGAGGGCAATCAGGTGGCATCTGAGCGCGGTATGGCTAGCGTAGCAGCGTTGCAAAACGATGCCGAACGCACTGCTGCCAAGTTGAAGCAGCTTGAACAGGCATCGCAGGATATCGGACGCATCACTGAAGCCATCGATGATATTGCCAATCAGACTAACCTTTTGGCCCTCAACGCGGCCATTGAATCGGCCAGGGCCGGAGAGGCTGGGCGAGGATTTGCCGTGGTGGCCGATGAAGTTCGGGGGCTGGCTCAGAAAACCACCGACAGCACCGATACCATCCGCGACCTGGTTGAAGGTCTTCAGCGGGAGGCCTCGGATACCGTGGCCTCCATGAACGCCAGCTTCGAGCACCTTACATCGGTGCGGGACGTTATGGAGAGTGTCTCTGATGGTGCGGTTCGTATCCGTGATGCTATTGGCCAGATTCGACAGGGAGCGGAGCGTATCAGGCACGGCATGGATGAGCAGGAGAGAGTCAGTCAGTCTGTGGCGCAGCAGGTTAACGAGATCAGTAGCGCAGCGGCCCAGAACCTCGATGAGATTGACGGGTTGGTTGCCACAGGAGAGCGCCTGGAGACCTCGGTAAGTCATATTGAATCGCTGACCGGGCAATTTCGGGTCAGCTGAAAGCGCCCTGCGACAGACCAGCTTCGGTTCATATAACGAATTGATCTGTCACAGGGTTCTTTTTCGCTTGCGCATGTTCGTTTGCGAATAATAATATTGTTTAAGTGTTCGTAAAGATAAATAAAGTTCGAAAACAAATGATCTTGAGAGCAGGAATATTGCCATGCAACAAATAACAGCGATCTCTGCCCGGGAAATTCTAGATTCCCGGGGGTTTCCCACAGTGGAAGTGGATGTTGAACTGCGTAATGGAGTGGTTGGCCGCGGCCGGGTGCCATCAGGTGCGTCTACAGGGTCACGGGAGGCGTTGGAAAAGCGTGACGGTGACCACTCCAGGTACGGTGGAAAGGGCGTTCTGGGTGCGGTTAGTGCAGTTAATGAACGGATCGCCCCGGCGCTGAAAGGAGAGTCTGTGCTGGATCAACTGGTGCTGGATCGTAAAATGTGTGAAATCGATGGCACCCCGAATAAATCTGCACTTGGCGCAAATGCCATTCTCGCAGTTTCCCTGGCGTTGGCCAACGCGTCTGCAAACTACCGACAGCAGCCCTTGTACCGATATCTGGCCGACCTTTATGGCTGTTCGTCGCCGAGCATTTTGCCGGTGCCCATGATGAACATTATCAATGGCGGTGCCCATGCAGACAATACTGTTGATATTCAGGAATTCATGATTCAGCCGGTCGGCGCCCCAAGTTATAGTGATGCGTTGCGCATGGGTGCGGAAACCTTCCACGCTCTGAAGTCCCTCCTGAAGAAACAAGGTTTGTCCACATCGGTGGGAGATGAGGGTGGTTTCGCCCCGAACTTGTCTTCTAGTGAGCAGGCTCTGGATCTTATTCTGGAAGCGGTCGAAAAGGCCGGTTACCGGCCTGGCACTGATATGGTGCTTGCTCTGGACTGTGCTGCTTCAGAATTCTATTCCGACGGTGAATACCACTTGAAAGGCGCAAACCGCCGTTTCGATTCCGAAGGTTTTGCAGATTATCTCCTGTCACTGGCACGCCATTATCCGATTGCATCGATCGAAGATGGGATGGATGAGAGTGACTGGGTAGGCTGGAAGCTCCTCACGGAAAAGCTTGGCGACAGGGTACAACTGGTGGGAGACGATCTGTTTGTCACCAACACGGCCATCCTCGCGGAGGGTATCAAGCAGGGGATCGCCAATTCTATTCTGATCAAGTTCAATCAGATCGGCACCCTGACCGAAACCCTGGAGGCCATTGGCATGGCTCAGGACGCTGGTTACACCACAATCATATCCCACCGAAGTGGGGAAACCGAGGATACGTTCATCTCGGATCTGGCCGTGGCTACCCGTTCTGGTCAGATCAAGACCGGCTCTCTGTGCCGGTCTGACCGGGTTGCTAAATACAACCGACTGCTCTGGATTGAGCAGGATCTTGGATCCCATGCGTTCTATCCGGGCGTTGGTGCCATCCGTTGTGCGCTGGATTCATAAGCAAGGCCTCTGATACCCGGGAGATGAGAGATGAGAAAACCTATTCTGATTGGTAACTGGAAAATGAATGGCAGCTTGCAGGCCAACCAAGCGTTGCTTATGCGGGTGCTGCCAAGACTCAGGTTGTTCCATAAGGCGATCGATCTTGCGGTGTGCCCACCGTCACCCTATCTGTTCCAGGTGCGGGATTTGCTAGGCTACACAGGCGTCATGCTCGGTGCTCAAAACGCTTCGGGCTATGCCTCGGGAGCCTATACAGGCGAAAATAGCGCCAGCATGCTTCAGGAAATGGGCTGCCGGTATGTGATTGTGGGTCACTCAGAGCGTCGAACCCTTTTTCATGAGAGCAATCAGGAGGTAGCTGCGCGATTCCGTTCGGTGCTGTCTGCGGGCATGACACCGATTCTTTGTGTGGGGGAAACACAGGAAGCCCGTGAGGCCGGGCTGACCAACGTAGTGATAGAGCAGCAGTTGCAGGCAGTGATTGATGAGGTAGGTATTGCTGCCGTGACCACTGCGGTTGTTGCCTATGAACCGGTTTGGGCTATTGGTACTGGCCATACAGCATCGCCGGAGCAGATCTCCGAAGTTCATCAGTCGATCCGCGCCTTTGTATCAGCCAGTGCGCCGGAACCTTCTGCTGCTCTCGGCCAGGAGCTGAGGATTCTCTATGGAGGCAGCGTGAAGCCGGCCAACGCCTATGACATTTTTAATCTGGCGGATGTGGATGGCGGTTTGATTGGTGGAGCGTCCCTGCACGCCGATGAGTTTGGCGCCATTGCCGGGGTGCTTGCGGAGGTGTCCGGAGTGGTAGAGGAGGCACCTGCGACATGATCAGACAGCCAGAGAGAGCAGATGCGCAGCAACGCCATTGGAGCGGGAAGGACTTTTTCCCTCTGGCGTCGGCCATCCCCCGGAAATTTCAGGACGGTGCGGGTGTGTTGCTTGATCGTGTGCTTATAAATGGTGAATTGAGGCACTGGTCGGGTCAGTTTGCCAAGGTACTAAGTCCGGTCTGTGTTCAGCCCCGTGGTCAAGGAAGCGAGCCGGAGCCATTGGTGATTGGGCAGGCCCCGCTGATGGGGCAGGAAGCCGCCATGGAAGCGTTGGATGCCGCAGTGCAAGCTTACGATCAGGGGCAGGGTGTTTGGCCAGGTTTGTCTGTGGCCAAGCGCATCGAGCATGTTCAGCAGTTCCTCTCGCGTATGCGCCGGGAGCGGGAGACGGTGGTCGAACTGTTGATGTGGGAAATTGGTAAAACGCGGGCCGATGCATGCAAAGAGTTTGACCGGACCTGTGATTACATCGACGACACCATACACGAGCTAAAAGTACTGGATCGGCGCTCGTCCCGGTTCGAGATTGTCGGTGGTGTGGTGGCCCAGACCCGGCGTCTGCCCGTGGGGGTTGCGCTGTGTATGGGGCCTTACAACTACCCGCTGAACGAGACTTTTACTACTTTGATTCCGGCGCTGATCATGGGCAATACCGTGGTGTTCAAACCTGCCAAGTACGGTGTGTTGCTGATCGGGCCGTTGCTGGAAGCATTCCGGGACTGTTTTCCACCCGGTGTGATCAATGTGATCTTCGGCCGTGGCCGAGACACGATCGGACCGCTGATGCAATCCGGGAAGGTGGATCAGTTTGCTTTTATCGGAACCCACAAAGGGGCATCCGCGTTGAAGCAGATGCACCCCAAACCCCATCGACTCAAGTCAGTGCTTGGGCTGGATGCTAAAAATCCGGCTATTGTGCTGCCGGATGCGGATCTAGATCTGGCGGTGCGTGAATGTGTGGCTGGCACCCTTTCGTTCAATGGCCAACGCTGCACGGCGTTGAAATTGTTATTAGTTCACGATTCCGTAGCTGACCAGTTTGTCGAAAACTTGTCAAATGCGATTAGCGATTTGATCGCTGGCATGCCCTGGGAGCCGGGGGTTTCGCTGACACCGTTGCCGGAACCAGGAAAAATCGGGTTTTTGAGTGCTCTTGTAGATGATGCGCAAGCCAAGGGTGCGGTGGTAGTTAATCCGGGTGGTGGTGTCAACGGTACCTATTTTCACCCTGCGCTGCTTTACCCTGTTACCCGGGATATGCGTATCTACCATGAAGAGCAGTTTGGCCCAGTCATCCCGGTAGTTCGGTTCTCTGAGGTAGACGAGGTGGTGGCTTATGTTCGGGACAGCGGCTATGGACAGCAGTTGAGCCTGTTTGGCCGCGACCCGGAGCAGGTAGGCACTCTGATTGATCTGATGGCTAATCAGGTAGGACGGATAAATCTCAATGCCCAGTGCCAGCGCGGGCCGGATACTCTGCCGTTTAACGGACGCAAGGATTCTGCCGAGGGTACGCTGTCGGTGTCAGATGCCCTGCGGGTATTCTCAATCCGCACTACGGTAGCTACCATGGCCAGTGAAGGCAATCAGGACCTGGTGACAGACATCGTTCGAAATCGGCATTCCACGATCCTGACCACGGACTATCTATTCTGAAAGAATGAAGTCCCATCAGGCCACCAAAACAATAGTGGCCAAGTGATTGGCCACGTCAAAACTGTTGTTACAGCAGGCGGGCAGGCTTACCCGCCTCTTTCCTGCGCTGCTCCCACTCTTCGCGGGTTTGTGCGGCTTCATCACCAGGCAGGAAGTCGATGATCTCGAAGTAATCAGAGCTGAACTGGTCTGCCACCACGGTTTCACGGGGTTTGATCCGGACGACGTAGACGGTCTGGACATTCTGGTGGTCGAACTCGCGCCAGTACTGTTCATCTTTCAGGAAGCTGTAGCGGTGCCCCTCAAGGGCCCGGATAACGGCGTCTGTGTTGGTACTGCCGGCCCGTTCAACAGCCTCCTTGTACTGGTAAACGATACTGTAGGCTGAGGCTGCGGACGATGAAGGGCGCATTTCATAGCGGTCTGAGAAGGCCTCAACAAAGTCTTTACCGCGCTGGTAGTTGTTCTCATAGGGCAGATTCCAGACCCAGGGAGCACCACCAACAACGCCTTCCATAATGGTCGGGCCAACCTGTCTGACCATCCCCAGTGTCAGGTTGGGTACGACGATCTGCATTTTCTCGGTCAGCCCCATTTCATAGGCCAGGTTCAGAGCCCGGACCATATCATCGCCGAACAACACCATCATGAGTACTTTGGCGTCGCTCTCCTGTGCCTGTTCCAGCGCTGCGCGGAAGTCGTTGATCAACGCCCGGGGGAAGGGGGTTTTTACTCCCTGATGAACGTCGGTGTTTTCGGTATTGGAAAACTTGCGTACCGATTCTTCCACCGACCAACCCCAAGTGTAGTCCGAAGTAATGTAGAAGAACTTCTGGTCGGCGTGGTTGCGATTGAGGTACTGGCCCAGTGCCTTGGCCGTCATCCATGCGTTGTAGGGCTCCCGGAACATATAACGATGTCCCTCGGCGCCGGTGGTGGCATTGGAATAGGTGAGGGTGCCGAAGTAGATGCGGTTACGATCCCTGGCGGCCTTCCCTGAGGCAATAGCAACGGCACTGGAGACACCACCGAAAACCATCTGCGCGCCTTCCCGGTCAATCAGCTCGGCGGTATTTTTCGCGCCCTGGTCTGGTTCACCCCGGGTATTGCGAATCACCAGTTCGAGGGGCTGGCCCATAACGCCGCCGGCCTGGTTGATTTCATCCACCGCCAGATAGGCGCCAAGCCGTTGTTGAAGGCCCTGGTCCTTGTATCTTCCGGTCTGGGGGTAATTCAAACCTATCTTGAGGGTATCGGCGAGGACG
>MDTG01387486.1_pt1 | contig 33646 bp, 32 predicted proteins | sample 811421 | NCBI WGS metagenome assembly MDTG01 (sample SAMN05326645, study PRJNA326480) | marine metagenome | isolation source: seawater | place: Pacific Ocean: South East | collected 2011
ATTATGATGAATTATATAATTCCAAATAATAATATTTCAGGCCTGAAATATTATTATTTGGAATTATATAATTCATCATAATTTCAGAAATTTCAATAGTAGGCAAACCTGAGTAAATTGCATTATAAAAACCCTTACATTTGTTGTTCTGCTTCAAAAACCACTCTAATAAAGCATATTTTTCAGAGAGCTGGTGACCAATAAATGAAGTTCTTATTGTCAATGTTTTAGATGAATTCAATTCTCCTAAAAACTTAGTTCTTCCATACAAATCTGAAGCGTCAGGTATACTGGTCTCGGAATATTGACCAACTTGACCAGAAAAAACACAATCTGTACTAAAATGAATTAACCTTATGTTATAATCGTTACAAATTCCTGATAATAAATTAGGATATAAAGAATTTGTAAAAATCGTCTCAGAAATATTTTTTAAAGATTTATTTTGTTTAACTAAACCTATGCAATTAATAACTAGTGATGGTTTAATAAATTGAAATATTTTTTTAATTTGATTTTGATCTTTAACGTTATAGATAAAAATATTTTTTAAATTGTTATTTTTAAAGAATTTTAATTTTGATTTTGAGCGCAATGTACCATAGATATTCCAGTCAGTTTTTAATGCCAAATGACGGTAAAGTATATGCCCAATCATACCGCTTATTCCTAAAATTAAAATATTCATAATTTTTATCTTTTAACTCACATTTTTTAAAATAGTTTTCCATGTTTTTTTTCCAGAATCACTTTTTTTAAAATTATTACTTTGTTTTAGAGAAGCTTCAGACATTTTATTATAGATATTTTTGTTTTTAATAATTTTCAAAATACTATTAGCAATATCAGAAGTGTTATCTGGTGAACAATATATTGGTGCTTTACCTCCAAATTCAGGCATTGGGTCTCTATCAGAACAAATTATTGGCCTCCCTGCACATAATGCTTCAAGAAGTATATTAGGGCAATTTTCGGTTTCTGAAATAAATATATTTAAAAAAGAATTTTGATAATAGTTAGGAAGAAATTTTTGTTTTATTTCACCCATAATAAAAACTTTAGAAGACAAATTTTTATTTTCAATTTCTTTTTTTAAACTTTTAGCATAATCATTATCTTCTGGACCAATAAAATAAAGTTTAAAATCATTATAAACTTTATTTACTTTATAAAATGCTTCTAGTACTTCCATTTGCCTTTTATAATATTCTATTCTTGATACATACAAAATATATTTATCCTTTGAATACATTGATTTTCTTTTTATTTTTTTGTTAACATAAAATTTTTTATCTGCACCATGAGAAATTACTATATTTTTTTTTTGTAAATGAGGAAATTTCTTGACCATAAATGTTTTTGAATATTTAGAAATAAAAATAATAAAATCTGCATTATTTAAGGTATTTAGAATCAAGTATTTTTGAATAAAAAATTTAATTTTGTTTAATCCTAAAGGATATCTATCTAATTGCTTTTTATCAAAAGGAAGCATATTTCTAAACATTGTTATCATTTTACAAAATTTAGGCACATTACAAAAATTTATTCCTCCAGGAACAAATAATATTTTTGCTTTGAGTTTTCTTAAAACTAAAGGTAAAACAAAAAATTGCCAAATTGCTCTTAAAATAGGGTTTTGAGTTGGCCAATTAGTTGATATGTATTTAATTCTTTTATTTTTTATTTTTGGAAGTACTGCATTTTGTGAAATGATATATATTTCTAAATTATTAATATCTGGCATTGTATCAATTAAATTTTGTAAGTAGGTAACTCCACCACCATTTCTAGCTGATAGACCATCTATAAATATAGCCATTAGTTTCTCTTAAACATAGAATTGTAATTTCAAAATAATACTATAGTAATAGTAAATTTTCTAACAATAAATTTAAAGTAATGTTATGTTGTTTAAAATATTAAAGTATAAATAAATTTATGAAATTTAGTGTAATAATGCCTTCCTACAATCATGGTTTATATATTGAAAAGGCTATAAATTCAGTATTAAATCAAAGTTGCTCAGATCTAGAATTAATTATTATTGATAATTATTCAATTGATAATACAAATGATATTTTAGATAAGTTTAAAGATAAAAGGATTAAAATCTTTAAATTTAATAATAATGGTGTAATTGCTGCCTCTAGAAATTATGGAATACAAAAAGCCAAAGGAGCATTTATCGCCTTCATAGATTCAGACGATATTTGGTACGAAAATAAATTAAAAATAAGTTACAATTTTCTAAATAAAAGCAGATCATTTATTTTTCATCCAATGGATAAATTAATTAATAATAAAATTAAAACAAATAATACTAATTATCGTTCAAATGAAGTCGATATTTTTAACATTTTATTTCAAGGTAACATAATTCCAACCTCATCTGTGATTATAAGAAGAAAACTTCTAATAAAAGTAAATATGTTTAATGAAGATAAAAAATTAATAACTAGTGAAGATTTTGAACTTTGGCTAAGAATTTTGAATTTTGGTTGTAATGCTTATTTAATACCAAAAACTCTCGGTTGTATAAGAGAACATTCAAGTAATTCTTCATCAAATTTAAAAAGAATTTTAAATGCTGGAGTTTATGCGATCAAAAAAAATATTAATAATTTAAAATTATCTCATTCTAAAATTAAATTAGTTCACAAAAAGAGCCTGGCATTTTTATTTTTTAGCTATGCAATGTTTTTAATTAAAAAAAATGATCCGAAAGGTGCTTTGAAATTATTAAAAAAGGCATTAAGATTTGATTGTTCGAAATTAATTTATAGCATTTCTATTATATTGTCTCTTATAATGATAACAAAAAATAATTTTTTTAAAATTGTAAAACAATAGTGGTTTAAATGTGTGGATTTCTTGGCTTTGTTGGAAAAGACCAAAGTATAAATAAATCAAAATTTATCAGAGCTCTTAATTCTCTTCATTCAAGAGGCCCTGATAATACCGATTATTATTTTGCTAAAAATTGCCTTTTGGGACATAAAAGATTAAGTGTTATTGACCTCTCTAAAAAAGCTTCACAACCAATGACTGATTCAAGTAGAAGATTTATAATTGTATATAATGGTGAAATTTATAATTTTAGAGAATTAAAAAAAGATTTATCAAGATATAATATTAGCTGGTTAACAAATACAGACACTGAAGTAGTTTTATATTCATATATTAAATGGGGAACAAAATGCTTAAATAAGTTTGAAGGGATGTTTTCATTTGCTATTTATGATAGAAAAGAAGGAAGTGTTTTTGCAGCTAGAGATAGGATGGGAGTGAAACCATTTTATTACTCTTCTTGCAACAATAATTTTATTTTTTCTTCAAGGCCTCAGGCAATATTAAAATTAAATTCAAATTTATCAAAATTTTTTAATAATGAATCTGTCAATATTTACTTGAGCGCAGGGTATGTTCCTGCTCCATTGTCAATTTATAGGGATTTAAAACAAATTCCTTCTGGTTGTTATTTAAACTGGAAAAGTAGTAAAATAAAAATTAAAAAATGGTGGGATCCAAACCAAATCCTGGCTGAAAAAAATTCTAATGTTAAATCTCTTGATGTTTATGAAAAAGAACTTGAAAATGTTTTTGTAAATTCAATTAAAAAAAGATTAATTAGTGATGTGCCAGTAGGAGTTTTTTTATCAGGAGGAATTGATAGTTCACTAATCACAGCTTTAGTAAAGAAAGTCAAAAAAGATAAATTAAAATCATTTTCTATAGGGTTTTTAGAAAAAAAATATGATGAAAGTTCATATTCTAAAAATGTAGCAAACTTTTTAGGCATTGAAAACGAAACTCAATTACTAAGTTCACACGACCTTTTAAAACTAATGCCAAATTTTGAAGAAAATTTTGATGAACCATTTTCTGATAGTGCCTGCTTTCCTACCATGGCACTATCAAGACTTGCTAAAAATTCTGTAAAAGTTGTTTTGTCTGGTGATGGTGGAGACGAATTATTTGGAGGATATCATTATTATAAACTCGTTAAAAATATTGATACAATAATGAAACTACCAAATTTTTTAAAAAATTTAATAATTTCTGGTACAGAGTTGATTCCAAATCATAAATTTCAATTATTATCTAATGCTCTTAAACAAAAGAATAGTATACATGCTTTTGGGTTTATGAGAAGTGTGTCGAAAGATTTTTATAAATTTTTAAACAAAAATAAAAATGAAAATTTGTTTACTGATTTTTTTTACAAATCATTTACAGAAATGCCTAAAAATCAGAAATTGGAAGAATATGCTACTAGACTAGATTTAAAACATACATTGGGAGATGGGTATCTTCAAAAACTTGATTTATCTACCATGGCTTTTTCTTTGGAAGCAAGAGAACCTTTTTTAGACACTAAAATAATTGAGTTCTCCCTTAAACTTCCTTGGAAATTAAAATACAATAAAGGTGTTACAAAGTTTTTATTAAAAAGAATTTCTAAAAAGTATCTTCCAAATCAAATTATAAATAGAAAGAAAAAAGGATTTGAAGTTCCAATAGGGGAATGGTTAAAGGGTCCATTAAAAGAATGGAGTTTAGAACGCATTGAAGAAAAATCACTTTATTCTGATCTGCCGTTTGATATTAAAAGTGTCAGAAATATATACGATTTACACTTAAATTCAAATAGGAATGTCACACCTTTTCTATGGAACATATTGGTTTTGCTAAACTTTGTTAGTTTAAGAAAAGCTTATTAGAATAATTAAAAATTATCAAAACAAAAATTTATTAGCTCATCTATTTCTTTATTGTGATCAAAAGTAAAATTATTATATATTTTTTGTAATTGGTTAATATCATATTCAAAAAGTTCAGTTGTTTTTTCAAAATCATTTTTTTCAAATTTAATTTTTATTTGTTTCATTTTAAAAACTTTAATACATCTACTTCTAATTAACTCTGCAATATCTATAATTTTAGCAGTGAAATAACTACCTAAATTAAAAACATTATATAATTCCTTAAATTTATCATTTTTTATAAAATAATGAATTATTGCGCATAAATCACTTAATGGAATAAAATTACGATATTGTTGTCCACTTGATTTTAATATCATTTGATTTTTTGTTACAACTTGTTTGCATAAATCATTAAAGAGTAAGTTCCAGCAGTTTACATCTTTGTTATGAGGTTTACCAAATGCATTTGATAATCTAAGAATTATAGTTGTAACATTATTTTTAAAACTAAATTTTTTTATTTCATTTTCAGCCATTACTCTCGTAAGAGCATAATTTCCAGAAGGGTTTAATGTTGATGTTTCAGATATTTTGTTATTTAATGAATCTCCATAAACATGAATTGTTGATATATAAATAAATTTTTTTACCGAACTTTTTTTTAATACATTAAGTAGTTTAATTGTATTTCCAACATTAACTTTAACTGCATTGTTTAAGTCAGAACTACTATCTTTAGAATTCATGCCTGCCAAATGAATAATTGTGTCCATTTTATAACACGCATTTTGAATCGAAGAATTATTATTCCAATCAACTTCAACATATTTGATTTTGGAATTTTTAAAAAAATTTTTATTTCTTGTAGCGACATATACTTTACACTCAGTAAATCTAGAGAGATATTCGCATAAACGACCTCCTACATATCCTGTGCCTCCAGTAATTAATACATTGATCATATTAAAAATTTTACAAATTTAATTTTTAAAAAACATAATTTTTTTCATGAAAGTTAATTTACCAAATAACCCATGGTGCTTTATTTTCTTCATATAATGAATTTAATATTTTAAATTCCCTGCCAGTATCCATTGGTTGCCAAAATCCATCATGTTTAAATAGCATTAAGTTATTTTCATTAACTAATTTATTCATTGGATCTTTTTCAAATATTAATTCTTCGTCATTTGAGATGTAGTTAAAAATTTTTTTATTAGCTACAAAAAATCCTCCTGAAATCCTGCCAGATGAAGTTTGAGGTTTTTCATTAAAATCAGTAACAACGTTGTTTTTATGTCTTAATTCTCCAAATCTACCTGGTGGCCTAACACCTGTTACAGTTAATACCTTTTTATGAGATTTATGAAAATTGAGTAATTCTTTTAAATTAATATTTCCAACCCCATCGCCATATGTAATAAAAAAATTGTCTTCTTTTATATAATTTTTTATCTTAGAAATCCTTGCTCCTGTCATAGCATTTAAACCAGTGTCAACTAAACTAATCTTCCAACCTAATTCACCATGAGGGACGTTTAAAACACGGTTCTTTTTTGATCCTAACTCAATTGTTACGTCTTTCATATAAAGCTCATAATTAATAAAAAAATTTCTTATTACATTTCCTTTAAAACCAAGGCAAATTATAAATTCTTTAAAACCGTAGGTAGAAAAGTATTTCATTATATGCCATAAAATGGGATATGGTCCTATTTGTATCATTGGTTTAGGTAAATCTTCTGAAACATCTCTGATTCTTGTTCCAAATCCACCAGCTAAAATAACAACTTTCATTTTGAAAACCTCTTATTTTTATTTATGACCATTTATATGGTATTTTTTTTGTATTGATCGTCAATCTATCCATTTCATTAGAACTATGCGGCAAAGTAGTACAATTAGCAATTATCGATTGCTTATCTCCAATTGACTTAAATCCATACCATATCATTGGAGGTATTGTCAGTAAGTAATAATTTTGTAAAGAGAGTTTTATGTTAAGTATATTATTTTTAGTTGGACTTGATTGTCTGGTATCGTAAAGAACAAATTTACATTCTCCAAAAATTACAGCTATGTTCAAAGAGTTTTTTTTGTGTCTATACCATCCTTTTATAATATTCAAATTTGTATAAGAAAAATATATTTCTCCAAATTTTTCAAAGACGTTTGATCCTGTTTGCAACATGTGAAGGAGTTTACCTCTATCATCCTCAATTTTTTTTAAAGGTGTTGTTTTAACTCCATCAATATCCATAAACATAATATATTTTATCTAAAGTATTATTTTTAAAATTTATTTGTAGAAAAAGGCTAAGCATAACTTTATTAATTTCCACCATATTTTCTAACTAAATCTTGCAACCGTACTCTATTCTTTGAACAAACTGGATGGTGAGTAATCATATATTCAGTGAGCTCGTCTCGTCGCAAATTAATTAAAGTTGCCATATCTTCAATAAAATCCTCTTTTGGTTTACTCCACCATATATATGGATGTGTCAATAGCTGAATTCTAGGATATTTTGCACTTTCAAAGAGTTTACAAACACACCCTTCATACCATCCTTGGCTATCAGATAAATATTTAAATCTAGAGAAGTACCTAGGCTCATATGTGTGATGGATCCCCTCCACATTAACATCTATAACTTTGTCTGCATAGGTTCCAGGATTATGGAATGAGACAATGTCTGGGATATCTATATCGGTTAAAAGTGCAAGAAGTTTTCGTTCATGTGCACACAATATAGGCAAAGTGTCCCATGATGAATTCCTTTGCCAAGTTACATCAAAATGTAAGGCAATTTTGTGACCCATTTCAACTAATTCCTGCACAACATTATAAACTGCTTGCTCACGAATATTGTATGTTTTAGCAACAACTTGAAAAAAATATGTGCTTTGAATACCTAAATCAGCTTCAATTCTTCCGAACTCTATCGCTTTTTCTGGTGTGTAATCAATGTCATGGCGTAGAAGACAGCAACGTTCATCAGCAGTATATTGTTCATCTTCAAAAAACAGAAACTTATATCCACTATTTTTAGCAGCTTGGAGGATTTCGTGGTAATGCTCTAAACTAAATGAGCATGATTTAATAGACATCTGAGTCTCCCATTCTAATGTTCCATTTTGAGAAATAATCATGCATTTTCAAATTGGAGCTGCGCAAAAAATAGGATCTTGTTGTCACAGGAGAATAGGAAAAACCCATTGCTGATGCAACAGTTGCTAGTTCATGGTTAGGTGCTATCCATGTTGTGATGGTAGATGCTTTTTCTATATTTGCTTTTTTATGAATAAAGGAAAAAACACCTTTAAGAAGATCCTCACAATATTCAGTGTAAAACAGATCGCAAATGTGTATTAAAGTGGTGCTTGCATTAAAAAAAAATTCTTTAAGGACTAAAATTACGTTCGTATTTCTACCATCAATAAAATAGCACTGATAATTAGTACGTGGATTACTAAAATATTTCCAATTCAAAAAGGATTGATTTTTGTCAATTCCAAAAAAATCCAACTTTCGGTAAGATGACCAAATTTCCTCTTCCTCTTTTGAAAAATTCTCTAACAGTCTTATATCGTCAAAAACTTCAAAATCTTTATTTTTTTTTAATGGTTGTGCAGTCCAAAGTGGAATTTCACTAACTGGCGTCCAATTGGATGAACGAAATACTCTCTCAGAATTTTCGTTAGGAAAAGTAAAATGAACAGCCATTTCTTGACAATCAAGAAAAGAATAACATCTCTCAGAGAGCTTTTTGTATATTGATAAACCACGATATTCAGGGGCAGTCATTACATCTTGAACGCGGTAGCCAACGACCTGACAGTCAAATGTCCAAATAATATGTGGTAAAGCTGTCACTGAACCAACAGGTTTTTCCTGGTCACAGCATATCCAGACTTTTGCCTCACCAGCTGGATTATCAAAATACTGCCATCGCATAAACTCAGATGTCCAACCAAGATTTGGGTATAATTGTTTAAATAATGCCAAGAGTGCTGGCATATCATTCCTTTTAGCCTGCCTAAAAGTAAGATCACCGATCATCATTACCACATTATATAGTTTGAAAATTTCAACTTTTTATTAATTACTTCTACGCTATTTTCATTACTTATTATATTATTCACACTAACTTACGATTAAATACAAAACAATTAAAAAGTTTGATGAGATTACCAACTGATTACACTTTAACTAGGAATTTTATCCAAAAAAGTAAGAGCTATGGAAGAAAAGAAGTGCCAACAATATATAAACTTTTGTCTGAACAATTTATTAAAAATATTAAAACCTTCTCAAAGTTTTTAGTATCGCATTTTAAAAGAAGATTAGTTGTCAAATAATGTATAAAATATTAAGAAAGGTCTATTTTTTGATAGTTGTAAAGCTTGACAGTATATGATAAACGTTACCTAATTTAAAAAAATTAAAAATGTCTTTACAAAAAAGATAATTATAATAAAAAATTAAACATATATTCAAATTAAATATTTTTTGAAAATGAATACGTTAGGTATTGTAAAACTCAGTTATTCAAACTTAAAATCTTTATGTTATTCCTTAGATAGTTTAAACATAAGTTATAGCATTATACAAAATGCTAATGAAATTAAACATTTTGATAAAATTGTTCTACCTGGAACAAGCAGCTTTAAAATAACAATAGATGAACTAAGACACAAATCCTTTGATAAAGCAATTATTAAACACGTCCAACAAGACAAATATTTACTAGGTATTTGTGTTGGTATGCAATTACTTTTTTCTAGAGGGCAAGAGGGAGGAGGAGCAGCAGGTTTAGATTTAATTAAAGGATCTGTCATTCCGTTAAAAAATTATGGAGAAAACAATAAAACCTTTCACATTGGTTGGAATGATTTAAACATTAACAACAAAATACAATTACTTGATAATATTAATGAAAAAGAAAATTTTTATTTTGTACATTCTTACCATTGTGAACTTGAAGAAAATATAGAGTTCAGCAAAACTTTTTTTGATGATCAAAATATCATAGCTGTTGTAAATAAAAATAAAATCTATGGAATTCAATTTCATCCTGAAAAAAGTCATATTCCCGGGAAAAAAATTTTAAAAAATTTCTTGGATCTTTAATGCTAAAAAAAAGAATAATTCCTATTTTGTTAATTAAGAATGGATCAATTGTTAAAACAGTAAAATTTCAAAACCCTAGAATTGTTGGTGATATTAGATCTACAGTACAAATTTTTAAAAATAGACTTGCTGATGAGTTATGTATTGTAGATATAGATGCAAGAAAAAATAAATTAATTAACTTTGAATTAATTAACGAAATAGCAAAAATTGCTAACATGCCTTTAACTGTTTCAGGAAATATCAACACTCTAGATGATGCTCATAAATTATTTGACTGCGGTGTTGACAAACTAATGATCAGATCTCTTCTTTTTGAGGATATTAAAACTGCAAATAAAATTGCAGATAAGTTTGGAAGTCAATCCATAATTGGTTGTGTTGATTACATAAAATTTAAAGCAAGAGCTGTGTGCATCTATGGGGCAAACAATGACAAAAAAAGTGTTACTGTCGAAGAATTTTTTAAAAAAATAAATAAGTTTGGAATTGGAGAAATTTTACTTAACTCTATTGATAATGATGGCTTAATGAAAGGATATGATTTAGCTACTTTCAAATCTCTAAAAAATTTTACCAAAAAGCCTATAATTTTATCAGGAGGATGTGGCTCTCTTGAAAATGCCCTTGATGCTTTCAAAGCAGGTGTAGGAGCAATTTCAGCTGGTAGTTTATTTTACTGGGTTGGTGAAAGTATAATTTCACTAAAAAGTTATTTAGAAAAAAATCAAATTTTGGTAAGAATGAAGTGATGATTGAATATTGTAAAAAATGCTTATTTCCAAATACTAAACCAGACCTGTTTTTTGATGATAATGGTATTTGTGATTCTTGCAATTCAGCTAATCTAAAACATGGTTTATCCGATGATACAAAAAATATTGATTGGGACAATAGAGAAAAAGAGCTTTATAAATTCATCAAACAAAAATTACATAATAAAATCTCTGATTATGACTGTGTAGTTCCTGTAAGTGGTGGAAAAGATAGCACTTGGCAAGTATATGTTGCAAAAAATATTTTAAAATTAAAAGTTTTAGCAATTACTTTTGATCAATTTGACCAGACAGAAACAGGTATTCATAATCTCAACATTTTAAGAGAAATAGGGGTTGACCATTTTCATGTAACTATGAATCCATTAATTATAAAAAAACTTGTGAAGAAAGGCTTAGAAATAATCGGAGATCCTTATTGGGTCAATCATGTTGGAATGTTCACTGTTCCAATAAATATTGCATCTAAGTTTTCAATACCAATAGTACTATATGGAGAAAATCCACAATTTGAATATGGTGGTCCAATCGAAAGTAGATCTAAAATGATAATGGACAAAAGATGGCGACAAGAGTTTTCGGGCATGCGTGGACTAAGAGAAGAAGATATGGTAGATGAAGAAATTAATTCATCAGACTTAAATTTGTTAAAATATCCAGATGTTCAAGTACTAAAAAAATCAAATATTACTTCAATTTTTTTAGGATATTTCATGAAATGGGATCCAATTAAACATACAGAATTTGTAAAATCATTAGGATGGAAACCTTTAGAAACCCCTCCATCAGGAAGTTGGTCAGTTAATGAAAATTGTGATATGCAATTTATAGATATAAGAGAAAGAATTAAATTTCTAAAATATGGTTATGGACGAGCTACAGATCAATTAAATATTGCAATAAGATTAAACGAAATGAGTAGAGCTCAAGCATTGTCAATTGTAAAAAAAATAGACGGGAAAATTGATAAGAAAAATTTAACTATGTTTTCTAATTATCTTGAAATTAGCTCAGAAAACCTATTATCTATAATTAATTCTTTTGTAAATTATAATATTTTCAAAAAAACCGAAAATGATGAATTTGTTGAAATTTATGAAAGAAAATAAAACTTTTCTATAACAAATTAGTCTGTTTTTTTAAAATTTCTACTAAATTCCTTACAGTATTTTCTTTGTGAGATGAAAATTTATTCATAAATTTCTCCTTTGCGACCTTTACATTTTTTGAGTTCCACCAACCAATAATATCATTCCATCTTTTATTTAAAGCTATTGACGCATCTTTGCCGGATTTAAAAAAAATACCTACTTCATAAAATTCTTCATATAATTCTAATATTTCTCTATCATCGATAAGATGATTTGTTTCATCTGACCAAAATGCAATAAATGGTATATCCGATAGTAAAAATTCTAAAATTCCAGTACCATCATACGCAAATACAAAGAGTTTATTTTTATTTACTAATCGTTGCAAATTAATCACCCCATCGTCTATTTTTATTAAAGGAAAACGTTTTTTTAAGTTTTCTTTTTCTTTAAATTGTTCAATGTTGTGATTTGTAGATGAGGAATGATGTAATCTTACAGTAACTTTTTTAAATATTGGTTTTGATAAATTCTCTAAAAAATCATATTGCTCAATTAAATTTATTTTAAATTCATTTACCACGTCCCATGGAAAATATCGAAACATTACACAAGTTCTTAATAAGACTATTCCATCTAAAATTGATTTTTTACTTTTTTTAATCTTTTTTTTAAAATTAAAACCTTTTATCGTTGTTTTATATTTATCTTGCCAACCCCAAGTTATGAAACCATTACTAGTAGACCTTTCTGGCCAAATAAATCTGCCTTCAAATAAATGTTGCCCATAGTTATTTCCATGTTGACCAACAAAATATGGTATTGAATTTTCAACTTTTTCTGCAACCCAATATTTAAATATTTCATCGGTATCAAATAAATTAGAAGTAAAAATAAACTTTGGATTTTTTGGCCATTTTATATTTTTTAAAATTAATTTAAACTCTGAATAGTTTTCCACATAAGCGACAGGTATTGCCGAAAATATTATTTTATTTAAAAATTGATATAGACTAATCTCAGAATTACTAGAACTGAGAGTTAAGTTTGTTCTTTTATATTTAAAATTAAAATCACCAAAATTTTCTGTACATTGAAATGGAACTTGAGAAAAAGATAGATTTAATTTAATTTCATCAATTAGAGAAAGATAACTACCAAAAATAACAGCATCAGTATCACGTGTAAATTTTGAAAATATATTGAAAAAAATATTTTTTACATTTTTCTTAAATCTTAATTGTCTATTTTGTTTAATGTAATATGAAAAATTCTCATCACAAATATTTATATAATGTGAATTAATTTTTTTATTTGATAAATAGTTATATATTTTAGAAAAAACCATATTATTCCAAATTTCACAATTTGTTGCGTGCACTGATGATAATGTATCCAAAGTAGCTATCTTATAATTTCTTGATTTTAAAAAAGTAATATTAGAGATGTCATATTCATCAAGAGCGTATTTTAACAAATAATAACGATTTGAAACTGAAGATATAAATCTAATTAGCCAGTGACCTATAAGAATTTCCCAATATCTATCACTGTAATTTGTTTTATGATACTGATTTAGTAATGATGCTAATTTAGGCAAAAATATTTGGACCAAATAAAAAATTTCATCAACTGATGATATTTTTTTATTTTTTTTATTTAAAAATGGTTTGCAAATTTCAAAATCTAAATTTTTCCAAATATGTTTTCTTGAATATTTTAAACACCACTCTCCTAAAAAAAGAATTTTTTCAGTTTTAGACCAGGTTCTCTCATCTGCAGTATTTATTAAATGAAAAGTCATTTGATCGATATTAAAATTAGGATAATGTTATCTTAGTTAAAAGAATAATAACTTTATATTCAAGTTATTTTTTTTTAAAATTTGAAAAGATAATTTCTTTATATTGAAGAGACATATTTTTTTCAGAAAATAATCTAGCTCTTTTAAATCCATATTTTTTCACTTCATTTCGATAATATCTATTTTTTAACAGTTTAATCATTTGATTTGAAAAGGCTTTACTATCATTTTTATCAACTGTTAAATTTAAATCATTATCACCAATGACTTCACAAAAAGCATCAATATTTGTTGCTATAACTGGTACTTTTTGAATCATAGCCTCTAAAGCTACTAAGCCAAAAGATTCGTATTCTTGTGATCCTAATAAAAGAAAATCACATTGATTTATCAAACCTGAGGCATTAGGAATATAATCGAGTAAATGGATATTTTTAATAGATTTTTTTTTTAATAATTCATAATATGTAAGGTCAAAAATGTTTAAATAACCAATAAATATCAAATGAGTGTTTTTAAACTTTCTATTAACTAGTTTAAATGAATCAATTAAAAATTCATGACCTTTTCTAGCTTCATAACTTGAAAGGACTAGATAAATTTTAGAATTTTTTGAAATATTTAAATGTTTTTTTAAATTAAATTTATTTTTATTTATTTTGGTTATTCCATTATGGATGTAAGTAACTTTATCTAATGCTAAAAATAGATTCCTTTTTCTTAAAAAATTTTCAGATGTCTTTGAAACACAAATAAACTTATCAACTGATTTAATTAATAAATAATCGGAAAACCCTTCATATTTTTTTTCAATCCATTTTTTTGGTTGAACTGCCAAATTATGAATATTATGAAAGTTATTTTCTCTACCTAAAATTTTCCAAATTATATTTGTTAATCTTGATGTTTCTCCACCTGGGTAACCACCATTTACAACTAATAAAGCATCACCTTTAATTAAAATTAAAAATTTTAACATCAAAAAAAATTGAATTGGAATAATAAAAATAAAAATTAAGATTTTAATAATAAACAGATTTAAATAATCTGGTAATTTTTTACACATTAGACTAAATAATGGGACCTTATATGTAAAAAAAGTATTATTTTCTCCAATTCTTTGTTTTAAAAAGTCATTATTTGGATGATTAAAGTTTGATATTATTAAGAATGTGTCTTTTTTATTTGGCCAATTTTGAATTAAATTTGTAACAAATGTATCAATGCCACCCTTATATAAATTTTCAATATGAATTATGATTTTCATAAATATAAATTTATTTTGTCCATTTCAATTTCTTATTTGATGCTTTTTTGGTATATGTACTAATTTGATCTAATGAAAATTGAAGCATGTCTTTTCCCGACGTATCATAAAATTTTCTATACCAATCCATAGTCATATAAATTGTTTCTTCAAAATTCAAACTTGCTTTCCATTCCAAAATTGACATTGCCTTATCACAATTTAGTTTAAGCAAATTCGATTCTTTTAAATTATCAGTCTTTTCTAATGTGAAATCAGCAGTCTTACAATATTTTTTCATCTCATTTAAAAGGTTTATTACAGAAAAATTCTCCAATATGTTAGGACCAAAATTAAAAGCTTCTCCGCTATTAATTCTGTTATTTGCTAACTTCTCAGCTAGTGCAAAATATCCACTAATTGGTTCCAACACAAACTGCCAAGGTCTAGTTGAATTTGGATTTCTTATATTTACACTTTTATTTTTATACCAAGCTTTTATACAATCAGGAACAATTCGATTTGGACTCCAATCACCACCTCCGATCACATTTCCTGCTCTTCCGATACCAATTTTAATTTTGGTATTTTTATAAAAAGATTGAAAATATGAACTTATCACAAGTTCGGCCATTGCTTTCGATGCAGAATATGGATCATAACCACCTAATTGATCATTTTCTCTGTACCCCCAGATCCATTCAGAATTGAAATAAACTTTATCACTTGTTATAAAAACTGAAACAATATCCTTATCATTTTCCCTAATTGCATCTAATACATTTAGAGTTCCTATAGTATTACTTGTAAAAGTGTCAAATGGATTTTTAAAAGAGCTTGCAACAAGAGATTGGGCCGCAAAATGAAAAATAAAGTCTGGGGATATATCAGTAAAAAGATCTTTAAATTTTTTTTTGTCTCTAATATCTAATTTTATATTTTTTAAATATTTTTTTAAATTTAAAACAGAAAAATTAGACGGATTACTTACTTCACGATCACTTATACCGACAACATTTGCACCTAACTGATTAAGCCATAAACTTGCCCAACTTCCTTTAAATCCAGTATGACCTGTAATTAAAACAGTTTTATTTTTAAAAATATTAGAGAACATTTTCACTTTTTTTTCTAAAAATCATTGTGATACCCTCTGAAAAATTATTAGTAGAAATTCTACAAAGCAATTTTTTAATATTAACAGGTAAAACTCTATCTAAAACAGGAAATTTATAAAAATAGAATGATAAATTCTCTAAGTAATCAAAATTTTCCATTTGATACATTTTAATCTTACTTTGGCATGTAAAAAAACGAAGATGTGGAAAATCGTAACGATCAGAGTCTTGAAAATAATTAAAAGTATCAATATCATTTTGAAATAAAAACTTAATTCTACCCCATAAAGGAAAATGATTAGGAACATGTGATAAAACAATTCCACCTGGTTTTAAAATCTTACTAATTTCTTTTACTAAATTATTAGGATTAATTAAGTGTTCTAAAACATCTTTACAAATTACAAAGTCAATGGAATTTTTTTTAATCTTTAATTTCTCTGTGGAAAAATCTCCAGATAAGATGAGTTTATCATAATTTAACAATTTTGCTTTCTTTAAGGCATATTTACTTCCATCAACACCTACTAATTTACAGTTATATTTATTTTTTAAATATCCACTGAAATTACCATTTCCACAACCAACATCACATACATTTTTGGGTTTATAATAGTTCATACAATGCTCTAATATTGGAGAAAAATAATTATGATTATAATCAACTTTAATATCATCAATGTATTTGTTTAAAAAATAATTATTCATTTTTTCTCGCTTTTTCTTTTTCTTATTTACAACATGTCATTTTATATTAACACCTATAATAAATAGTACATTCCTCATATAACACTCAATTTTGTGATATACTTTAAAAAAAAGTTTATTCAGCATTTATTTCTCGAAAAATAAAACCATAAGGAATTACTTTAATTAATATTTTTCATTTTAAATTATACTCTCTTACATTACTTATCATAAAATAAATTAGCATTAATAAATTCATTTTCTCTAATTACTGTTCCCTGTTTAATAATAGAACCAGAACCTATAAATGAATTTTCTCCAACATGAACATTTCCTAAAATTGTAGCATTTGGTGCTACATGAACATTTTTTTTTATTACAACTTCATGTTCAATAATTGCACCAGAATTTATTATTACGTTATCATTTAAGTTTGCGTATGAGTTAACTACAGCTTTTGGGAAGACAGCAACATTCTTTCCAATCTTTGCATTTTCAGCTATGTATGCATCTTTTGATAAACAGTTAGCAAATTCACCACCATGCTTAGTTACATATTGATGGAGTTTAATTCGTAATGAAGTACTTTTAAAACCAGCTATTGCAATAAAAAATAAATACTTTTTTTCAAGAATATACTTTTTTATTGCATTGTCATTTCCTAAATAATTTAGACCACATATCTTATTAAGTTTTGCATTCGGCTTCAAATCAATGAAACCAAAAATTTTAAAATTATTTTCGATAAAAATCTGCGCACAATTTAAAGAATGTCCACCTCCACCAATTAAAATTACATTTTTATCTTGTTGCATAAATTAATATAATCTTAAAAATTTTCTAGCTTTATTAATTAAATTTAGAAAAGGTGTAAGAAGTTTAAAAAAACTCCAGAATGTCTTAATGTAAAACTTTTCATTATATAAATAATCAATTAATCTATTTTTATTTATCCTACCCATAACTTTAAAATAACCGTTTTTAGTAGGATATAAATTTTCATCAGTTCGAATTAATCTTCTTAATTCTATAGGTAATTTTTTAAAAGTTTTTTTTTCTATATTGAAAGGCTTAAATTCATAACCAACTGGGTAGATACCCATAATTATTGAATCTGATAAAATTGCTTTGTCGCTCTTGACTCTTCCATGCCATGTTTGCTTAAAAAATAAAAATACATCACCAGCATTACCAACTATAGGTTTTGTAAAATGTTTTAATATAGACGGTCTGAGATATTTTTCGATACCATCGTCTTTTGGAATAATATTAAATCTATGTGACTTTGGAAACAAAACAGTAGTTCCTTCATAAGAAAAATGGTCATTTAATAGAATTGAAATGCCAAATTCACCCTTTCCATCAGTATGTATACTTAATCCATTATCTTTATTATGAGCTCTTCTAATTCCAACTTCCCAAATTTTATAACCAGGCCCTAATGTTAATTCCAAAATATTTTTAACTAATTTATTTGAAAAAAAATTCTCAAAAATTTTTTCTATTTTATTATTTCTTCCAAAAATATTAGATAAAAAAATTGCATCTTCGTCACCAAATGCAGGTTTATGATAAAAATTTTCATATTTTTTAATGTCATCATATGATTTAGGGTTTTGTAAAAGTGGTTCGAATATTTTTTTAATTGTGTTAATTTCTACATCAGAAAAAAGTCTTCCAATATTAACATATCCATTTAGCCAAAGTTGTTCTAAGGTATTTTTCGTTTCAAAATTTAATCGTTTTTCTAATCTAAAAGGTAGCCTATTCATTTTATCACCATATTCATAAGAAAACTAAATTTTTTCTCCAACATACTGTACATATCCCTCACCATATAATAATTGAGACATAGGATGATTTAAGTCATAGTGAAGAGGTGCAAAATATTTCCTTATATCAGATCTTTTAGTAAACGAAGATAATCTTTTAACATTTTTGAACCCACATTTTTTATATAATCCTTCAACAAATTTTGGTGTACATTCATTTGACCACCATGTCGGCGCTTGAATAAAGTTCTGAATAAAAACACAGTAATCTTCACCAAATAACGATTTAAGTATATTTTTACTTATCAGATCTTTAACTCCAAAATTTATTGAGTCGTCAACGACTTTATCGATTAATTCATGCAACGTATCAACATTAATATTATCTATAAAGTCCTTAAATTTTTGATTATCCCTATAATGTTTTCTTACCGCTGGCATTATAACTCCCTGCATTAGTCCACCACAAGGCCCCCAACTGGTATACATATAGCCCCCTCCTTTAGTAACCCTCGAGCCTTCAACAAAACCCTTTTGTATATCTTCAAGTGTTTCTAAATGGATAAGAACACCATTTATTGCAGTAAAATCAAAATAATTGTCTTCGATTGGAATATCTAAAACGCTACCTGTTTTTAAAATTACATTAGATAAATCAACATTATTTATCATTAAATTTTTTTTTAGAGGTTCTATCCAGTGAGTGTCTAAATCAATTCCATATATTTTCATACTTTTTAAATATTGTAATCTCATTATTAATGCACCAACATTTCCACAACCAACATCAATAACTTTTTTGTCTTTAAACCAGTTTTCACTTAACCCAAAAAAAGCATCATCATACATATTTTTAATTCTGTTAAAAGCAACCTCATTATTTGATATACGTTCATGTTGTTTTTGATATATTTTTCTTGTGCTTATATCATGACTATTTATTTCAGACATACTAACCTCTAATTAAGGGTACAGTTAGCATATATGATCTATCACAACAAGAAGATTTAATAAAACTTATCAAGATTTCAAAACATTTCTTATGTTTTTAATTATGAAATCATGTGAAAAAACTTTTCCTATTTTATAAGAAATAAGTAATTTTTTACTATTAAAAATCATTTCTTTATAAATTTTGTCATTTATATTTAATAAAAAATCAACTTTTCGTTTAAAAAAATTAAAGTCATTTTTTGATATGTAACAAATATCATGAACATTAGTTTTGAAATTTTTGGATAATGTTAAATTAATGAAAAGAACTTTCTTATCACAACCATAGGCTTCTAAACCAAGCGTTGAGTCAAGAGTAAAAATAATTTCTGATTTATATATAGTATGATATGATGTTTTTTTTTTTATGTTTGGATAAATAAATTTTAAATTATTTTTAAAATAATCTTTATAAAAATCTTTTTCATTTTGTGAGTTTGTCCTCAATAAAATATTTATATTAAATTTTTTTCTTTCTAAATACTTAGCTAACAATATATTTAACTTTATCATTGACTTCTTAATTTCAGGATAAAGAGTGCCAAGCATTATATTTTTATCCCATTGAGAAATTAATAAGAATTTAAATATATTTTTTTTATGTTTAACTTTGAAATTTTTTAAGAAATGGGACAAAAGTACACTACCTGTTGGATAATGATTTAAGATAGTATGTCCGTAATTTTTAAATAAAATTTTTTCATTCATACCAAAACTAAAATAATTAGATATAAATATCGATGAACCTGGGTAAGGAGGTTTTTGTAATTCACTTGTTAAACTGACTTTTGATCTCATCCCATTTTGAACAGTAAAAAAAGTAATGTCTTTTAGTATTTTATCTATTCTTTGAAAATACCAGCTATTATCGATAAAAGTTATTACTAATTTAGGATTAACACATTTAACCCAAGCAATTACATATATTACAAATAATTGTTCAAAAACATATTTGTAACCAAAAGATTTACTAAATATAAATTCCCATGAAAGATATTTCAAATTTAAAAAAAAATATATCCAAATTTTAATTCCAAAGCATAATTGTTTTTTTCTGATTGGCAAAATTTCATAACTAAAATTTTTTAAGATCGAGTCATACAATTTTAAATGTGTTACCTCATCAAATACTAATAAATTATTTTTTGTTGGTGATTTAAATTTAAAATGTAAATTCATATTTTTATTAACAAATATTAATGAAATTCTTTAAAATGTTTAATCCTACTACTCCACTTTTCTCAGGATGAAATTGACATCCATAAATATTTTCTTTTTGAACAACAGCAACTATTTCAACATCAAAGTAATTTACATGACTTTTAACAATATCTTTATTAGTTAAAGAACTTTTATCGACACAATAGGAATGAACAAAATAAACCATTTGATTTGATTTTATATTTTTCAAAATAGAACAGTTATAATTTAAATCCACATCAAGTCTTGACCACGTAACATGTGGAATTTTCAAGCTTTCTTTATTTAGAGAAAATTTGTCTATTCTATCTATATTTCCACTTAAAAATCCTAGACCTTTGTGAACTCCATTTTCAAAACTTTGTTGAAATAAAATCTGCAGTCCAAGACAAATTCCTAAAATTGGTTTTTTAGAGGAGGCAAATTTAAATATAATTTTATCTACCCCATATTTTAAAATATTATTCATACATTTTTCAAATGCACCAACTCCTGGTATAATTAGTCCACTGGCATCAGATATCAATTCATCATTTCTTGTAATAATAGGCTGTGCATCGCATTTTTTTAAAGCATTTAAAACGCTTAAAGTGTTCCCAAACCCATAATCTAAAATAGCAATTTTTTTTTTCATCTATGTTCTTATTTTAATATTTTCTCTTGATGCAAAGTTTTTAATCTCAGATATAGACAATTTATTGTAATGAAACACATTAGCCATAGCAATTGCATCTATATTAATTTTACTACAAAGTTGTTGAAAATGATTTAAATTACCCATACCTCCACTGGCAATTACAGGTATATTTACTAAATTTGTTACCATTTCCAATAATTCATAATCAAAACCTTTGCCTGTACCTTCATTATCAATTGAAGTAAGCAATATTTCACCAATCCCTCTTTTTGAAGTTTGCAAAACCCAATCTTGAACTGATATTCCTGTTGGTTGTCTTCCATTTTCAATAAAAACTTCCCAATAATTTTTTTTTGTATTCTTTGCTTCTATTGATAATACACAACATTGGTTACCTAATTCATTTGCAATTTCATTAATCAAACTTGGTTTTTTTACTGCAGCTGTATTGACTGCAATTTTGTCAGCACCACATCTAAAAAGTGATATTGCATCTTTTAATGATCTGATGCCACCACCTACAGTAATTGGAATAAAAACATTTTTAACTGTACTTTTCACAAGATCGGACAAATGATTTCTCCCATACAAACTTGCCACTGTATCCATATAAATAATTTCATCAATTCCACCATCATAATATTTTTTGGCAAATACTTCGGGTGCACCAAGTTTTCTAAGTCCCTCTAATTGAATAGTCTTCACAAGATCAGATCCTTTAATATCCAGTCTTGCAATAATTCTTTTAACTGACATAAATTTTTATTAAAAAATAGTATTCTTCAGAACCCATTGATTTTTAAATTCCCAAATATGTTCTGATCGCCAAGTGTCTATTATATCATGGAATTGATTCTCTGAAAGATCAATATAATTTAAAAAATCATTTAAGTATTTTTTGGGGAATTCACCATCAAATTTTTCAACTAGCGCTTTTCCTTCTTCTCTATTTATTTTTTCATCTCTAATCTCATGTGCTGCATCAGAAGTTGTCCTTCCAATTCCAAATTTTATGTAAGCTAAATAATAATGAAACCCATCAAGTTTATCATCTAAACTAGCATATTTTGAATAAGTGCCTTCAGACCTTTCAGGGTTTGTGGTAAAACCACAATTTTCTGTAGCGTAATAAAAATTTTCTTGTGGATCCCAAAATTTATAGTAGCTAAAAAAGTGTATTTCTGTTTTATTTTTTTTTATTTCACTATATTTTGGGGCCATGAAAGTTTTTAAATCATTTTCTGAAACACCATGCTTCTTCCAAAATTCTGGAGGTAAGCCTGAAAAATAATGCTTATCATGATCAGAAATCTGACGTGTTGGACTAAATGCATTTTTCATATCCCCACCATATTCTACTTCACCATTTTCACCATACATGATTAAGGACACTTTATTTTGAACTGCAATTTTTAATGGGAAATTAGTTTGGCCATATATAAATGGCTGAAAGGGATCACCTAAATGCTTAAAAGATAAATTTGTAAGTTTTTTTGCAACTAAACCATTTGGTGTTCCAAAAACATTATCAAATCCTGAATGAATAAAGTTTAATAAATTTTTTTTTCCAATATCAGTTGGTAACAAAGGTGACCAAGTTACAGTTAAAGGATTCATTCCAAATTCGTATTTCAACTGATGAGCTACATAACTGCCATCTTTTCCTCCACTGCAAGGAACTATAACATCATATGAACCGTCATTTTTCCTATGCATATCGCACATTTTTTTTAATTCGATTAATCTTTTATCCCAATCAATTTTATTTTTTTTAAATTCTGCAAAGTTACAGGCGCTACAAACTCCATTTTCATCAAAAGTTATTCTAGGTCTTTGATTTGAAATTACACATTTTGTACAAAATTTAATTTCCTTTGGTAGATTATATAAACTTTTAATATTATGTTTTTTAAGATTCATTTTTTAATGTCTTTTTAAAAAAATTAAGGTCTTCTTCTGTATCAATATCTAAGGAACGCTCTGTAGGCATTACGTAACCTATAGTATCTTTTGTAATAAAGTTTTTATCATTTTTAAATCTTTTAATATCCGCAACATAAACTGCACCATTTAAATTGTAAAGTTGTCTATTTTTTTCATAAATATTTGATTTTTGAATTTTTTTATTTTTATTTAATAAATATGTCAAGTTAGTTTCTTTATTTGTCTTAGTTATACTTACAACTGGAGAATGATTTTCACAATCACATTTTATAATGCAGCTATCAATATCTTCTACACTTCTTAGTGGTGAAGTAGGTTGCAAAAGTACTATAAAATCAAAACCTTCAATTCTTTTAATGGCATGTAATACTGTATCTACGCTTGAAGAATTATCTTCAGCTAATTCTTTTGGTCTTAAAAATGGAACTTCAACACCAAATGACATTGATATATTTTTTATTTTTTTATTATCAGTAGAAACTATTAATCTATCAATATATTTTGAATTTTGACTAGATCGAAATGTCCAATATATCAAAGGATTACCATTTATAATTCTTATATTTTTATTTTTAACTCTTTTTGAATTTCCTCTAGCTGGAATTATTCCTAATACTTTTTTACCATTAATCATTCAAAAAATCAGCTATCTTATTTTTGACTTTTGCATATTCTTGTTTTTCTCCAATATCAACCCATTTCTCATTCATTTGAAAAGCAAGTACTTTTTTTCTACTTTTAACTAACATTTTAAAAAAATCTGTCATATCAATTTTATCTTTTGGTAACAACTCTAAAGTTGAAGGTGAAAGAACATATATACCTGCATTAACTTTAATATTTTTCATTGGTTTTTCATTAATTGATAAAATTTCATTCCCTTTTATTTCAGGAATCCCAAAGGGTATTTGAAACTTTAGAGATTTAGTAACCATAGTAGCAACACTATTTTCTTTATTATGAAATTTTATAACATTTGATATACTTAAATTTGTAACAACATCACCATTAACTACTATAATTGGTTCAGTAAGTCTTGATTTTAATAATGATAAGGCTCCAGCAGTACCTAATTGACTTTTTTCTTCTAAATAATAGATTTTTACACCCCACTTTTTACCATTTTTAAAATAATTTTTTATAACATCTGATTTATAATTAACGGATATATAAAAATTTTTAAAACCTTCTTTTATAAAGTTTGAAATAATGTGCTCTAATATTGGTTTATCATCTAATAACAACATAGGCTTTGGAATATTTTCAGTTAAAGGCCTTAATCTCAAACCTAACCCTCCTGCCATAATAACTACAATATTTGATTTTTCGTTAATTTCTGTTAATTCAGAATAAGAAAAAATTCCTACTACTTTATTATGATCATCAACGATTGGGAGATGTTGAACAGAGTTTTTTTTCATTATGTCAATGAGTTCAGTTTTGGGTGTTTTTTTATATGCAAAAAATGGATTAGAATTCATAACTTCATCAATTGAGGTTTTAAGATTTAAACCTCTTAAAATTGCTCTTCTTATGTCACCATCAGTTACAGTGCCAGATAGTTTTTTATTTTCGTCTAATACAATTGCAATTTGCAGAGCAGTTTTATCAATTATCTTAATTACCTTTTCTAAAGACAATTTAGGTTCAACTATGATTTTTTTCCAATTTTTCATTTTTATATTTTTTTAACTTTTAATAATATCGTTTTTCAAATAACTTCTATTTGCTGGCTTACCAAATAAACTCCATAAATTTATTGGGCTCATACCTTTCCCAGCTCTTTTAATTGTCAAATTTTTATTAGAAAATAGCTCACCCTTTTTAATATTTTTACCAGCCACTATAACTTTTCTAATTATATGAATATTTTTTTCTTCAGATTTTGTAATTACTTTTTTATCAACTCCAAGACTACATTCTACCTCCCTTATATTTTTTACTAATTGCATTAATTCTAAAGGCTCTAGTGAGGCTTTATGATCTGGACCTTTTTGATTTGAATCCAATGTAAAATGTTTTTCTATAATTTTTGCACCTTTTGCAACTGCAGCTGGTGCTATATGTATTCCTTTAGTATGATCAGAAAGTCCTACATTTAGTCCATATCTATTTTCTAAATATGGTATTGAGTTTAAATTAACTTCAGAAAAAGGAGCTGGATATTCACTAGTGCAATGCAAAAGAAAAATATTATTTTTTAAATTTTTAAATGATTTATTTTTTTTAGTTTTAGAAAATAATATATTTTCAATTTGTGATTTTTGTTTATTAACAAAACCTTGCTCAATAATTTGTAAAGATTTATCTATTATTTCAACACTTGAGGCTCCAGTTGAAAGTATAATTTTTTCAAATAGCTTAGAGGCTTCAAAAATAAGAGGAATGTTATCAACATCTCCAGAGGAGATTTTAACTGTATTAAGTTTTAATTTTTTTGAAATAAACTTCATACTTCGAAGATCAAAAGGTGTGCAAAGAAAATCTAATCCTTTCTTATTAGAAAGTTTTTTTAGCTTTACAAAATCATCTAACTTTAACTCTAGTTTTTTTAACATCTGATAATGGGACATTATATTAAAATCATCTGATTTAATTTGATAGGCAGCCCTTGAATGATTTGGTGTTACTAATTCACTAGTATCAAAAATTTGAAATTTTATTACATCAACCTTAGCCTCTGCGGCTATATTAATAAGCTCACAAGCAGTTTTAAAAGAACCATTATGATTAACACCTGCTTCAGCAATAATTAAAGTTTTACTATAATTTGTCATGGTAGATATCATAGAATTTTTTATTAAAAATAGGTAATCTCTTTTTTAATTGTTTTATTATATTTTTTGCCACCTCTCCATTTCCATGAAATGAGATTGTTTTGTTTAACTTTTCACGAAAATCCTGAGTTAATGCTGTTGATATTCCATTACGAATACTTCTAGTATTAACTTTAGTATCTATAATGGATGAAGCTTTTATTCTGCCTGTTTGTCTATCTCCAATATTCACAGTTGGAATTTTTAAAAAAGGTGCTTCTATAATCGCACTCGAAGAATTTCCAATAACAATATCAGCTTTTATCATTAAATCCCAATATGCATTTTGTCCCAAAGATTTATATATTTTTCTATTTGAAACAGATTTTTTTACAAATTTTTCAATCAAATTTATTATAATCGTATTATCAGGATCTTGATTTGGATAAGTAAATATCATTGTTGTATCCTCAAAAAAACTTAGAGCCTCTAAGAGATTTTTTATTGCGCAAATATTTTGATTTTGTGACATAGTTTCAGGATGAAAAGTAATTAAAAATAATTTTTTAGTTTTTTTGCAGTCCAAATTCTTTAATTTACGTTTTTCTAAAAAGTTTTTTAAACTCTCAATTGCTGGAGCACCAAAATTAAATACTCTTTTGGGGTCCTCGCCTAACTGTATAACCCTTTTTTTATAATCATCATTAGTTACAAAATGAAGATGTGACATTTTTGTAATCATATGTCTAAACACATCATCAACTGCTCCTTGTGTAAGTTCTCCACCATGAATGTGAGCGATTTTAACTTTAAGTATAAAAGCTGCTTGTGCAGCAACAAAAATTTCGTATCTATCGCCAAGAATAAGTAAAATATTTGGTTTTAAATTGTCAAAAGTTTTTGAAAATTTTTTTGTTAAAGTTCCCATGTTATTTAACAAATCAAGGTTGTTCTTATTATTATTTGTTACAATTCTAGTTGTTACCTTAAATCCATCATCTAAAATTTCTTTAATAGTATAACCAAAACGTTTTAATAAGTGTGAACCTGTAACAACAAGTTGAAGCTCAAAAAAAGGATCATTGTTAATTATTTTTAAAATTGGCTTTAAAAGTCCATAATCCGCTCTAGAACCAGTTACAACAGCAATTTTGATTTTATTAATCATTAAATATCATTCATTATATAGCTTTGGACTACTTGGTATACAAATAATCTTTTTTTCAACTTGGTTCGCAATTTTAAGATCCATAGAAGGATTATTTTTATACATTGGTAATTTATTCAATAATTTCCAAGCAGGACGGCAATTATAACCATTTTTAATTGCATAAGACAAAATAGCATTTCTGATTTTAAATTCAGACTTTTCTAGTAAAATTAAGTTTAACCAATAATTACTTCTGCATAATTCAGGCTCAATAAAAAATTTGAATTCACTGTGATTTTTAAAATATTTTTGATATTTTTTAGCTAGGTTTCTTTTTTTTTTCAAAATATTGTCTAGATTTTTCATTTGTGCGCACCCTAAGGCTGCATTTAAATTTGGCATTCTAAAATTCCAGGCAACTTGATCATGATGAAATTCCCAAGGATGTTTCTTTTTTGCTGTAGTAGTTAAATGGTTAGCTAGTTTTGACAATTTCAAATTATCAGTTAGGATAGCCCCACCACCACCTGTAGTGATTATTTTATTGCCATTAAAACTTAATATGCCAACTTCACCAAAAGTACCTAAATGTTTTTTTTTGTACCTACTGCCTAAAGCTTCAGCTGCATCTTCTAAAACCTTAAGCTTGAATTTTTTTGAAATCTCTAAAATTTCTTCTATTTTAACTGCATGACCAAATGCATGCATTGGTAAAATAACTGATATCCTTCTTCCAGTCATTTTATTGAAAAGATTATCATTTTTAAAAATTGCAATGTCTTTCAGATATTCTTCTAACTTTTCGGTATTTATACCCAAAGTTCTTCTATCTATGTCTAAAAAATGTGGAATTGCTCCAGAATGTACAACTGCATTTGCAGAAGCAACAAATGAAAGAGAGGGAATTAAAACTTCATCATTGGGTTGAACACCTAACAAATGAAGGCTGACTTGTAGAGCAACTGTTCCATTTACAACTGCTGTTACATAACGACTTCCTGTATAATCTGAAATTAATTTTTCAAAATTATTAACATATTCTCCAATGTTCGATACAAACGTAGATTTAATACAATCTTGTAAATATTCCTTTTCTAAATTTTGAAATTGCGGTTCATGTAACTGAATGGGTTTATTTTTATTAATGAAAACTTCATCTAAAATCTCAACGAACTGTGAACAAATGGATTCAATATTTTTATCTTTATATTTTATATCCATCATCTTTATAAAAGCTCATATTTTTTTTGTTTTGAAACCAACGAATTGTTTTGGTTAGTCCTTTTTTTAATCCTATTATTCCATTATGCTCAGGTGTCCAATCTAACATTGATTTAGCTTTGGAGTTTGATGCTAATAACCTGTCAACTTCTGAGTTTTTTGGTCTTATTCTCTCTGAAGAAAATTCTATCTTTACCTTTACATTTAAAATATCTGCAATAATCTTGACTAAGTCAATTATACTACACTCAAATCCCGAACCTACATTAATTGCTTCTCCAATTCCTTTTTCTGTATGTAAACATTTAATAAATGCATTAACTGTGTCATTAATAAAATTAAAATCTCGGGTTGTATTAGTATTACCCAAATTAATTACTTTTTTACCATTAATGATTTGAAAAATTATAGTTGGGATAATTGCTCTTAATGATTGTCTTGGTCCATATGTGTTAAAAGGCCTTAAAATCACTACAGGAACATTATAGGATGAATAATATGAATAGGCTAATTGATCTGATGCTATTTTGCTAGCTGAATAAGGTGATTGACCATTCAATAAATGCTCTTCAGTGATTGGAACAAATTTTGCTGATCCATAAACCTCACTAGTAGAAGTTTGTATTAATTTATCTATACCATTTTGTCTTGCAACTTCTAACACGTTTAATGTTCCCAAAACATTAGTTTGAATAAAAGACTCTGGAGATTGATATGAGTAAGGAATAGAAATCAATGCTGCTAAATTAAATATTACATCACAGTTTTTAGCTGCAATTGATAGAGAATTTTTATCTCTTAAGTCTCCATAAAAAATTTCTAATTTATTTTTAACATTTTTTGGGAGAACATCTATCCATCCATTAAAACTAAAAGAATTATATAAAACAAAAGCCTTTACATTATAACCTAATTTAACTAAATTTTCAGCTAAGTGAGATCCTATAAAACCTTCTGCGCCTGTTATTAATATTTTCATTAACTGTTTACGTAGTTTATTTGACAAATTATAATATTTAAGATTTCTTATTTGGAAATTATAAGAGGTATACTAAAGAAAAAAAAGAAAATTTTTATTTAAAACATAAATATTAGTAATCTTTGAAATTAAGAATACTTGTTAATATAATTATATATATTTAAGCTAACAATGAAAATAAATCATAGAACGATATATGTTTCTTTCAAAAACATCAGGCTTTCTAAAAAATTTAATATGTGACCCAATTTGAGCGGTATTCCAATGCGCATATTTAGGTCCAGCTAGCAGCTTTTTAAGTAATCTTATATCCGTTTCAAATGTCACATATTTTTTAGAAACATTATCAATTTCATCTGTGCTTATAACTGATAAATTTTGTTCTTTACTCAACATCAAACTTTTTCCATTTACTTTCACGAAAATATCTGCTTCAGCTTTAACACTATTAATAACATTATAATCACAATATCGTTTATAAGCTTTTTTAGATAATTCAAAAATTTCATCAAAACATGGTACGTCATCAATTTCGTATTTAAGTAGCTTATTTTTTAAATTGTTGGAAATATAATTATTATATTCCGTTATGTTTAATTTTTTGTAAGGTATATTATATTCACTTGTATCTAGATCGAAAGTAGCTTCAAAATTTAATTTAATTGGTTTTATTTTATGAGCTAGATTTTTATCTTCATAATAATTTTCAAAAAAATTATAAGCATAATCCAAACTAGGTACACCTCTTAAATTTTGAAGAGCTGATAACTTACCAGTTAATGTGTAAGTTCCTGCAAAAGGGAGATAGTAATCTGGATTCAATGCATTAATATATTTAACAGCTTGGTTAAGAAATTGATTTTGTTTTTTAATAGCAGCAGAAAATTTTTCATTGATACTTAAATTTTCTAGACATTGTGGGTAAGGCCCAGCGCCTCCATAACCTGTCAATAAAATGTTGATCTTTTCATATTGTTTTTTAATATCTTCAAAGGTAGATGCTGCCAATTCTATAGGACAATCGTTTACATTTACTAAAACATTAGTACCGTTATCAACAACAGATAAAGTATCAATACCTTGAGAATGTGGACCTTTAACACTTAAATCCGCACATCCAAAAAATTGATAACAAAGTTCAGGATTACAGTTATCAGCAGAAATTATATTTAAATATGCATTTTTACCAATTTGGGTTCTCTTATTATTTTCAAGTTCATTAACTTTAAAACCAAGTCTCTCTAATTTGAATTTAAGGAATTTTGCATGATATGAATGGATATAAATCGGTATATTTTTATTAATTTTTTCAAGTGTCTCGTCAGAACAGTGATCTGGATGTATATGGCTAATATAAATAGCATCATAAGAATTTAACTCATTTAAATTTTTACTAAAATCAAAATAAGGAAAATGTGACCAAGAACCGTAATATTCACCATCAGTTAACCAGGGATCTGTAAGTAGCTTAAATTGCCCCAAGTCTAATCCAATAGTTGCTGACCTGTATAATTTGACTTTCATAGATATTATATATGACAATCCATATCAAAATAAAAGAGTAAACTTTTTAATAGATTAAACCATCTACTATTTTTTTAACTCTTCTGATAACAACAAACATTCCAAATGAATTAATGGCCCATTAAACACTGAAGATTTTTGTTTGGTATATTTTTTTACCATAGACAAAAATCTTCTAAATGTTTCTGCTTGACCTAAAAGAACCACATGTTCAAAATTTAACCTAATATCTAAAGTTTTATTTAGTCCAGAAAGCCATTCTTTCTTGACGCTATGTAAGACTTTTTGCCACTCTCTCTTAGGATAGTTTAACAGGTTTCTTTTGGATAACTTTATTAAATTAAATCCTAAAGCTTGCTCTAGAGTAGCTATATTTATAGATCCATAGTCGATAATTACATTTTTTTGCCTTGAAAATATCATATTTAATGGATGAAGATCATAGTGTACAACTTGTGTTTCAAGATTAGAAAAAAGATTGCCTTCATTTAGTTTAGTCCATAATTTTATTAAAGTATTTTTGGATTCTCTAAATTTTTGAATAAAATAACTATCAAAATAATTTATCCAATAATTTTCATTTGTTACTAAATTGTTAAAAATTATTTTTTCTTCAGTAGTGAAATAAGCTTTTCTATTTTTTATAGGTTTCATTTTATTTGGTAAGTATTTCAGACATTGATGTAATTCTCCAACTAATTTTCCACTGTTGTATGCTTGCAAGTTTTTTCCTGTAAAAAACTCTCCATCAATAAAATCCATTAAAATCCATATCGAGTAATCTGACTGTGAAATTATTTCTTGTTTATAATTTTTAATTATTTTTGGAACACAATTGATCTTTTTAGAACACCATTCTTGTATTAAAAATTGTTTTAAAAATACATTAATATCTGAATTTAAGCTTAATCTCTTTAACAAAAAATAATTATTATCAAAAGTTCTTAAAAAATAATTTTGGCTATTTGAATCTAAAACTTCAATTTTTTGATCAATTTCATAAAATTTATCGATTTTAATTTCAGGCCAATATTTACTTACCAATGAAAGTATTTTTTTAAATTCTTCTTTTTTTAATTTACTAAATTCAGGTTTGGTTTTTACAAAATTATCCTTACTTAGACTTAATTGTTCCACATCTATCAACCTTTAAAGTTTTTCTGAGTATAATTGTTTTGGTATCCAACCGTCTCACAATCATTTATTAAACCCTTAAAATAACTGACCATTTCTGGTATAATTTTTTCAACTAAGGGCATAATAAACTTTTTGATGTGCAAAAGATATAATTCACGCTTCATTTGGTCGGGGTTCAAACATAATGTAAACATATTGTCTAATTTATCTAAAACTTTGATCAACCCGACCCATTCTGGTTGTATATAAATATTTTCATAATAATCTTTAAGATATTCGTCACGGTGTTGCTTATTTCGATTAACAGTTAATATTTTTACTGTATTAAGTGCTTCTTTGGAAAACGACTTTAACAATTCTTTATCACTCAAGTTTGATGTTTCATATATATTATGAATTAGAGCAGGTACTATGCTTTGAAGAGAATAATTTGGTTTAATTTTTAAGGTTAACATCGCAACTCTACTTATATGAGCTACATAAGCTTCTTTACTTATACTTATATTTTTATATTTTATTTTTAAAACATTTTTTAAATTTTTTTCGCCTAAATCTCTCACTTTTTTATCTGATATACTTTTTAAAAAAAATTTAAATTCATGTAAATCTTTAAAGTCCAAAACATTTCTTGCATAAACTCTTTTAATTCTTTCTTCTTCAAATGAACCTAAAGGAATAGTAAATGTTGTACTTTTTTCTAAACACATAACAAAAAACCAAATTCAAAGAAACATAAAACGAGTAAGATTAAAATTAATTTCTAAACATTTTTCTAAATTCATAGTTTTAAAATCTTTTGATTTTCAAAATTCACTTTTGTATGACTAATATAAATCATTAAATGATTTAAACTTAATCTTTTAACAACTTTATTAAGTTTTTCTACATTTTCATAATCCAATCCATTTGTTATCTCATCAAAAATAAGTAGTTCTGAATCTAATAACAAAGCCCTTGCAATTCCAATTCTTCTTTTTTGACCTCCAGAAAGAGACTTTCCATTTTCAGCTATGTAAGCATCTAAACCGCCCATATTCTTTACAAATTTCTCAGCATCTATCAATTTTAAACATTTCCAAATATCTTTATCACTCTTATTATTTGATATGTCGAGATTTTCTCTTATAGATCCATTAAATAAATATATATCTTGTGCAACATAACCTACGATAATATCAAAAACTTGGTTATTATATAAATTTTTATTTCCTTTATAAATAATAGAACCTTGACTAGGAGAATAAATGCCTGAAATTATATTAACTAAAGTAGTTTTTCCAACACCTGATTTTCCTTGAATAACTAATGGTCTACCTTTATTTATTTCTAAATTTATATTTTTGAAAATAAATTTATTTTTAAATTTAAATGAAATTTTTGATATCATGATAGAATTAATCTCTTCTAAGGCTTTTTGTTTTAATTTTCTTTGTTCAATTTTTAAAACTTCACATACTGGATAAAGACTTCCAGACAATCTTGAGAGATCAGTATAATTCACGATGAATGAATTTAATTGATTAAAGAGTTTAATTCCTAGTAAAATAACGGTTGCAATTGAAAAAGTGTCAATAGAATTTTTTTCATCATACAAAAAATAAAATATTGAAAGACATACTAGTGGCACTACAACTATTAAAGTAGCAATGAGTGCCTGACATAATCCAATAATTACTTCAAACCTTGTCCATTTTTGTTGAGCTTCTATACCTTTATTAAAGTGATTATCAAAATCTTTTTCTAGTTGAATTTGAAATAAACCATTTAA
>MDTG01073096.1_pt1 | contig 33617 bp, 43 predicted proteins | sample 811421 | NCBI WGS metagenome assembly MDTG01 (sample SAMN05326645, study PRJNA326480) | marine metagenome | isolation source: seawater | place: Pacific Ocean: South East | collected 2011
AATTACCTGCTCCCGCCGGGCAGCGTGACGACGGGCTCGGGCAGTCCCTACAAGATCTTCACGCCGTTCAAGGATTCGATGTTCGATGCCATCCACGGCTTCGACATCCTGCCAGCACCCAGCCTGTCCAGCCCCGATAGCTGGCCCGAGAGCGACACGCTGGAAGACCTGGACCTGTTGCCGACGAAGCCCGATTGGGCCGGAGGGATGCGCGCGTTCTGGGACGGCCAGCACGGCACCGCTGCGGCGATGGAGCGGTTCGACAGGTTCCTCGACGTCAGCAGGAGCTACACCGACGATCGCAACCTGCCGAGCGAGGATGCGACCAGCCGCCTGTCCCCGCACCTGCACCACGGCGAAGTCTCGCCGCGCATGCTGTGGGATGCGATGGGCAATTACACCAGCGACGGCGCGCGCATGTTTCGCGCCGAACTCATCTGGCGCGACTATGCCCAGAACCTGATCTGCCAGTTTCCCAAGTATGCGATGGAACCCTATCGCGACGGATACGACGACAACTTCTGGCGCAATCCCAACCGCGGGCACCTGATCCAGGAAGAACTGGAGGCATGGCAGATGGGCCAGACCGGATATCCCATCGTTGATGCCGGGATGCGCCAGCTCTGGGCGACCGGGTGGATGCACAACCGCGTGCGGATGATCGCCGCCAGCTTCCTCGTCAAACACCTGCTGATCGACTGGCGGCACGGCGAGAAGTGGTTCTGGGATACCTTGGTCGATGCCGATTACGGATCCAACGGCACGAACTGGCAATGGGTCAGCGGCACGGGCGTGGACAGCAACATGTTCGTGCGGATCATGGCCCCGCTCAGCCAGAGCGAGAAATTCGATGCCGGCGACTACATTCGCGAATGGGTGCCCGAGCTGGCCGACCTGTCCGACAAGGAAATCCACGATCCGTCCGACAGGTGCCGCCCGAAAGACTATCCCGAGAAACTGATCGGGCACAAGGAAGCGCGCGAAAGAGCGCTGGAAACCTACCGCGCCAGCAAGGACTGAGAATTGCTGCAAACACGCCTTGAGTAGCAGGCGGACCCTCGCCATAAGGCGCGGCCATGAAAGCGGGTCACGCACGCGGAGAGGAATTGCTGGAAGCCGGTAAGCGGTTCGGGCTCGGGCCCGGCGCGGCTTCGCGGCTGTTTGCTCCTGCCGTCTCCCGCATTCTCGACAGGATCGATGCCGGCCTTGCCAGCGGGGCCATTCACGCCACGTTGCCCGACGGCACCCGGCGCACGCTGGGCGGCAGTGCGCCCGGCTTCGAGTGCGAGGTCGCCCTGCACGACTGGCGGGCGCTCGTGCGGCTGGCGACGGGCGGATCGGTCGGTTGGTATCAGGCTTGGGAAGCGGGCGAATGGTCAAGCCCGGACCCGGTGCCGCTGTTCGCGCTGTTCATGGCCAATGCCGTGTCGCTGGGTGATGCCGCGCGGGCGAAGGGCCCGTGGCGACTGGCGGCGCGGGCCATGCACGCGCTGAAGCGCAACACGCGATCCGGCGCTGCGAGGAACATCCACGCGCACTACGACCTCGGCAACGATTTCTACGCCAGCTGGCTCGACCCGACGATGACCTATTCCAGCGGGAAGTGGTTTGCCGAGGAGGGTTCGCTGGAAGCGGCCCAGCGGCGCAAGTGGCAGGCGCTCTCGAAGCGGATCGGCCGGGCCGAGAGCGTGCTGGAGATCGGTTGCGGCTGGGGTTCGCTCGCCGCGCACCTGGTGGCCGAGGGGCGCGACGTCACCGCGATCTCCATCTCCGACAGCCAGCTTGAATGGGCAAGGGAACACAACCCCGGCCCTGACTATCGCAAGTGCGACTACCGCGACATGGACGAGAAGTTCGATGCCATCGTCAGCGTGGAAATGGTGGAAGCGCTGGGCCGCCGGTACTGGCCCACCTTCATGGATTGCGTGGCGCGAAACCTGAAGCCTGGCGGCCGCGCGGTCATCCAGTACATTTCCATCGCCGAGCCGATCTTCGATTCCTACGCCGCCAGCGCCGATTTCATCCAGGCCTATGTCTTCCCCGGCGGCTGCCTGATCCGGACGAGCGAATTCCGCCGCCTGGCGCTGGAGCGAGGCCTGCGGTGGAGCGACCAGCGCGATTTCGGGCAGGACTACGCCGAAACGCTGAAATGCTGGCGCGAACGCTTCGATGCCGCCTGTGACGAGGGACGTTTGCCTGCCGGTTTCGACAAGCGCTTCACGGACTTGTGGCGCTATTACCTGATGTATTGCGAAGGCGGTTTCCGCGGCGGCGGGATCGACGTGCACCAGGTCACGCTTGTGAAGGACGCATGATGAAGAAGTGGATTCTCGGCATTCTCGCGCTACTCGTAGTGGCGGGCGGGGCGTTCTGGCTCTCGCTGGACGAGGATCAGCGCGGCGTTCTTGCCAACATGCCGACGGACCGAGACGTGCTTTTCTGGCCCGAGGATACGCGCAACGCCGCCTTCCGCGCTCTGGACGCCTTCCCCGCGCTGGCAGAGGCGCGGGTAATCGAGGCGGGCGAGGCGACCTATCCGCTGCCCGATGGCGAGCCGCTGGACCTTGCCGGCTTCGATCTCGACGCTTTCATGCAAAGCCAGAACTCTGCCGCCGTCGTCGTGGTGCATGACGGCGAACTGGTGCTGGAACGCTATGGCCTCGATTTCGATGCCGACGGCAAGTGGACCAGCTTCTCCGTCGCCAAGAGCCTCACCTCCACGCTGGTCGGCGCTGCGCTGGCCGATGGTTATATCGACAGCCTGGACGATCCCGTCAGCAAGTACCTGCCCGACATGCGCGGCTCCGCCTACGACGACGTGACCATTCGCCAACTCCTCACCATGAGCAGCGGCGTGAAGTGGAGCGAGGACTATTCGGACCCTGCGAGCGATGTCGCCGTCTTCGCCGAGCACGAGAGTACCGAGGAAGGCGTCGATTCGCTGGTGGATTACATGCGCCAGCTTCCACGGGAAGCGGAGCCGGGCACGCGCTGGCAATACAACACCGGGGAAACCAACCTGATCGGCGTGCTGGTGCGCGAGGCGACGGGCAAGAACCTCGCCGACTACCTTTCGGAGAAGGTCTGGGCGCACTTCGGCATGGAGCAGGACGCGACCTGGCTGCTGTCGAACACCGGCAGCGAAATTTCCGGCTGCTGCATCCAGGCCAGCCCCCGCGACATGGCCCGCTTCGGCCTGTTCGCGATGGGCGGCGGCATGGCAGGCGGGGAGCGCGTCGTGCCCGAGGGGTGGTTCGAGGCAGCCACGACGCCAGCGTTCGAGACCGGGCGCTTCGGGCGCGGCTATGCCTACCAGTGGTGGACCTATCCGGGCGGTGCCTATGCCGCCAGCGGCCTGTTCGGGCAGGGCATCTTCGTCGACCCGGCGCGCGACCTGGTGATTGCCACGAATTCCAACTGGCGCCAGTCGACGGGCAACGACGGGGCAGGGGAGGAGCGCAACCGTTTCTACGAGGCCGTGCAGGCCGCGATCGATGCAAAGCGCGGCGTGGAGGGAACCCGCGTGGGCGAACCTGCCGAACCCATGGTACGATAACGCCCGCGACGACCTGAGTCGTTGCAACGCCTCGCGCAAGGCGCGGCAGGCGATAGAGGAACCGATCAGGAAAGACGGCGTTCGCAGTTCATGGCCACCAAACCCTCTCGAAAATCCAGCGCCTTCGAGCGCAGCATTCTCCAGCGCGCAGCAGTTGTCATCGCCGTGATCTTCCAGATCGGCGCGACCTTTCTGCCGGCCCTCGGTATCGGCGAGGAGATCGGCAGCAGGTCGGATGCGACACGCACGCTCGTCACGCCGGCGGGATGGGCTTTCGCAATCTGGGGGCCGCTGTTCGCAGGTACGGTGGCCTTTGCAATTTACCAGGCGCTGCCGGCGCAGCGGCGGGACGACCTGCTCAATTCGATTGCCTGGCCAGCCGCAGGGGCGTTTCTCGGCAATGGCCTATGGGCGATCTACACGCAACTGTACGCGCTGAGCGCGATATCGGTGCTCATCATCGTCTTCACGCTCATCTGCCTGCTGACCGTCTATCGCCGTCTCGTGGCCTTCAGGCGCGATTTCGTGACGGCGGAGCGCTGGCTGGTCGTGCTTCCGCTCAGTGCCCTGACAGCCTGGCTGACGGCGGCGACCATCGTGAACGTCTCCGCCTCGCTGAAGTTCTACGGGGTCGGTTCAGGGCAAGCGAATATCGTGCTGGCTACGGGCGTCGTGCTCGTCGGGGGCGTGATCGCCTCGCTTGCCATCGGGCGGGGCCGGGGCAATCCGATCTACGCAGCCGTATTTCTCTGGGCCCTGACGGCCATCTACGCATCCGGCGGACAGGTAGCGCCCGCAATCGCCTATGCGACCATTGTCTCGGGCGTCCTCGTGATCGTGACGACCCTGTTCAAGCTTCGCGACGTCGGGAACCGCCGTCACTGGCTTGGCTAGGGCGGCTCTGCCCGGGTTCGTCGCCACGATAAGCGGGCAGGACCGCGTCTCACTCTTCGGCGACGGGCGTGCGGGTAATCAGCCGCTGTTCGGCCGCCTTCGTGCGGCTGGTCGCCATGACCTGGTCCACCCCCTCCACGGTGATGGCATACTGGCCTTGTTCGTTGATCCTCACGAAGCCCTTCGCCTTGAGATACCATCCGTGGAACTCGAATGTCTCATCGGAGCAGCCCAGTTGCTCCTGGATCAGCCAGCCTACGATGCCCGCGTCCGTGGGGAACTCACGCCGCCGCTGGTACAGGATGTTGAGGATCTGGGCGTGGATCTCCGCATCGGCCTGCGCGGTTGCCTCGTCGATGCCATGTATGCCGCCCGGAGGCGTATGGGCGCGGTCGGTAACTTCGGCGTGTAGCTGATCGTATTCTGCGCGCTTTGCCGGATTGCGCAGGACATTGTAGGCCTCGCTGACCTGGTGGAACCTGGCCATGTCCGCCGTTTCGGCATTGTCCGGGTGATACATCTTCGCGAAGTAATGAAAGGCGACCTCCAGAATGCGTTGATCGCATCCGGGATTGACCTGCAACAAGTCGTAATAGTCGACGAAATCCTCGGTATCCGGCACCTGTAGCCCCCTCTGGTGTCTCAATGCTGGCGTATACTGATCAAGCCAACAATAAAGGAAGAACAGGCGAGGCGTTAGCCCCAACAAGACATAAATTATTGATTTGCATTATTTGCAAGAAAAAGGGGTGCCGAAGCACCCCTTTGATACGCCCCCCGTTTGCGAAGCGTCAGCCGCGATAGTTTCCCTCGCCGCGATAGCGGGCCAGGATATTGTCGTGCACGATGGGAGAGAGAAGGTTGGTGAAGGCGCAGCCGGCCATGCCATTTTCCCACCACACCACTTCGGCCTGAAGGGATTCGAGGCCCGGCAGCGTCAGCCAGCAGACCGAACCGGGGTGCATCCGGTTGAGCGCCGTCGCCGAAAAGCCCGAGAGCGAAAGATCGTTCACCACCGTCTGGAATGCGCGCATGCCCGATCCGCGCAGCTGGGCGGGGATCATGATCTTGGTGCGTGGTGCGCTGCGGTCTTCCTGTGCGGCTACATCGTAGCGGCCCATGGTGTTCTGCATGCTCATGGCGGCGAGTTCCCGTAATTCGCGTGGTACCGAGGAAGCCCTTTCGAAGGGCCTTGCTTCACGCAGGATGTCCCAGCACGCTTACCAGCGAACTAACGGGGAGGGTTAACGCTGCGTTTCCAATCGTTCGCGGTGCAGATTGGGGAAATCCGCGATCAGCAATTCGGCAATACGCTCGCCCACAACCTCCGGCGGCTTCACCGACTCGGGGTCTTCGCCGGGGTAGGCGCGGGCGCGCATGTCGGTGCGAGTCGCGCCCGGATCGATGATGGCGAGGCGCGTCTCGGAGATGCGCTCGACTTCTTTCGCATGGCTTTCCAGCAGGTTGTCGAACGCGGCCTTGGTCGCACCGTAGGCGCCCCAGAACGGGCGCGGTTCGGCACCTACGGAACTGGTGAGCCCGATCACGCGGCCCGCCTCGGCACGCTTCAGCAGCGGATCGAAAGCCGCCAGCAGCGCCTGCGTGGCAAGGACGTTCAGCGTCAGCGCCTGGTTGAACTGCTTGGAGTCGATCTGCGTGACCGGCGTGAGCGTGGGAAGCTGCGCTGCGGCAATCACGAGGATGTCGAGCTTCTCGTACCGCTCGGCAATGGCCTGCGCGAGGCGGCCTATGCTTTCGCCGTCGGTCAGGTCAAGCGGGGCGATGGTGGAGGTGCCACCGGCATCGTGGATCGCGTCTTCCACGCCTTCCAGGTCCTTCACCTTGCGCGCCACCAGCACCACGTGGGCACCCTTTTCAGCCAATGCCTTCGCAGTAGCCGCGCCGATCCCGCGGCTGGCACCGGTCACGAGCGCGATCTTTCCCGCGAGGGGTTTGTCTGCGGCGGTGTCAGTCATTTCAGGCGACCTTGTTGACGGGAAGGGAAAGCTGCGCCTCCTTGTCCTTGCGGCCTGCAAGGTCGGTCAGCGGCGTGGGGTATTCACCGGTGAAGCACGCGTCGCAATACTGCGGGCAGGCCTTGTCGCGGCCTTCCAGGCCCACGGCGCGGTAAAGCCCGTCGATCGAGACGAAGGCGAGGCTGTCGGCCTGGATGAACTCGCGCATCGCTTCCAGGTCCATGCGCCCCGCCAGCAGCTTTGAGCGTTCGGGCGTATCCACGCCGTAGTAGCAGCCGTGACCGGTGGGCGGGCTGGCGACGCGGAAATGCACTTCCTTCGCACCTGCATCGCGCATCATCTGCACGATCTTGAGGCTGGTGGTGCCGCGCACGATGGAATCGTCGATGAGGACGATGCGCTTGCCTTCCACGATCTTGCGATTGGCGTTGTGCTTGCGCTTCACGCCCGCGTGGCGCGCACCGTCGCTGGGCTGGATGAACGTGCGCCCGACATAGTGCGAACGGATGATGCCCAGTTCGAAAGGAATGCCGCTTTCCTGTGCGTAGCCGATGGCGGCAGGCACGCCGCTGTCGGGCACCGGCACGACGAGGTCGGCATCGCAGGGCATCTCGCGCGCCAGTTCCATGCCGATGTTCTTGCGGCTTTCGTAAACGCTGCGCTTGTTGAAAATGGAATCGGGACGGCTGAAATAGACGTGCTCGAAAATGCACGGGCGCGCCGGGGTATTGCCGAAGGGGCGATGCGAGCGGATGGTGCCGTCGAAATCCACCTCGATGAACTCGCCGGGCTCCACCTGCCGGGTGAATTCCGCACCGACCACGTCGAGCGCCACGGTCTCGCTGGCGAACACCACGGCATCGCCCAGCTTGCCCATCACCAGCGGGCGGATGCCCATCGGATCGCGGCAGGCGGCCATGCCCCTGGGCGTCATCACCACCAGCGCATAGGCGCCTTCGACAAGGCGAAGCGCGTCCGTCAGCTTGTCGAGCATGGTGGGATATCGGCTGGTTGCGACGAGGTGGATGATCACCTCTGTATCGCTGGTCGACTGGAAGATCGCGCCCTTGCTGACCAGCTCCTGCTTCAGCTGCATCGCGTTGGAGATGTTGCCGTTGTGGGCGACGGCAAAGCCGCCACTGGCCAGGTCGGCATAAAGCGGCTGCACGTTGCGCATGCCTGATCCGCCGGTGGTGGAATAGCGAACATGGCCGCCCGCCATCTGGCCGGGTAGTTCGGCTATCGATTCGGCGCTGGAGAAATTGTCCGCCACGTGGCCCAGCCCGCGACGGGTGAAGAACTCCGTCCCGTCGAAACTGGTGATGCCCACGGCTTCCTGCCCGCGATGTTGCAGGGCATGCAGGCCCAGCGCACAGGCCGCAGCCGCGTCGGGCGCGCCAATGATGCCGAACACGCCGCACTCTTCGTGCAACTTGTCGTCACCGTCTCCGTCCAAAAAGGGATGGGTGAAATTCATCGATTTCCGTTTGTAACCAGCAGCGCTGCCCCAATGGCGATGTTGCGGTTCGATTACAAGGGGCGGCGAGGCGCGATGCCCAGACTCCGCATAAGAAATTTTTGCAAAATGGTCGGGGAGAGAGGACACCAAACACTAGGTGTGACCGCCCGCGGTTTTCTGCGCGCTAGAGGTAAGCTACTGTTAAATTGTTGCAATGTGTCAGGGTGACTGTCAAGAATGACTGTCAATGACCCGCAAAAAAGCACAGCCGGACTTCCTTTGGGACCGCGACAACACTTCCAAGATTTGGTTCAGCAGGGCCGTCCCGCAGGCGCACGTTGCGTCAGAAGGGAAAAAGCTAATACAGTTTAGCCTAAAGACGTCAGACCGCAGTGAGGCCGCTGCCCTTGCTCGGCGATATGCCAGCGAACAAGATGCTAGGTGGGGCCTAGTTCCAAGATCATCTGTGAATGGTCCTTCAGCCAAAGTGCCGACCAGCGAAGAGCTGGAAGAGGCTGCAGTAGCTGCCGCATATGACTTGATGCTTGCCGAGGGGGATGATGGGCGAAGAAACTTGCGCGGCAAAGGCCCTCACATGTGGCGAGGGCACGTAAATTTAACTAGAAGCGAGTTGGAAGAGCAGAAGCGTCTCACTGCGACGCATGACTATGCGAAAGTGACTGAACTTGCCGAGAGCGTTTGTGAAATCGCCGGCTTCGATGTCGATCAGGAAAGTGACAAGTTTGAGGAGTTGTGCGAGCTCTTAAATCGTCAGCTACTCAACGCACTGCGAGTTAAGGTGGAGCGCAACGAAGGCAACGCTGAATTCGAAGTATCAGACTCCATCATCCAGCGGAGTAGGGAACGGCGCAGAGTCACAGCCAAAAGCGGTGAACGCATCATGGAGCTGTTCGAGCGCTGGGCTACAGATCAACTCGAGCGTGGCGAAAAGCGACAAGACACGGTCAATGCTAACCGGCAAATGTTCGAACAATTCACTCAATTTGTCGGTGCTCACCGCGCCATTGAATCCATAACACCCGGAGAAATGGCGGAATACCGGGACACGCTTCGTGATCTGCCGCCGAAGTGGCGCAGCAAGAACGATCTTAAAGGTCTTTCAATACGCGATGCGGCCAAGAGGGCACGGCAGATGGGTCTTCAAAAAACCGCGCACACGCGAGTTAATAACCACCTTTCCACGATTTCGCCGCTCTACAAATGGTTGGCCCGGCACCCCCGATGGGCTGGATTACAAAACCCCTGCGATGGCTTGTTCTACCGTAACGTGCGCGGAAAGAATCGCCGACCGAGCTTCACCACCCAACAGTTGAATGAAATCCTTCACTCTCCGTTGTTTGTGGGGTTCGAAGCGGACGGTAAAGAACACAAGCCCGGCGGGTTGATTGCGAATGACTGGCGCAAGTGGATACCCCTGGTCTGCATGTTCACGGGTGCTCGCCTGGGGGAAATAGCACAGTTGACGGTCGGCGATTTATCGGAGGAGCACGGCAATTGGGTCATTCACATAAGGCATAATGAGGCGACTGGGCAAAGCACCAAGAGTGGCAATGACCGCCCAGCGGTAATGCATCAGCTCCTGCAGGACATGGGCTTCGTCGATTACATCGCCCAGCGGAAGGCAGAGGCGTCGGTCACGACTGACCTGCTCTTCCCAGAGGTCAAACGTGACGCCAGAGGCCAATTTGGTGCGACAGTGTCGCGATGGTGGCGCAAGTATCTAACGCGAATTGGCGTGAAGGATGGCGCAGATGGTCTAGGCGCACATGCCTTTCGTCATACCATGGCGGACAGGCTTCGTAGTGAAGCTGAACTGCTCGACACGCAGATTGCCGTCTGTTTGGGACATGACCAACCTTCAACGACAGGAGGGTATGGGCAGGTCTCGCAAGGCACGGTGAAGATGTTGAAAGAGTGGATCGACAGCGTTCGATTTGACGGTGTCGATTTTGAGCACCTAATCGAGAATGGACCTTCCGTCAGTGTCTCTAGCCACTGACAAAAACCTTCCTTTTAGGCTCATCCTCGTTCGGTTAGGTGGGGCGGTAGTCCCGAACCCTCACCGAGTATATCCCGTTGCCGTCCGACAAGAAACTTACACACGCGCGAAGAAGCCATTACTCTGGTCCGCGCCGCAGAATCCCTAAGGTCAGAGCCCTAAATCGGTCTATCCAGGAAAGGGTCGACGATGAGCACGACCTTGTGCAGCGGCTGGTCCACGACGCTGACATCCGGCGGGCAATCATCCGTGGAATGGGCCTGACGCACGAACCGTTCACAGTATGGAACGATTTTGACCAGACTTCTTCCGCGCTGACCGAGACCGTGCCTGCCAACTTACCGAAGTGGCGTGACATCGGAGAATACCTCAAGTTTCACCTGCTCTTTCAAGTGGCATTAGAGGATGGAGGTTATTCGTTCACGGTGCGGGTGCGACCGGACCTTGAGAAGAAGTGGAAGGCGGAGAACCGCATACCCATGGATCGTATCAATGGTGAAGTGCGGAAGAAACTCGATGGGCGAGGATTGAAGGGGCTCGAATACTGCTACGTCGTCGAAAGGCGAACGAGGTCGGGCAAGAGCCAAACCGCTATGCACCTCCACGGCTTCTTCCTTACGCGTGATCCATTGGATGCGACGCGTGTAAAGGTGGCCATGGAGGAAGCGATAGCGGTTCATCCGAAGGGGCGAGCGGCGGCTGGTATCTCTCCCAGAGCTGGAGACGAAGTCGTCATCGAGCCATCTTACGATGTTGAGGACGACACAGGCTATGGCCGAGGACGCTGGGTTAGCTACATGGCGAAGAATGCAACCAAGAGCGATGCTTGGTTCCGTCGGCGAGTCTTTATGTCGAGGTCGGCGACGCAGACCGCGCGCGAATTCTGGGCTCTTGTGCGAGAGGAACCTTTGGACTGACTCAAAACCTTGCCCGAAATCATATTTCCAGAATGAGGCAAGGTTTCTCGGGACGGGCAGACATTGATTGCCTACCCCGCCACCTCGGCGTCCGGCTGGCCGGCCATCAGGGCGTTGATCCAGGCGAGGGTCAGGTCGCGGCTGCGGTAGGTGCCCCAGGCAGTAGTTTCCTGGCGCTCCACGATCGGGAAGGTGGAATAGATGTAACGCACGTCCTCGCGGCTCTGCGTGGCGTTGTCGGGGTCGTAGATGCCGTAGAGAATGAAATAGAGTGCATCGAGCTTGGCGCGCAAGTGCAGGCGACGCTCCTCGTCCCATGGGAAGGGCGGTAGCACCTCACCATGGGCATCGACATGGCCCATATCGCTCGCGAAGGCGGCCATGTCGTGCGCGGTGTAGGTTAGCTCCAGCACTGCCTCGCAAACGATCTGGGCGGCGGTCTTGGGACCGAAGGTGCGCGAGTAGCGGTCAGGCGGGATGACTGGCAACTGCTCGACAATATACCAATTTAGGGTTTGTCCCTGCATCTTCTGCCGGACTACAAAGTCGAAGGGTATTGAATTTAAGCATGACAATATCTTCGAGTGCCCAGCAGCATCCTCGGCGTCTCGAGGCACGATAATATTCGCATTCACCTCGTAACCAGCGGTGGGGCCGAGCGCGCTAATGAATGTGCGAAAATTGGTTGGTGCGCCGATGCGTTTGTATGCCAATAAGTAAGCGCGCTGACCCTCCTCTGTCAGGTTATTTCGCGACAGCCAGTATCGAGGCTCTATCACGAAGTTAGGGTCAGAGTGCTCTTCCAGCGAAGTTTCGCGGGGCTGACCTGGTCGATGGAGGTTGTCGGGATTTACAATCACACTTGCGGCACGATGATCGAAAGCCTGTAGCATCTTGCCTTCGTAGAGCGGCACCCACTCTCCTTCTTCCGACTGCCAGCGATTGCCTTGAATTGGCCACGCGCCTTCGTTTTCTTCAAGTTCGGCGCGAGTGCGGAACAGGTGACTGTCCGACGTCATGTTGATCATTTGAGAATAATTTACCGCCCAACTCATCACTTCTTCGCTGCCTGATCGGTCAATGAGCACGGGGACCCGCGCATAGATCGCAGTAGTCAATTCCATATCACGCCGAGTGCGGAAGATTGGCGCGGTGCCCGTGTTTGGGTTAACACGAGCAAAGTCCGATGCGGTCATTGGAAAGCACCTCTCGGGATCAGAGATAGCTTTCAAGGAATGCAAGAAGAACGCGCATCGAGTAGTATCGAATGTGCGACTTGGGCTTGCGATCATGGCGCAGAATTTAAAGCTCGCGTGAACGTCGGGAAAAAAGACCTTTTTGTTCTCGAAATCGTAAAATCCCGCCATGTGTCCGCCGGTAGCGACTTCACGGAAGAAGATGCTGGAAGAGAGGTCCGCAGCGATGCCGCTTGGCGTCAGGAGGCCAACCATGCCGCGTGGCCGAACAAGCGAATGCGCGCGCTCGACGAAGAGCTTGTAAAGGTTCAGCTTGCCTTTGTTCAATGACGAGTAGATCGCCTTTCCTTTCGCGACTTTAGTCGCCATCGCCATACGCTTTGTGGCGTGATCATATTGTCTGGCCAGCGGTGTGTCAGACAATCGCATCGCCTTGATGGCTGCTTTTCGTTTCGCGCCGCTCGGTGCAAGCGCAATCGAAGCATCGCGTGCCTCGAACCAAGGCACCTCCTCGAATTCAAACCGATCCCACGGAGGATTTCCGATAACCGCGTCGAAGCCGCCGTCACGGCCCGCGCTTGCCCAGTTCTTCCACACACCGGGGAAGGCGATCTGCCAGTTTAGGAATCGCTCTTCCTCGATCAGGTGCCGCGCCTTGCGCCAGATAATGTGGAAGCGCTCGGCCTCGTCCAGCTTGGCGCGCACAGCTTCGGGTTCCTTACGACCGCGCGCAATCGGCAGCGGATCACCGAAACCGCCATCCAGCCACTGCGTGACGAGCGGCTTGTCTTCGCGCGACAAGTCCAGCCAGTCGAGCGCGTGCATGAAGCTGACGAAGCTGTCGAACGGACCGATCTGGTATTCCACGTCCCGCCACATGTCGGCGCTGGACTCCGCCTCGGCGATCTCGGCATCGGTCAGCCCCTCGATACGCTGCATGGTCGCCGCTTGTCGCTCGGCATTGCGCAGATCCTCGATAAAGAGAAGTTCACCAGCCACGGCCGCCTTGTCGATGGCATCGCGCACCCACAACCCGAACAGGCTGTCACCGCAATGCAGGTGGTGATCAATGAAGGACAGCGGCGCGCCGACGGTAAAGGTGTGCAACCATAGCGCAACCTTTGCGAGTTCGACGGCCATGGGGTTTTTGTCCACGCCATGAACGCAGCGCTTTAGCACCATGCGCTTCACCAGCTGCGGATCGTCCAGCTGATCCTCGGCGATTGCCCAGTCCTTCTCCTGCGCGTTGTGCCAGATGGTGGAGCGGACCTTCTCGATCTCGGTGGCGACGGGGCTCTGGTATTCCTCGATACCGGCCTCGGCCGCGATTTCGGTGGCCCGCGCCATGGCTTCCAGCGCCTTGTTGGTGAGGCGGTCAACCAGACTGACGAGGAAATGGCCCGATCCCATTGCCGGGTCGCACACACGCAGCCGCGTGATCGCCTTGGCGGGATCGACCGCCTCCAACGTGCGCAGCTTGGATGCTTCGCTATCACCGGCAGCTAGAGAGGCGATGGATTTGTCGAAGGCGGCAAATGCGTCGTCGATCAGGGGCGCCAGGGTCTCGTCGATGATGAGCAGCACCAGCTCGTCCGGCGTGTAGTAGCTGCCGGAGTCCTTGCGCGCGAAGATGTTCGGCAGCACCTGGAACTCGCCGTCCATGCGCTTCATCTCGAACTCCAGCAGCCGCTCGTAGATCGAGCCGAGCTGCTGCACCGAGAGGTCGCGATAGTTGATGTAGCGTCGCATCCCCTCGCGCTGCTCGAATGAGAGGATGTCGAGCGTTTCGGCCATGACACTGTCGGGCAGCCGGATCTGATCTAGCAGCGGCGTGTGCAGGGCGTTGAACAGGCCGCCGTTGTATGGCGGCAGCCCCACCGAAGGGTCGCCCTTGTCGATCATAGTGGCGAGGCTGGCGAAACGATCCCAGATTGGCGTGGCGACAGCGGAGAAAGTGTCACCTGCATCCATACGTTCGCCCACGTCCATGCGCGCTTCTCGCAAGGCATAGTCGTCGTAGCGCCGGTCCTTTACCGGCAGAAGACCGCGGTCCTCGGCGTAGAGAATGAACAGCAGGCGATAGAGCAGGATCAGCGTGGCATGCCGAATGGCGTCGAGGTCGGCATCGGCTGGTGCCTTCTCCGCGATGGCCTTGCCCAGTGCGGGATAGAGCTTCTCGAAGACCAGGTCGGACAGGTTCTTGGCGACGCGCTCTTCGTAGTAAGCGGCTTCCTGGCGGGCACGGTCATGGAAGCTGGGCGCGTCCTTTGCAGTCCGCTCGAACGCGGCGCGCTGGAACATGGCGGCGAAGACGCGCAGCCAGTGATCGCGCTCCTCGTCGGTGACGGCGGAATCGAAGACGTCGCCTTCCAGTCCCATGATGCGGGCGAGGTCGATCTCCAGGTAGTCGTCGATGGTCGAACGCGCGCCGGAGTAATAGAGGCGCCAGCGTGAACCGTTGGTGAGGATGCCCCAGCGCAGCTTGCCAGTGGTCAGATCGTCGATACGGCGGAGGTAGCGCAGCAGCTGGGTGGACGGTGTCTCGCGATCCTGCCCGGTGCGACCCTCTGCCCGGTCGAGCGCGCGTGCCCAGCGCTTGCTCTCCACGATGGCCGCGCCGAAGCTGTAGCGCTTCCATTCTTCGGGGTGTTCGTTGGCCTTTGCCTTCGCGTCCTCGGCAATGAAGAGCAAACCATCGGGCACGTTCTCACGGCCGGTGGACGACAGGTTCTGCTGGGTGAGCCACGACGACCAACCCAGAGCTTCTAGAACAGGCCATACGACATCATTCTCGGTCGTCGCTTCGTTGGGTCGCGTCGTATGCGGGAATGCATTGAGAAGCGCTGCAAGACGCTCTCGCAGCGTGGCGACGTCGACACTGCTGTATGCGTTGCTGCGCTTGATCCCTTCGACCAGGTAGTCTTGTGAAAATAAAGATCCAGCGGTGAACAGCGCGGCGTCGGTCATTCTAGCGGACCTATCGCTATCCCCGGCGATAACCAACTCTTGGAAACGACCTTCAACAACTTAAACGTAAATTTCCCACCCGACACCCATCATCTCGAACCTCATAGTGACCTCAACAGCAACACAGATGAGGAACACATGACAACACGAGTTTTCGAATGCGCGCGGAGTTGGGACAACACACCCGTCACGGTATTTGCGAGGGATCTAGAACACGCGGCGATAATCTATGCCGAGTGGGTGAAGCGCCACTTTCCCGACAAACCGCATGGCGCCACAACCATTTACGCCTTCGGCGAGGAACGGCTCGAAGCAAGACCGCTCCTTGATGCGGCGGCTTCGGCAGGAAGCTTCGGCGTAGGATACTGGGATGCAGCGATCCATAAGTGGCTCGTCGTTCAACCGGACAGTATTCGGCTAGGGGAGCTTGCACCACCGCTAGGTCAGGTGACCTATTTCCACGTCACTTGTGACGAAGGTGACGATGCGTTGGTATTCGCGGAGAGCATCGTGGATGCCTCTAGGCTCTACGATGAATGGCACCGTGACAGGTGGGGCGAACCGCCGACTTGGTTCAAAATCGAGAGCCGATCACGCTGGGAGCTTGTCGGCGAGCTGGCCACGTTGCGCGACGACATGGTCGCAAACATCACCGGCGTTGCGGCTGGTGACATGGATCATCGTTGGCGGATCCTACCGCCGGATCGGGAGCAACCACTTGGAAGATAGCCTGCGCTTATTATCAAGCGCAGGAAAGAAATTTTCTGTGGTCGGTGCCGACTACTGCGTAACTGATTCTCGATTACGTGTCAGAGGCATATCTCGGGAAAGCTAGTTTCAAACGCTTTTAAATTGCCTGCTCAAGATAACGCCGCGACGAACAAGAAAATCACAAGACATATCAGGAGCACTCCCACCAGTGCGACGACTCCATCGGACGGATTGATATCAGCCGCTTCGGTAGCTTCACCAGGGTCAGCCCTCTCGGGGGCCAGACCAACTTCGGTAGCAAGCGGTTCTTCTAAAGCGCGTTCGGGCTGCTTCTCTGTGCAATATTTGCAGCGCGTCGCATCGTGAGGAATCGAGGATTTGCAAGCAACGCAAACCTTTTCAGTTGGCGCACGCTCGGCTGCGCCTTCTCGGGCATTTTCGGCTCTCGCTGGAGATATAACAGCATGCTTATTCGATCCGAAAATCACCAATAGGGTGCTGATCACGATCAACAGTCCCGCCACATACATATGATTTTCACGACGTGCGATGAGCCCGATGTTTTCTACTCGGCTCGGCAGATAAATGCTCCCTGATGTCGCTACACTCGTTTCCATATTGAACGCGACAATCAGCCAGAGAATACCGACAACTAACAGACAATACCCGAATTCGCGCATGAGCCCCCCCAAATCACTGGATTCAGGTCTATTTAGCATGAACGGGAATTGCAATCCGAATGTCTGCTGCAGTCTGTGTAAGTTGGGTATACCCTTCCGAGACGTCTCATCCCGTCCACAGAACGTCTCAATAGACTTCGATGCTTGTTTTGAGACGCTAACCTCACCTGACTCTAGAACCTAACGAGACAGGGGTGATACGTTGAGCATTGTCGGATACGCGCGAGTGAGCAGCAGCTCGCAGAACCTCGAGATACAAGAGCAACAGTTGGCCGCGGCTGGTTGCGACAAGCTTTTCTCCGAGAAGGTGACCGGCACTTCAACAAGTGAACGAAAGGCGCTTCATGAGTGCCTGGATTGGATCCGTGAAGGGGACACGCTGATCGTGACCCGGCTGGACAGGCTGGCGCGATCGGGCCGAGACCTACACGACATCATTGCGCAGCTTTCTGACAAGAAGGTTGGCTTCCGCTGCATCCAGCAAGGTGCTGTCGACACTACCACGAGCATGGGGAAGCTCATCCTCGGGATCCTCGGTGCTGTAGCGGAATTCGAAACTGACATCCGGCGGGAAAGGCAGCGCGAGGGCATCGAGAAAGCCAAGGCGGCGGGTGTCTACAAGGGGAGGAAGCCATCCGTTGATGTCGAAGCTGTGCACGAACTGCGCGATCAGGGGCTAGGTGCCACGGAGATTGCAGCGAAGTTGGGGATCGGGCGTGCTTCTGTCTATCGCGCCTTGAATAAGGAGGATGCGGGTCCGTGAGGAGGGCGAAGTCCAAGGATGGATTGCGACTTGGCTCCCGGATCTCGCCGATTTGGCAGCGTGCCAGACGCTCGCACCCTTGCCTTTAAGAACTGCGATGGTTGTCCCGTTAACCCACTTCTAACTACATTCGACACATAGGTCTTTCATGGCATCAAGACCGCTCAACCCATTAACTATCCCGGCGCTCGCGATAGTCCGGTTCCCCGGCCGGATGCCCCCCATCTGGCTTGCTCTAGGAATTCTGATAGCCGTCGACGTCGCTTGGCTATTGGCCAGTCCCCTTCGCCTATCGTCAGCGACATGGCAGGTGCTCGCAGGCTTGTTACCGTTAATAATGGTAGGGGCCTGGGGTAAGTATCGCGTCACTAATTCACCGCGATTAGAGATGCTCATCGGAGGCCTCACGTTCCTGCTTTGCGCTTGGCCTGCGATGCGCCTGTATAACCATTTGACCATGTCGACCGGCTATCCACTTGCGGATGAGACCCTTGCGAGAGCAGATCAGCTATTGGGCTTCAATTGGACTGAATACGTCTCGTGGTTGGACAGACATAAAGCGCTTACCCAGCTTATGGATTTGAGTTATTCCAGCTTAACCGGATATACTATTGTATTGTTTCTGTGCCTCTTGCTTGGTCGTCAGCCAAAACAGCGATGTCAGGAGCTTATTGCGCTCTTCCTTTCTACTGGCATTATTTGTTCGACAATCGGCATGTTCTTCCCAGCCGAGGCGGCGGCGGTATTCTATCAGGTTTCGCCGGAGATGCTTCGAAATGTCGATCCGCGGGTCGGTGCCTATCATATAGATCATTTGCAAGCATTGCGAACTGATCCCGGCCACATACTTACTCTCAATAACCTACCGGGATTGGTGACTTTTCCTTCATTTCATACTGCGATGGGAATTATCGCTATATACTGCGCTCGCGGAACCCCATGGTTGTTCTGGCCCTCACTAACCATTAACCTCACAATGATTGCCTCCACCCCTCTCTTTGGGTCCCACTATTTGGTCGACGTCATTGCTGGCGCAGCGGTGTCAATTGGCGTGATACTGTCACTCCGCTACTTTTCCCCTTCGCCGACGAGAGTGCAAGGTTAGCGGGCATTCGCCAGAAGCAGCTGCGGAAAGGCTCTTACAAGCTTTAGGGCATCGCTCGCATCGACCAGGTGGACCGCGACCGCCGATCCTCCACGACGTGCAGCGCTATGAACGGCAAAACGATCCTTGCCCACATTCGCGCGCAACCACTCATGCAGACGGTCGAGGTCAGCGCCGAGCCCCGTGTCCGGCACGACAAACTTTACCCGGATCGCGAACCGCAGGTCATCAATCACGGCACTAGATGTGCTGCGTCTATTCATGGTTTGCGCCTGACTGACCAGACAAGGGCGGAAAGCGCTGTAACGAGCGCTGCGAGAGCAACTACCGCGGCGGGATCGAGAATGAACATGGGTGCCTCCGAATCACTTGAGACCCCTATGTTCACTAATTGTTCCGGGTAGGAAAATAATTAGTTCGGCTGCGTCTCATCCTGCCCATGGATCGGGATCGGTCCGGTGCGAAGCTCGGTAAAGCGACTGGCCACCTGCCGCCAAAGCTTCGCCCCTTCGTGTTCCCCAGCCTGTGAAAGTTCTTCGATGCGGCCTGCCATGAAGTCATGCCCTGCATCGCCATGATGCTTCTCGACCCACAGGGCCATGCCCCAGATCTCCTTTTCCCGCGTTATCATCGCTGTTCGAGAAGTTGTTTCATTGGGTTTCGGCCCACAACACGATCACTGCAGCCAAAAGCCCAAGCATCAGAAGCGCACCGAAGACCATGCGTCCCTGCGGAGAGAGAGACTCAAGCAGCCTCAAGCCGCTCTCGGTATCGGGTCAACGCCTCTTCGGCGTCCAGTGTGGTTGCAAGCATCTGCTCGCCGGTGGTTCCAAGCTGCAAATGCTCCAACCATATACGGACCTTGTGGGCATCGTCGGTGTCCAAGGCAGTCATATCAGCACCAAGGCTCTCTGCGTCCACTCCACGTGCGCGCGAGCCCTTCCTGCACCAGTTGATCCCCAATAGACCCACGGCTGTTCACTACGATGGCAAGAGTGCGGCCGTAGCGATCTTCACCCTGGCGCCTGATCTCAAAGGGCTCCGTATTCAGGATCTGCACCAAGCGGTTACGCGCGCTCACAGCGAGTTCCTGCTCGAAGGTGCATTGCCCGTCGAGCTCCGGTGTATCGATGTCAGCAATGCGTATGCGTTCACGGTCTACGATGAAGGAGTCACCATCGTGCACGCAGGTCTCGCGCACGCCCTGCGCAGGACAGACTGCCATTGCGAGAGCGACGACGGAGACAATCATACGAGGATGGCAATTACTACTATTGGTGCCGCGATCATCGTTACCACGATGGCAGCAAGCTGGAGCATATCGCGATAAACCTCGCGGTCGCTGCCTTCGCGGTCACTCGGTTCGCTCAACATAGTGACCCTACGAGAACACCGTTAAGGCGATCTTGTGAAGGGTAAATCGTTAAGGCGGTGCAAGAAAGCCAGGGCTACGGCAATCGTCGCTTCGAGCAACACGACCGGTAATCCCAGCGAAGTTGGTCGAACGCTTGCATTTAGCTTGGACGTCGCTTCGCCATCATGAAGGCACGGAATTCCGGGGTTCGGAGCTCTTTCAACACCCGGCGAACAAGGTTTGATTCTCGAGCCGTTAGCGCACACTCCCTGCCCTGTGGGGCAAGTTGAGGTGCGCAGGTTGCTCAAAAAGCTTACTGTCAACCATAACTGTCAAGGCAACTGTCAATTTTCAGCCGCCCATAGTGAGTATACTATTGATTTAAAATGATTTTCGCAAATTGGTCGGGGAGAGAGGATTCGAACCTCCGGCCCCTGCCTCCCGAAGGCGGTTCCCCTCGACGCAGATGGCAGTTTTCCGTGCTTTTTCCTTCGCGCGTGATGGCAAATAATCGCACCTGTTCTCGTTTCCTTCACGGTCGAGGTTCACAACTGAACCTAGGGGCACTGTCTTTGCGTCACCGCAGGTCTGCGGCAACATGAAACTCGTCGGCCGCGCCTTCGAAGATATGGAGCCCGGCGATCATGTCATGTGCCGGGATTCTTCCGTGACCAAGGCTGCACCGGAAATCGCCAATGCAATCGTCGTGAAGAAGTGCCGTGCCGGCGACTGGCCGAAACTGCGTAAGGTCGACGGGCTGGGTGAGCGCAACCTGCAGGCGATGGCGGACGGTCCGATCATGGAGCCCCTTCGCCTGTACCTGCCCAGCGGGAGATTGACCGAGGCAGAATATCAGCAGCGACTGAGGGAAGACTTTGAGCGCGCGGGCATCGAATTGCCGGTCGAACGGGATGAACAAACGATAGATATGTTCGGTGGATAGCTAAATTGCGCGAATAGTCGGCTTTGCTACAGTGCGGGCCGACGAGAGGTAGCAGCCTCCCGCCAGCCCTGACCAATAGCGAAATGGAGTTCGCCATGGCTAAGAAGCCCCTTCCGACACGAGAGCGCCTTCGTCAACTTTTGCGGTACGAGCCCGACACTGGCCAACTTTATTGGCTGCCCAGAGTAGGGAAGTGGTCGTCGCGGTGGAATGCCCGATATGCAGGGACCATTGCCGGCGCTCTAGACGGCAGCGGCTACATTCAGATCAAGGTCGATGACCGCAACAATCTGGCGCATCGGATTATCTGGATGATGGTCCACGGTGAATGGCCCGAGGTCATTGATCACATCAATGGCGATCCTTCCGACAACCGCTTAGCCAACCTCAGGAACGTCAGTCAGGGCGTGAACCAGCGAAATCAGAAACAGCACTGTTCCAACACAAGTGGGATCACTGGGGTGACATGGTTTTACCCCACGAAAAAGTGGCTCGCCTTCATTCGATACAATGGCAAGCAAATCCATTTAGGCCATTACGAAAAAATAGAGGATGCAGCGCGAGCAAGAAAAGCTGCCGAGAAAAGGTTTGGATTTACTGGCAGAGTGTGACTTCTAACTATTCCAATACTTAGGAATGGTGTCAGTCTGAAAATTTGTGGTCCTCCTGCGCTTACCCTGTTCGGTTGGTCGAGGTAGGACCCGCGATTTATTCGCCTCGATCCGTGCCGGCCGCGCGTTTTTTACTTGCACGATCCGCCCCCTTTGCTATGTATGCCCTATCGGAACGCGGCGCCGCAAAGCCGCAAGACAAAGTGAAAGGAATGTCATGGCCCTTGCCATTGCTGCAATTCTCACCCTCGCGTTGATTCTGGCAATCCCTGCCAGCTTGGTTTTTCTTGCATGGGAAGATCACAAGCGCGCTTCGCATTTCCGTTTGCATGTCCTGCCTAAGCTGCAGGCCCAAGACGCCAAGCGCCGCGATGATCGCGCTTCACGCTTCAAGGTGTCGCTCTAATGCGCGCCCCCCTTGCCTATAGCCTAGCGGCGCTGGCGTTTATCGCTGGCTTGCATATTGGCACGGCTGCAGCGCCATCGCCGCGCCTTGTCGGTATCGGCTGCCTAGGTGCAGCTGGTCCTATCTATGCGGATAGTGAGTCGGACTTTCCGCAATGTCTCACAATCGAAAGGAATTAGAGCATGTCCTACACAATCGAGCACCCCGCATTTGATCGGCAAAGCGAGGCAGATTGCCTCATCGCTGCAGGTTGGCAGGATAAGAGCTGGCGCAATGATCAATGCCCGCGCTTCCATTGCGGGCCTGCCTGCCTATGGCTTGACTATGCCAGCAAAGATAACAGCGAAGTGGCTGCGCTAGGTGGTGAGGCGGGGCAATGCTCCATTGAATTCCTGCAGAATGGTCAATTCATGGGGGGCGAGGGCTATGCATTCGATACAGTGAGAGGCGCGCTTGCATTCCTCTATCTGGAATGGATCGGCCACAATCCCTTTATTGAGGATACAAGCGCCAGCGTTGCCAGTGTGGCGCAAACGCTATCCGAATATGCGGCTGAGCGTTGGCCTAGCGAGGTGGCGGCATGATCCTCGCCTATATCTGCCCTAAGCGAAAATGCCGTGCGCAATGGGAGCGGCAAGCCGAAACGGTTTGCAATTCCGATTGCCCCGAATGTGGAGCGGCGAACCTTTGCCCCGTTGATATTGAGCGATAGCCGAAACGCGCGGCCGGATAGGCGCCGCGCGTCCCTAGGGGGATTGTCCGCCCCTAGGCTGATGAAGGCAGGACAAGCGAAAGGGAATGCAATGCAAAGGCAATTTGTCATTTGGGGAAAGGCGCCCGGCGCTGAGCACGAGTCCTTACTTGTGAGCGAGAATGCCGGTTTGCGTGATGCTGAGCACGCGCAAAGCATAATCGCCAAGCTTGCGAGCGAGCACGGTTGCACGGCTATGCGCTGGCAGGAATTGGAGCCGCTAGGCGATGGCAGCGAATTGGCGGCCATGTTTCGCGGAGCCGTGAACGCCTAGCCCTACCCCATCCACCCTGAGCGAGCGCGGGGATGGGAGCCCGCGCCGCCTTTCCCGCCCCCCCTATCGTGTGAATCAGCGCGTAGGGGGGCGAGATAGGCGAGAAAGCCTAGACCGGGCACCGCGCCGGAATGCTGCGGCTAGATAAAGGGAAAGTGAACCATGATTGACACAATCGAGCGCGCGGAATGCCGCATCTATGTTGCCTGCCTGGCGTCGTATAATTCCGGCCGCCTTCATGGCACATGGATTGACCTCGACGGGAAAGAGGAATCCGAAGTCTGGAACGAGATTAACGATATGCTGGCGCGCTCTCCTGAGCCTAACGTGATGCGCCGCAAGTGCCCCGATTGCGGCACCTATCAGACAGACGCGCGCCCCTACCGCGAAAATTCTGAGACGTGCGGCGAATGCGGGGAAACCCTACCGGAGGAATTCAGTCCTAGCGCGGAAGAGTGGGCGGTGCACGATCACGAGGGATTCGCCGGGCTTATCACGAGCGAATGGCCGGACATTGGCGAAGTCGTCCAAATGGCGGAAATTCTCGGCGGCGATGATGAAGACGCGCACCGCGGGCTTGTCTATCTCGTTTCCTGCCTGGGCTATTCCGTGGCGGATGCGGTCGACAAGGCGGAAGACGTGCGGACCTATGACGGGCGGCCGGAAGACTACGCGGCCGAATTCTACGAGGATTGCTATTCCGACGCGCTGCAGGCGATGCCCGATTTTCTCCGCTACCATATCGACTGGGAAGGCGTTGCCCGCGACTTGCTGCTAGGCGGCGACATTACCGAAGTCGAGGAAGGCGGCGAGCGTTACCTAGTCACCAACGCCAGCGAATTCTAACCCCTACCGGCGGAACCGGGCGCGCTTGTCCGGTTCCGCCCCTACCCCGGCCGCCTGGTGCCCTATCGAGGGAATCGGGCGGCCCGGATAGGCAAGGGCCTATAAGCGGAACCGCGCGCTTGATCGGCGGCAAGTGAAAGGGAAAGATTATGTTTGTGCATCATCACAGCGCGCAACCCGAAACGGGCGGCGACGGCGACGGATTCGAGGTTATCCAGACGCGCGAAGGCTTCGCAATCTGGCATCGCTCAATGGAAATTGAGTCCGATTACGAGAACGGCGACTTTGCCGCAGAACGTGCAGACGAATTGGCGGCGGAATTCGACGCCAGAAGCCGCGCCAGCGAAAAGGGGAAAGACATGGGCAAGACACACAAACCCGGACCTTGGGGCGTCAATAATCTCGCAGCCGGTGGCGAGCTGGCATTTACCGCCCCCGATGGGCGCGCGGTCCCGGTCGGCTATATCGTGCAATCTGGCTCGCAGCCAATTGCGGCTTGCATCGAATCCCATAGCGACGCCCTGCTAATTGCGGCCGCCCCGGTGATGCTGGCAGCCGGGCGGCGCGTGCTGGAATGGGTCGACTCCGGCTGTGATCCTAGCGCCAAGTCAATTGAGGCATTGCGCACCGCTATCGCAGCCGCAACCGGCACCCCTACCGATGGAATCGAAGCGCCTGCCCCTACCGCGTGAATCAGGCGGGCCGGGCACGTTCCGGCCGCCACCATTGCCCCTACCTGCGATATTCGTGCGAGGGGGTAACGGTGGCGACTATCGCCAGCCGATGCGCGGCGGACTCCGCGCTAGTGAAAGGAAAAGCGAAAATGGAAATGCAGAAGATTGACACCACCACGGCCGCGCCGATGCTGTGCGACCTGTTCAGTGTGCAAGACGGATTCCGCGGAACGAATGGCAAGGGCGGCACGGCCGGGAAGGGCAAGACGTTGCCAGCCCGCGCAGCTGAGCGCGCCGAAGTGAAAGCCTACGCTGAATTTCTCCGGCGTCGCGCTGGCCTGCCGGAGATCGGGCGAGCGGAACCTATCATGCGCGGGCAGGGCCGCGGCCGTAACAATCACGTCTATTGCGTCGGCGTCACCTATGGCCTGGGCGGGGACCATGGCGGCTATCATTCCGGCGCCTATTCGGTCCTGTTTCCCGGCGCGAACCGGATGCAAGCCAGCGTTACGATGGAAACGCTAGACGACGCTGGCGAGATCGTGGCGACCTCGACAATGCCGGTGGAGCCGAAAAAGGGCGGCGTAGTGTGGACGCTGAAAGACGTTCGCGCGGCCCATGGTCCGAAGGGAACGCCTATTCCCGGCGAGCCCATCCCTACCGGTGAAACTGAGCCGGAGCCCGTCGCGGAACCTGCACCCCCTACCGAGGAAATCCCGCAGGAAGCCGCTCAGGAGCCGCAGGAGCGCGAAACCGTTGCGGATCCTACTCCGGAGCAGGTCGAGGCGGACAATGCAGCCAGCGGCCCGGAAAACGAGCCTCAGGCCGATGAAGCGCCCGCCGATGATCCCCTTGCGGACATTCTCGCCAGGCTGGAAGCGATCGAAGCGCAGTTGGCCGCGGTCGATACCCTACCGGCGGAATCCGTTGAGGGGGCTACCGAGGCAATCCAGCGGCCGAAGCGCACGGCAGCCCATGAACGGGCAATCCGGCAAGCGTGGGCGCAGCGGAAGGCGCGGCGCAATGCCGAGATGCACCTGAGGATCGGCCGCGATCAATATGACCGGCTGCAAGCGCAATACGAGAACGCAGCCAAGGCGCGCACTGATTTCCTTCGCGGCATGAATGAGGCTTGCGAACGGGAACGGGCAGAACGGGCAAAGCGCCGGGCCAGTGCTGAGCGAGCGCGCCGGATGATCGAAGACCTTCGCATAAGCGTGCGCAACCATGACGGCATTTCCATCGCTGTCAGTCAGGAGCGAGCAAAAGCCGAAGCCCGCGCAGAACGTGCCGAAGCCGAACTCGCCAGGCTCAAGCGCGACATGGCAGACCCTTCGCAGCCGGAACGGGCCAGCGACATCGCCCGGCTCGTGCAGGAACGCGACACTGCCCGCAATGCGGTGGCGGCGCTGGAGCAGCGATGCGAACGGCAGGAAGCGGCCTTGCAGCGCGGGGCGGAAGCAATCGAGCAATACGGGTTCCGGCTCGCTCAGGCTGAGGCCAAGCTTCGCAAGATTGCCGCCTGAGGGGGCTGCCGGCGAAATCCAGCGGCAACTTGTGAGTATTCGTTACAGGTTGCCGCAGGGGGCTACCGCGCGTATCAATGCGTCACCGCCCATAGGGCTAGAGAAAGGAAAAGCGATGCGATCGAACCACCTATGCCAGCTTGCGAGCGACTTTAGAGGCGACATGCCCTCCGATGGGATGCTGTTCCAAGAGAAGCGTGATGGCTGGAGGGCTCTGCTCCTGAGGGACTGGAAGGGCCGCCCCGGCCTCTTTACCCGCAACGGAATGCAGATCGAAGGTGTGGGCCATATCCTTTACCGCCTAGCCGAGATCGAGCGCGCAGCTGGCGAGCCGGTCGTCTTTGATGGCGAATTCCAGGTCGACGGGACGCTGGCCGCGACAAAGGCGTGGTGCGAACGTGGCTGGAAGGCTGGCGAGGAAGATGGGCAACTGTTCCTGTTCGACGCCCTCCCACTGTCTGCATGGGAGCAGGGCGGGGATGATATGCCGCTCGTGGACCGCCTCAAGCGGCTCAGAGGGTGGCTGGACGCTGCCGAGGCGGACGAATGGACATGGAGGCCGGGTTCGCGCGGTCGCGATGAAGCCTTGCCCCCGGTGGTGATGCTGGAAGATGGCTGGGCGTTCGATGAAGCGGACGTGCTGGCCGAGGCGCGGCGCGTATGGGCGGCCGGCGGGGAAGGGCTGATGCTCAAGCACGCTCTGGAACCCTACCGGCGGAACCGAAATGCGGCTTGGCAGAAGGCGAAGCGCGAGAACATGCACAAGTGGATGCGGAGGGCAGCATGACAAACGAAATCAGCGTCTTTGAGATGGGCAATTCTCGCGCCAAAACCTTTGAGGCAGAGGTGATTGAGCGCATCGCGCGTTCGTTCGGCCTGTCTCGCGAACAAGTAAGCCACGGTGTCGCGCGCTTTTATGTCAGCAAGAGGGTGCTGGACCTTTGCTCATCCAAAGATCCCCGCAGAGTGAAACGCGGAGTGCGACTTTATCGCAAGCAAAACGGCCCCAATGCTCCGCATAGCCTCTTGCACATGAAGGTGAGGGAAGTGAAATCCCGCCAATTCAACTGCTCCATCTGGGATAGTTGGATACTCAACTTTCTGGGCGAGCCGTACTCCCCTACCGCACACACCAGCACCCCTATCGGCGAAGCCGAACAGAGAAAGGAATAGAGAATTGACAGGCACAGGAAAATTGACGCCGCCGAGCATTTTTGTCGGTCAACAAGGGATGGTTGTGAAGGTTGCGTATGAGGATGATGCGGAATCCTCTGCGCCACTTGCGATGATGATTGATGACTTCGCGCAATGCTATCCCGCCAGCGAAAGCCTGCCCCTTCTCGCAAACTTTAGGAAGCGCATTGATACCACGATCGCAGTGATAAATTGCGCCACAAAAAGGCAACTGATGACTGACAACGACGAATACGAACCAGTGAAGATAAGCCAAACGCGCGGCCCTCGCTTGGAGTTTGAGGGAAAGCTTCTCTGCGAAGACGATAGCGGCCCGGTCAGCCTAGAAATCTGGCAGACGAGGGGCGGCGCATACGTTGCCGTGACCGAAGCACCGATGCGCGGCGATCAGATGGACACGCGGGCAACGGTGGTGGAGCCGGGCGAAGAACAGGCGATGCGCCTCGCAGTGATGGACGCCTTCGACTGGGAAAATCGCGCCCGGTCCATGGTCCGGAAGCAATTGAAGTGGCAACTGGTGCAGGAGGTCGCATGACACCCACCCTCACATGGTTCGCTGGCCTAGCCATCGGCCTCCTGTTCGGATGGGCGTGGGGATACACTCAGGGAAGGAAAGTCTGATGGCAATGACTTCGGCGAAACCGCTGCCCTCACAAGAAACTCTGAATGCCTTGCTGCGATACGAGCCCGACACTGGCAAGCTATTCTGGCGCCGTCGCACGCCAGAGATGTTCTCAGGCCGTGGCCGCGGTGGTGCGGTTGGCATGTGCAATCGTTTCAATGCGCAGTGGGCCGGGAAAGAGGCGCTGTCCGCGAAGTCCAATTCTAGCCATTGCACAGGGCTTCTTCTTCAAACTCCGCAAATGGCTCATCGGGTCATATGGAAAATGGTTACTGGCGAAGAGCCAGCCGGAATATGGCATCTGAACGGTGATGGCACCGACAATCGTTGGAGTAATCTCAAGGCTCATCACAAGGGGCAGACGCCGAAAAGACCGGTGGGGATGCGAAGGAGCCGAAAGCCTGGAATATGGTGGAACGGAGAGTGCCAGCGTTGGGTCGCCATGCTCGGCGAAGAATTCCTTGGCACGTTCGACACAATAGATGCGGCAGTTGATGCCCGTTTGGGCGCCCAAGAGGCGAGGCAAACTGAAAGAACTGTTGCTAACCCTACCGGTGAAGCCGGGCAGGGAGAGTGTGATTTACGGATAGGAGCGCAATGACCGGCTACCTCTACATCGCCGATGAAGACGGTTCGGAGATCGAGGGCTCGCGCCGCTATGTCGACTATGCGACCGATCGGGAGAGATACTTTCGCGTGAAGGCTCAACTGGAGCGCGCGGCGGGCGAAGGCTGCACCGTGAAGGATAGCGAAGTCGACGGGTGATTGCGGGGTAATCTGCACCGGCTCCCGCTTCCAGTCCCGGCAGAGGCGTGGGAAGTTCCAAGACCTCCCATAGTGCGCTTGCCAGAACGCCTCCGCACCACTTTGCCGGTCGCGATCCAGCGTGGCAGGTGCCGCCAATCGCGCTCGCTATGCCCCACACCTGCTCCAAACGCAAGAAAACCCCCACCGCCGAAGCGATGGGGGTTCTACAGGCTCAGCGAGTTTCCTCCTGAGCAATCACGGTGGGGCTACCGCACTCATCCGCACCTGTCACCCTATCTGCGACATCAGCGCACAAGACAGGGACGCCGCCCGGCCCCCCGGACAAACGACGCCCGCATCCGCCCAGCCGCCGCGCGGGAGAGGAGAATACGCAGCGACCGAAACAGGTTCAGATGAGAGAGAGTATCTGGAACTCGGCTCCGAAGGTGTTGGGCATCCGCATGGCGCGCGCATAGGGGGATTTTTGGAAGCGCCCGAAGTAGGTTCGTCGCTGCCGATACACGTCTTCCGTGGCATCGAAGCAGCAATAGACCGGGCCCGACGATCCTAGCGCCTCAACCATAGGCCCTATCTCGCCTTCCCATTCGTCGCGGGTGATCCAATTGAGGGAAAACGTCTTGGTCCGCATGATCAAGCCGGGCTTTTCATCCCATACGCCCAGCCGGGTAAAGCTGGGTTCGCCCAAGTCCTCCACCCCGTTTTCAAAACCATCGCTGTAGTATCGGCTTGGCTGGATAGCCTTGCCCAGCACTACGAATGCGGCGGACAGGTCGCCCGAATGGCTGCCGAAGTCCAACCTCCACCAGCGTTTCGTCTGTGTGGAGGGTAGGCGCCAGAACGAATGATAAAGTCCGTCCTCGCGGGTAATTGCCGGGTCGATGAACGTCTGCGCTCCGCTGTCATAGTCCGCGGTGCCGTCAACTTCCGTCTGATTGTCGCCCAGACGCAGCCGAAAGGTGGTGCTGGCAAGGGCCGTAGCGGAAAGCACGGCGCAGAAGTCGATGTCCTGCACTGCGCCCATGTCACCGCGAAGCCAGAGGTTTGTCGCACCGCTCGACTGCCATTTGAGCCCGAGGGCTTTGTGGCGATTGACGTTCGCTGCGGGATAGCCAGTTGCAGCGTTGCCAGTCGTGATCGTGCCGAGGTCCAGCGGCTTCACGAATATCGGTTGCGTGACCATTCTATCCCCACACAGTCAGGCGCGCTCGCCCGTTTTCCAGATCCATAACGATTTCGGAAACCAGCACGGTCTTGTCGATACCACGCTCGCTGTCCAGATAGCGGGCCAGAACCGCATTGCCGGTATAATCCAGCGTCTTCACTTCATCGACGCCAACCACAAGCACCTCGAAACGCCGACGCTCTACACCAAGAAGGGCTTGTCTCTCGGTCGCCATCTCAAGCGCATCGTCCACATCATCGAAGAAGGATTCGACCACGGCACTTTCCTGCGCCAGCGATCCGTGGCGGGTCGCGGCGGCAGGAGTTATGGCCGTTGCCAAGCGAAAGGGTTCGCGCACGAAAGCGGCGCGAGCGGGGGTGGCTGGCATCGGTTACGCAGCCCGGACGCTGATAAGGCTACCCTCGGGCACATAGGCCGCTTCTGGAATACCGGATTTCACGAGGCGGGAGTTGGCAACGGTTGCCGTGCCCGAGGCGATTACCGCGATGCGGCAATCTGCATCGGAAACGATGCGCGCCAGCATACCCTGCGTCTGAGCATCGGTTTCGTCCGTGCCACTGGTGAAGTCCAGTTGGACCGAATCCCCTTCCTGCTGCGGCCAGACATTGCCCAGTTCAGCAAAAGGTCGGTTGGGGATATGGAAGGTTACGTCTGCAATAGCCATGTCGTCTTACTCCTGTTCGTGTTCGGTTCGTGCGAGAGTGGATACCCTGGGCCAGTTGTCGCGCAGCCAGGCGGTCGCGTCATCAAAGTGCGAGACGATCGCCATTTCCCGGCCCACCGCAGAGATGCCTGCAAAGGCTGGCTTCATGCCCAGCCCCTTGATCTCCTGTTGCAGATAGTCGGCAGGGCTCGCTTTCAGGAACAGCACCGCCGCCCGCCATTCGACGCACGCGCCATAGGCGTCGTTCTCGCGCCCGTGCATGACAAGCGCGTAGGCAATGAGGAAGCCCGCGAGGCCGAGCCCCGCTACCATCACCATCCACAAAAGCGAGGACAGGCTCGCCAGCACGGCAAGGCCGCAACCGGAAGCCGCGCCGATGACGGCACCAGTCCCAGCGCGCTCGATCGCGCGTTCGTACTCGGCAATCTCCTGCGCCAGCACTGCCGCAGCGAAGGGCAGTCCGCGTCGGATCTTGATGCCGGTGAAAAGGTTATGCTCGGCGTTCCGATTGTTGGGCAGTTCGCCGGGGTTGGCCCACTGGATGCGAGGCGTCCACATCATATCGCGCCTACGGCAGTCAGATAGGTGGACAGGCGGTTATAGAGTGCCGTGTGTTCCGCTTCGGTCAGGTGTCCGCCCCAGAATTGTGAAGCGTAGGTGCGCCCGGTATCGAAGGTCGAACCGTCCGCCAGCGCGCGAATATCGCTGGTTGATAGCGATGTCGCAGGGTTCCCGGTGTCGGTGTCAACGATGCTGCCATTGACGATGTAATCCACGCGGGACGCAGAAGCACGGTCAGCCGCCATATAGCCCGCAGACGTAGCGACCGTGGCCGTATTCACGCTGCTGGTGTTGGTGTAACCGTAAGCTGTGGTGCTGTTATATCGCGGGTAAATGGCGAGTGAGTTAGCAATACCAAAACCGGAAGTGTTCGTGGCATCGGTCAGGCACCACGCGCCGATGAAGGCGGAATTGAGCGTGAGATTGTCGCCTTCGTCCGCTGGCGACCACTGCGAGTCCAGGTATCGGTTGCTGACGGACCTGTAGCCTGTGTCCACAGTGAATGTGGGAGTGCCGCCCACCTCTACGAACGCTTGCGCCGGATTGATAAGGTTGAGCCTTGCCGCCTGCCTGTCATGCGCGGCGAACAGCGAAAGCCAGTCCAGCTTCGCCCATACGCCGTCTTCTTTCAGCCCGCCAATCAGCGCGTCGATCAGTGCCTTGCGGTCGTCGTCCGGTTCGACCGACATGGCCGCGAAGTAGGCTTCGGAAGCCTCGTCGTAAGACACGCCGCCTGCCGTCCCACCGCCGCCGCCGAAGCGGCCGTACTGACCGAAACGTCCATAGTTTCCGTACACGCTCAGTCCTCCATCACCGGCGCTGCCGGGCACCAGTTTTCGGGGTAGGGTGCGCCCTTGCGCACAGCGTCGCGGCAGATGCGGCCCACCTGCGCCCAGCCTCGTTCACCCCATGCTTCCAGCGCGCTATCGTACCGACGCGCCGCATCTTCCGATTCCAGTACCTCAACGCCCGGCACCGGCTTCGCTTCCACCCGCACGTCCTCGACAGGCGGGTAACTGTGAAATATCGGTGCCGGCTTGTCGCAGCCGCTCGCAGTTAAGAGCATTGCTGGCAGCAGAAGGGCGCGTATCGTCGCCCGCATTGTCGATCGCATTGTCCCGCTCCTGTTGCTGGGATTGGATATTGCCGGTGTCGGTCTCGCGCTCCTGCGCCGCCTCGCCCGCCGATTCCTGTTCGACCTTGCGCGTCTCGATCACGTCATCGAGGTACTTCGCCTCGCGTGCGTCCCATCCGTGGCTGCGACCGACGAAATAGGCGATCACCACGGCAGCGATGAACGCGCCGAACAGGTACTTGTGCAGACCGATGAATTGCAGGGCCCTGCCGATCATGACAGATCCTCCCCGCACCGGGAGCGGTCTACGTTGCCGATACGATGGTTCTGCCACCCGCGCCGGAAGCGGGAGAGGCTGGGATTGACCCGCACGAGCCGGTCGTATTCCGCTTCCTGCTGGGCATCGAGGCGATCGAGCATCATTACGCAGGCGTCAGCGCCAAGATACGAGCGACAATCTCGCCAGGCTTTCACCGTCATCGGCCCGATGCGCCCGTCAACCTGTAAGCGCGTGTTACAAGTTGCGTTCACGGCCTGCTGGAACCAGCGAGAGGGGCGCGGCGGTCCCATGTTCACGGCCGTATCAATCACTTCCTCGGCCACAACAGGATCTATCTCGACCAGCGGCAGGAAGCCCGGTCGCTCAATGTAATCCTTGCGGTAGATGCTTGCAGCGCAGACCTCACCTTCGTACCGGCATTCGCGGGGGAAGTCGCGCATGTCGCCGCGGTAGCCGTGCTGGCGCGCAACGCGCTCGGTTACGCCGTGGTTGGTGGCCCCGCCGGGGTCGGCGCTGTCGTTGCTGTACCCGCCTTCGACCGCGAACACCGCTGCGATGATGATGGCGACGGCCGCGCCTATGCTTGCCCCCTGCTTACGGGTAGGGGTCTTCACTGCATTCGGGCGAGTGGGTTCGGGCCGCGACCTGCGCAGCCAGCCAAAACCTTTTGTCACGATGTCAGTCCTCCAGTTCGGGCTGCTTGATCAGCGCGCCCGCCAGCGTTGCCGCCACGGTGACGAACAGCACCGCCAGCAGCATCCAGTCATCCGCGCCCACGGCGATCAGGACGGTGAGAATTGTCGTTCCCAAGCCCAATGCCTGCATCGACATGAAATTGTGAACCTGCCGCCAATCGGGTACGAGTTCCCAGCACTCGCGGCGAAGCGAACGCAGCCAGCCTCTCTGTCGCATCACAGCACGATCCTTCCAGTAGCAACAAGAGTGACGAACAGCACCGCCAGGACACTGAAAACGATGGGGGCGTAATCCTTGAATGCCTTCACGGCCTTGCCCGCGCCGACGCGCTCTTGCTTGTCGGCCTCAAGTCTCGACACGCGACTGTCCAACTTCTCGATGTCGGTGCGATTGCGCTCTACCTGCTGATGAAGCGGGTTCTGCTCCAGCACCGCGAGGCGGGTATCAATCCGCCCCAGCGCCTCGATGATCTGGTCCTGTTTTTCGTCACGCTTTTCGCTTTGCTGGGCCATTCTGTTCATCGCGTCGGTGTTGGAGCGCACCGCCTCGATCACGCCCATAAGCGCAACTTGGTCGTCGGTAGCAGGGGTAAGGACTTGGCCTACCATTGGGCTGTCTCCTGATTGCCGTTGGAGCCGGTCGCCGTGTCAACCATTGCGCACCTGCCTGTAATTGTGCTGCACGATCCAGGCGTAGAACACGCACGCTGCCGCCAGCGCCCAGGTGCCAATCCAGTGCATCGAGAACAGCCACACGATCAGCGCCGCGCCCGCCAGCTTGACGGCCAGCAGGCCATTGAGGCCGAACCGTTCGATCACCCACCGCATGACGGGATTGGTTTCGCGTCCGCCGTGCGCCAGAACGCGGCGCGTGGTCCACCAGTCGGCTACTTGCAGGGCGATGAATAGAACGGCGAGGGTGTGGAACATTCGAAAGGTATCCTAG
>MDTG01226448.1_pt1 | contig 33615 bp, 24 predicted proteins | sample 811421 | NCBI WGS metagenome assembly MDTG01 (sample SAMN05326645, study PRJNA326480) | marine metagenome | isolation source: seawater | place: Pacific Ocean: South East | collected 2011
CGATCATCCTCGCCCGGAGTTCGAAGGACGTGAGTTGCCCGATCGTCTCGGGGGCGAGGTACTGCTCGGCCCGAAGGCCTGCCGAATCCGGGTTCGAATCGGTCAACTGGATCTCCGGACCGGGGTTCGGAAGGGGTGATTCGCCGCGAACCGACCGGAAGGTTCCGTCAATGGCTCACGGAGTCGAGCGTCGCGCGGGTTCCGGCGTCGGCTTCGTCCACCGGGGTGATCTCGATGAGTCGCCGGACGACGTCATCCGTCGAGACGTCGTCGGCCTCCGCGTTGAAGTTCGTGATGATCCGGTGACGAAGCACCGGAAGCGCAACCGCCCTGATGTGCTCGGGCGTCACGTGCGACGAACCGCCGATCAGCGCCTTGGCCTTCGCGGCAAGGACCAGGAACTGGCTCGCCCTCGGTCCCGCACCCCAGGAAAGGTAGTCGCGGACGATCTCGGGCTTGTCCTCGATCGACTCCCGGACCCGCGTCGAACGCACGAGTCGCAGGGCGTATCGAGCGACGTGCGAGGCCACCGGGACCTGTCGCACGAGCTGTTGGATCCGAAGACAGTCGTCGCCCGAAAGGATCGCGTCGGCGGACGACTCCTCGTCGGCCGTCGTTCTTTCGACGATCGCGAGCTCGTCGGCCTCCGACGGATATCCGACCCGGATGTTGAACATGAAACGGTCGAGCTGGGCTTCCGGGAGCGGGTAGGTCCCCTCCTGCTCGATCGGGTTCTGGGTCGCGAGCACGAAGAAGGGATTCGGAAGCGGATGTGATTCGCCACCGGCGGTCACCTGTCGCTCCTGCATCGCCTCGAGCAGCGCTCCCTGGGTCTTCGGCGGAGTCCGGTTGATCTCGTCGGCGAGGATGATGTTGGCGAAGATCGGACCCGGAACGAACCGGAGGTTCCGTTGACCGGTCGTCTTGTCCTCCTCGATCACCTCGGTCCCCGTCATGTCGGAGGGCATCAGATCGGGTGTGAACTGGACTCTCGAGAAATCGAGACTGAGCGTGCTGGACAACGTGTGGACGAGGAGGGTCTTCGCGAGACCGGGAACACCCTCGATGATCGCGTGTCCGCCGCAGAAGATCGCGATGAGGACCTCCTCCACGACCTCCTCCTGCCCGACGATGACCTTCCGGACCTCGCCTCGGATGCGTTCGAATGCGTTCTGGACCTCCGCTGCCGAAGCGGCCGGGTCGTCCTGGTGGAGTCTGGAGTCGGTCATCTTGGTTCCGAAGAGGAAGGCGGCTCGAGCGGGACGGAGGTCGCCGGAACGTCTTCCGGGCGATCGAGAGCGAATGCTGCGCCCGGCCGAGTATAGTCGGGCCCCCGCCCGATCCAGCCGGATCGACGGCGGCGTGCACGATGCCTGAACTCCCGGAAGTAGAATCGATCCGCCGGCAGCTGGCGGCGTCGATCCTCGGCCGATCGGTCGAAAGGGTCCGCGTCCACCGGCGAGACGTCGTTCGCGACCTGGCGACTCGTCGTCGCGGAAGGCTTTCGCCGGGGATGCTCGGCGCCGGCCGGCGAGTTCGTCGAGTCGATCGACGAGGCAAGCAGTTGATCGTCGGTTTCGACGGTGGGCACGGCCTGGTCGTTCGGCTCGGGATGTCCGGTCGGATCGAGCTCGTGGACGCGGGACGCCGACGTTCGGTCCCGCCACATCGACACGTCGACTGGACCATCGAAACCGGACGTGGTGGATCGAAGCTCCGGATGGAGTTCATCGACCCCCGCCGATTCGGGGGCGTGCACCTCTTCCAGAGCCCCGAGGACCTCGAGCAGCGGCTTCTGGTCAATCTGGGTCCCGAGGCCACCACCATCGACCCGAAGGCCCTGGCGGCCCGTCTCAAGGCGGGCAGGAGGCCCATCAAGGCGGCATTGCTCGATCAGGGAATGATCGCCGGGATCGGGAACATCTATGCGGACGAGGCCCTGTTCCGAGCGGGCATCCGTCCGGACCGACTCGTGATCGACCTCGATGCCGGTGATCTGAACCGGCTCGCGAAGTCGATTCGAACGACACTCGCGCTGGCGATCAAGGCCGGTGGGACGACCCTCCGTGACCATCGCCTGCCCGACGGTTCCCCGGGGACCTTCGGCCTCGTCCATCTCGCCTACGGAAGATCCGGTGAACCGTGCCGGTCTTGTGGGGCGATCATGAGCTCCGATCTCGTGGCAGCGCGATCGACCACCTGGTGTGATGTCTGCCAGGCATGATCGGATCACTCGGGAAACCCCATTTCATCCACAGCCGATGCACACCCGCGGATTGACGGTGCCTGGTCTCTTCTAGGGAAGAAAGACTCTTTAAATCCTCCCTCTTAGAAACATGGCGCCGGTTGGTGGAAAACGAGGAGACACGGAATTCAAGTCGATTGATACCAGTCGCTTGGGTTCGAAATCCAACCTTGATCACCTGTCGATTCGGTGTCGGTCGAAGTCGTGCACTGCCTGCCCCACCGTCGATCGAGAATGAACTCGACCGATTCGATTGCCCACAGGTTTGCAACACCAGGGAAGGCATCCCTCAACCGGCGCCAGCCGATCGAGTCATCCACATTCGATGTGGATGAAATCGGCTTCGATGGCGCAAGAAGAACCCGGCGCTCGAGGCCGGGTGGTCCTTTTTCCGGAGCAAGGCCCGCTGGAAGTTCCGATCAGGCGTCGGGTCGACCGAGGACATTGGTTTCGAGACGATCCAGGGCGTCTGAAAACGATGAATCCTCGTCTCGCCGCCTGTTCACGGCTCGAATCGCGTGCATTACGGTGGTGTGATCCCGTCCGCCGAAGTATCCACCGATCTCCTCGAGGCTGAATCGGGTGTGGCGGCGGGCCAGCCACATGCAGATCTGCCTCGGCACGGTGATCGACTTGTGCCGTCGCTTGCTCAGCAGATCGGTCAGCTTGACGTCGTAGTAGCGGGTGACCGACTCGATGATGGTCTGAATCGAGGGGGCGGCACCCTCTTCCCCACCAGTCCGGGAAGGATCATCCGCGAGGGCCTTTTTGGCCAGTTCGAGGGTGATCGGCTCGTTCTCGGCGAGGGAATAGCCCCGGATTCGCGAGAGTGCACCCTCCAATTCGCGGATGTTCGTGTCCAGACGGGCGGCGATGTAGGCCGGAACGTCGTCGGGAAGCTCCAGATCATGCAGCGCGGCCTTCGCCTTGAGGATCGCAACCCTCGTTTCGTAGCAAGGGCGCTCGATTCGGGCGACGAGGCCGCAGTTGAAACGGCTGGTGAGCCGCTCCTCGAGATCGGGAATCTCGGCGGGCGCCGCATCCGAGCTCAAGACGATCTGTCTTCCGGACTGATACAGGGCGTTGAAGGTGTGGAAGAACTCCTCCTGGCTTCGATCATGCTTCGAGAGGAAGTGGATGTCGTCGATCACCAGGACGTCCGCGGTGCGGAAATGATGACGGAAGTCCTGCATGCGACCGGCTTTGACGCACTCATGGAAGAGATCCATGAAGGTCGAGCACGAGATGTAGCAGATGTTCGCATCCGGTCGATCGGACAGGATCAACTGGCAGATCGCCTGGAGGAGGTGGGTCTTGCCCAGGCCCACCCCGCCGTGGATGAAGTACGGGTTGTAGGCCCGGCCGGGCTTCTCCGAAACGGCGGAGGCGGCCATCAACGCCAGTCGGTTCCCGGGTCCGACGATGAAGTTGTCGAACACGTAGTCCGGACTCAACACCATCTGCTCCGCGGCCAGGTCGATCCCTTCGCCGCTGGGTCCACCGTTCTTTCGCGATCCACCACCACCGGTTGTGGTCGAGGTCGGGTGTTCACACTCCTCAGGCGATACGAACCTCACGGACACCAGCATTCCGGTGACGGCCTGGGCTGCTTCCTGGAACGGCTCCGCACACGCTCGCTGGAGGTACCGGAGTTGAACGGGTTCCCGAACACAGAGCCTCAGGACACCACCTTCGAAGTCGACCGGCTCGATGTCGTCGAACCACGCGCGACACATCCCGGGATGGTTCGATCTCAGATTGGAGATCAGGGCGCTGCGGAGTTCAGGATCTGGTCTCGACATGTCGACAGCCTCCACGCGGCGTCTTCGCTCGTGAATCGATCCCGCCCCCCGGGGGAGATCGACCTCTTCATGACGGAACAACTCTCCTCGACCCCTCAATCCCACCGGGTCGAACATCCGAATGTAGAAGCGAACCAATCGTCCGTCAACTGATCTTTCGAAGTCACGTTCCACCGCGGAATCACTTGACATTCAACCCGATTTAGGCTCCGGGTCGGCCACCGCCTCGAGTTGCGCTTCGTATCGCCGTCGATTGGTGCGGTGGTCCATCAGGAGGTGGATCCGTTCGGCGTCGTCGCCGAGGGTCGCGATCCGCTCGCGTGCTTCCGAAAGCAGCGTCCTTCTCGAGAGGTGGACGAGCACGACGTGTTCCGCCTCCCACGTGCCGAGAAGTTCGGCGATGTCGTCGAGATGCAGGTGACGTCCGACCCTCGCCCGGCTTCGGTGATCCTCGTCGACGAACGTGCACTCGGTGACGACGATCCTCGCCTTCGCGAATTCATCGCGTTCGAGGAAGTCGCCTCGGTCCGTGTCGCCGGTGTACGCGATCAGGGGTATCTCGGTCCTCGTGGTGATTTCATCGCCACCTTCCTTGATGCGACGAAGCTCGCTCTGCGGCATCTCGAGGAACTCGGGTTTCAGCTTGTGGCGGGTCTCGATGATCGAGAAACCGAGGCTGGGACAGGTGTGCCTGGTCTCGATGGCTCGAAGGTCGATGTTCTGTCGGAGGGGTATGTTCGAATCAGGCTCGATGGCGACCACGTCGCACGGCGTCTTCTGTCGCTCGACGTCGACCCACGAAGCGAGCATCCTTCGAAGCGGATCGACGGTTTCCGGATGACATACCACTCGTCCACCCTCGAGCTTCTGGAAGAAGCGCTGGCTGAACCAGTAGGGAATCGCACCGACGTGATCCATGTGCGAATGACTGAGGGCCACGATGTCGCTGCTGAGCGACGCCCTGGTGCACTGACCCATGTCGAACGTCACGCCCATCTCCGGAACGGTGATGGTGGTGTGCTCGCCGGCCACGCTCAGTCCGTGGATCCGGTAGGGCGGCAGGTAAAGGAATCCGGACTGCCCGTCTCGGGGCGGCTGCTTGGGAATCATTCTGGAACTCCGGATGCCCGGCGCGAACCGAGCATCGGACAGGGTGGATCGAGATCCTACTCTGTTCCGGTCGGGATCCGGGGTCGGATCGTTCCGATCATCCGGTCTGGACCGGCGAGTGGGAAGAGGACCGACCGATACCCTCGACCTGGCGTTTCCGACCCAAGAGGAGGTCGGGAACCGCCGATGCACCGGTCATGGAAGAGATTCCCCGAACGAACGGAAGTCCCCCGCTCCACAGCATCTACGAGAACGATCCCGATCTCCGGGATCTCGTGATGCAGTTCGTGGACGAACTCGACGGCCACGTCGATTCGATTCGATCCGCATGCCTGGCCGAGGACTTCTCGACGCTCCGTCGGATCTCGCACAACCTCAAGGGCGCGGCGGGTGGATACGGTTTCGATCCGATCGGCGACTGTGCGGCGCGACTCGAGTACGAGATGCTCGAGGACGAGATGGATCTCTCGGCCCTTTCGGAACGCATCGAGGATCTCGTCTCGACCTGCCGGGCCGCGGTACGCCCGTCCGATTCATGAATGGAACCACCCGGAGCCGGCATGAACCACGATGAACCGAAACGGCCGCGAGTGCTCGCGATCGACGATTCGGATCTCGTCCACCGCCTTCTTCGGGCGAGACTCCGTCACGAGCGGATCGACCTGCACTCCGTCCACAACGCGGGCGACGGAATCAGGATGGCACGGAACCTGCGGCCGGAGGTCATCCTGCTGGACATCGATCTCGAGGATCTCGATGGATTCGAGGTGCTCGCCCGTCTCAAGGCGGATCCACTCACTCGCGACATCGCCGTCATCTTCGTCTCGGCGAGCAACGAGACCATGGACCGGGTCCGGGGTCTCGATCTCGGTGCGGTCGACTTCATCGGCAAGCCGTTCGACGTGGGTGAACTCAAGGCGAGGGTGCGTTCGGCGCTTCGCATGCAGCGACTGGTCCGGATGCTCGCCCAACGCGCGCAGCTCGACGGACTCACGGGACTGTGGAATCGCGCGTATCTCGACGACCGGCTGGCGGCGGAAGTGGCTTCCTCCATCCGGTATCGAAAGCCGCTCTCGCTCATCCTCTGCGATCTCGATCGGTTCAAGAGCCTCAACGACGCCCATGGTCATCCCTTCGGTGACGAGGTGCTCGAGCGAGCGGCCGCGGTGCTCGGGGCAGGTCGATCGCCGGACGTGGCATGTCGGTACGGAGGCGAGGAGTTCGCGTTGATCGCACCGGGCACCGATCTCGAGGAGACCATGCTGGTCGCGGAACGTCACCGCGCGAGGATCAGCGAGATCGACTGGCCGGATCGTCCCGAAATCCGCATCTCGGCCTCTTTCGGAGTGGCGGATCTCGGATGCGTCGAGGGTGATCCCACCCCCGAGAAACTGATCGCCGCGGCCGATCGAGCCCTCTATCGCGCCAAGGAGTCGGGACGTGATCGGGTGGTCGGATCCGATCGGGTCGACTGGCCCCGGATCGCCGGTTGATCAGTCCGAGGTCTCTTCCCCGGATTCGGTGACGAACATCGCCCGATGGCGTTCGACGGCCTCGATCTCCGTCTCCGAGGGCAGGTCCATCTCCATTCGCGGAATCGACGCGATCGTGCCGGCGACGGTTTCGATCCGGAGCGAGAGCGGACCGTCGAGATCGGGTGGTCCCGGAATCAGTGGAACCCCGTCGATCAGGACGCGCATGCGATCGGTGCCGCGAAGGATCCTGATCGATCCAGGTCGATCCCCGTCACCGACCGGTCCGGGGACGCGGATTCCGTATCCCGGACCGCGACTCATGTCCCCGAGTCGGATGATCATGAGCCCCTTCGGCATGATCACGTCGAGGTCCAGCATCAGTGGGACATCGGGAACCGGGGTCTTCGCGACGACCGATCCACGTCCGTTTCGATCGAATCGCAGCGACCCGTCCTCCGATCGAACGACGTCTTCGAGATCAAGGCCGCCCGGCGGCGCGTCTTCGAGCATCGACACGCTTCGCCGGATCCCCAGATCCGCGATGCGGATCCGACGCCATCGAACGTCGCATCGACCCGAATGGACCTGGAATCCGAATCGACCGTCACGATCGACGAAGTCGAGATGGTCGATCGCGGGGACGTCATTGATCCAGGTGCGGATTCTCGGGCCGACGGCGAGGATCCTGACGGTGTTCCACTTCCCCGGTACGAACGCGTCCCGGGCCGTGACGTTGTCCGCGAGGGATGCGAGCCAGCCACGACGACCCTCGTCGTAGAGTCCCGTCGACCAGGATCGCTCGGAAGGATCGATCTCGATCTGGTAGCCGACCATGCGATCGGCGTCGACGGCACTGCGGATCTGGAAGCCGGAGTTCCCACCGCCACGATCGATCATGACGTCGAATTCGACCAGGAAATCGCCGTAGCTCCGATCGCTCGCGAGAAACGCGTTTCGTGGTGCGCTTCCCGATCCCGTGATCTCGAGATCGCCGTCTGATCCGGTTGAAAAACTGAAATCGACCGGACCTCCGACGACGCTCCACCCCTTCGGAACGCCCCCCGGATCCTCGGGTGCGGAGACGAGCGGTCTCATCTCGATCCGACTCCACCACGGAGGCGGCGTCTCCGTCGCGAGATCCTGGGCCCCGACCGTGGGAACCACGATCGAAAACGCGACGATGCGGCATGCGTTGTGAATGGTTCTTGTTCGCATGCGACGAGCATACCGGTACGGACGTTTCGGGCGAGAACGACCGGATTTGCGGTTTCATGCGAGGGCTTCGGACTCATACACTGGTATCGATGCTCCGAACGCCCCTGATCCGAGTGCTCGCGATCCTCCTCCCGGTCTCCGGCGTCGTTGCGCAGAACGGTGATCGATCCGGCGAGGTGCAGCGCGATGTCCCGGCGGCATGGGTGCTTCCGCCCTCGCCCCCGTTGACGCCCGAGGAGGCGAAGCAGTCGTTCCGTCTGCAGCCCGGTCATCGGATCGACCTGGTCGCGAGCGAACCCCTGATCGGTGATCCGGTGCAGATCGCGTTCGACGGGAACGGTGATCTCTGGGTGGTCGAGATGCGGGGCTACATGCCGGATGCCGACGGAAACGGCGAGGAGGAACCGGTCGGTCGGGTGGTGAAGCTGCGGGATGAAGACGGCGACGGCGTGATGGACGAGGTCGACGTCTTCCTCGACCACCTCGTGCTTCCGCGGGGAATCGCACCCGCGTTCGACGGACTTCTGGTCATCGAACCCCCGAACCTCGTCTACTGCCGTGATCTGGATGGTGATGGCCGTGCGGACGACACGCAGATCCTGGTGTCGGGTTTCGCGGGCATCGAGAATCCCGAACACGCGGGAAACGGTCTCCGATACGGCATCGACAACTTCTACGAGACCTCGCAGCACCACCAGTCGTTCCGACTCCGGGAGGGACGCGACGGCGATCTCGAGATCGAGACCCGGGTGGTCCCCCGGCACGGCCAGTGGGGCGTCGCCCGCGACGACTTCGGTCGTCTCTATTACTCGCCGAACTCGGATCCGCTGATCGGAGACGCGATTCCGAAGCACTACGCCTCGAGGAATCCCGGATCCAGCGGACTTCCCGGAGTCCCGCGTCGCGTCGCCTCCGACCGGTCGACGTGGCCGATCCGGATCAATCCCGGCGTGAACCGCGGATACCAGAACCGGACTTTGCGGAACGACGGAACGCTTCGCACCTTCACCGCGGCCTGTGGTCCCGAGATATTCCGAGGCACCATGATCGACGGCGCGTACGGGGATGCGTTCGTTTGCGAGACGGCGGGGAATCTCGTGAAGCGATACGACCTGACCGATCGAAAGGGCGTTCCGGTCGCCGCCCCGGTCCACGACAAGCAGGAATTCCTCGCTTCGACGGACGAGCGATTCCGCCCGGTGAACCTGCTCACCGGTCCCGACGGCGGTCTCTACGTGGTCGACTTCGCCCGCGGCGTCGTCCAGCATCGGATCTACATGACGACCTGGCTCCGAAAGCAGGTCGAGGCCCGGGGTCTCGCTGGCCCCATCGGCATGGGAAGGATCTGGAGGGTGGTGGACGAGGACGCCCCCGTCTCGCTCGCTTCGGAGTCACTCGCCGCCATGTCGGATCTCGATCTCGTCGGCGTGCTCGACGGGGATCCGAACGGTTCCAGGCGCGACACCGCCCAGCGACTGCTGGTGGAACGTCGAGCGATCGCGGTCGCACCGGCGCTCCGGGAGATCGCGGCGGACGCGGATCGACCGACGACGACGAGGCTCCACGCCATGTGGACCCTGGACGGAATCGAATCGGTGGATTCCGCGCTGCTCGGAACACTGGCCATGGATGGTGACGCGGTGGTTCGTGAGCATGCGGCGAGAGTGGCGGAATCCCTGCCACCACCCGTATCGATCGGTCCCTTGTCCGACCTCGCGTTCGACCCGGAACCCCGCGTCCGGATGCAGGCGGTGCTCTCGATCGGCGAACTTCCCGACGAGTGGTCGATTCCGGCCTTCGACGTGGTGCTCGAACGACATGCGGAGGATGCGTCGATTCGGAAGGCGGTCATGAGCGGGCTCGCGGATCGTGAGATCGAGATGCTTCGCGGTCCGGCCGATCCACGGAACGGTCACTGGCTGGGGAGGCCGGGCGCAGCGCAGCGACAGGTGATCAGGGAACTCGCGGACAGCGTGCTCGCCGCCCGCCGCCCCGACTCGACGACCGAACTCGTGACCTTCGCCTCGGAGATCCGATCGATCGCGCCGGCGACCAGCCTGCTGTTGCTCGATCGAGTTGCGGATCGGACTCGTCCGAATTCCAAGAAGCCGAAGTCGATCATGCTGCTCGGCAGCCCCGTCGGGTGGGATGACGTGCTGGCCTCGGATCCCGGGGATTGCGATCCCCGGATCATCGAAGCGGCACGTGCCATCGATTCGACGCTTCGCTGGGTCGGACGCCCCGGCACGTCGGAATCGGTGGCGGTCGACACCTCCGCGAGCGGGATCCTCGCTCGAGGACGCCGCCTCTACGGTCATTGCATGACCTGCCACCAGGCCAACGGCAACGGACTTCCGCCCGTCTACCCCCCGCTCGCCGACAGCAGGTTCGTCACCGGTGATCCGGAACGGCTGGCGCGCATCCTCCTCCACGGCCTGCAGGGTCGAATCCGCGTCCAGGGACGCGTCTACAACCAGGCGATGCCCGCGGCGCCGTTCGGAAGCGACCTCGATCTCGCGGCGGTGATGACGTACATCCGTCAGGCGTGGGACAACGACGCCGATCCGGTGACCCCCGAGTTCGTCGCGAAGGTGCGGGCGGATACCGAGGGTCGGGTCCAGCCATGGACCGCGAAGGAGCTCGAACCCTTCGATTCGACCGAGATGATCAGCGCCGACCGATGACCTCGCCGACCGGCATGCCGGGAAGCGGTTGCAGGCGGCCTTCCGGCGTCACCCTGAGTATTCCGGCCGCGTTCAGGTAGTTGAGGATCGCCACCTGGAGATTCCGCTTCGCGGTGTCCCGCCGGTCCTCCGCATCCCGGAGTCCGGAGACCGCCGTGGTCCGGTCGCGGGCGGTCGCGCGAGCCGGTGCGGCGTCGATCGACGCGATTCGATTGCGGGCGATCTCGATGTTCCGTTCCTGGAGGACCAGCGAGAACTGTGCTCGATCGATCTCCCGGATCGCCCGTCGCACCGCGACGGCGGCATCGTCCAGCGACTTGCCGTACACCCGTTCGTCCTGTGCGAATCGCACCTGTGCCTGCCGCAGGGCGACGGACTCGTCCACGCGATCCAGCGGCAGGCTGAGGAAGATTCCGCCGCTGGCACGGGTGTCGCCGAGGTTGAGGTCGATTCCCTGGACCACGCCCTCCCCCCCGACCCGGAGGTTCCCGCGAAGGTCGAGATCGGGAAGCAGTCCGTTCTCGGCGAGATCGATCTGTCGCCGGGAGTCCTCCAGCTGATCGCGACCGGTCTGGAGGTCGAGTCGATACTCGAGGGCGTACCGGATCGCTTCATCGGGATTCACGTCCGGCGTGGGAAGCTGAAGCTCGACGGGCGTGATGACGATCGCCCGTTCCGGATCCATGCCGATGCGGACCTTGAATCGGTCGAGCGCAAGTCGGTAGGCCTCCTGCTGGCCGGCGAGATCGTCGAGGGCGAACAGGGTCTCCTGTCGGGCGAGGTCCGCCTGGAACGGCTCCTGTCGGCCGGCCGCCACCAGTGCGGCCTCCCGCTCCTCGATCTGTCGGTTCAGGGCCAGCGCTCCTTCGGCATTCGCGATCGCCTGAAGCTGCAGCACGAGATCGAGATAGTCGGTCACGAGCGAGACGTAGAACGTCCGTCGGAATGATTCGAACGATCTCGACGCGTAGACGAGATTCCGTTGCGCCTGCACGAGGTTCTCGCGTGCGGCCATGCCCGCCCCGCGCAGCAGGGGAATCCTGCCTTCGATCACCACGGCGGCGTCCTGTCGGCCCTCGTTCGCGGCATCGTCGAGGTTCCGCGTCAGTCCCGCGAGGAACTTCGCCGTCACCTCGCCGCCGTACGGGAGCCGCTGTCGGACTCCGAAGTCGTTGGCGACCCGGAGCGCCGTCTCGTAGCGACTGCTGATGCCGTCGCCGGCGTCGATCGTCGTCTCGTTGAAGAAGCCGGGTTCGAAGAAATGCTCCTGGACGATCAGGGAGAGCGCCGTGAGCAGATAGGTCTCCTCCGCGCCGGTGTACTCGGTGGCGTGCACGCGGGCGAAGGAGATCGCGTCCTCGATCGTCATGGGTTCGGCGTCTTCGGGGGTCTCGCCGAGTCGGCGAATCCTCGCGATGATCGCATCGGCTTCGTTCTCCACCTCGTTCCGACCGTCGAACCGGAGGTTCTCGGCGGACGGATCCCGGGTCGGCGGATCGTTGATCTCGTCCGTGTCCGCCGGAAAGGGGTCGCCTTCCGGGTAGTCCCGGACTTCCAGCGCGGGCGGAGTCGCGTCGCGGCTGGCGAGGATGGCATTGCGAGACTCGACCAGGTCGTCGGTCCGGATGTCGACCTGCCGGATCTGCTCGGCGCAGCCGGCGAGACCCGCGGCCAGCGCGAGAACCGAGCGTCGAAGATTCGGTGGGAAGGTCGGCATGAGCGGATTCCGGATGGGTTCTCGGATCGAGGGGAGTCGGTTTCAGGACCCAGACCCCGTCGGAGGTCCGAAACGGGATTTCGCCCACCCCGGACCCTTCGAGACCGGAAGGTACGCGAATGTCCGATCCCTCGGGGCCGAACGAGCGTACTCCGAGGGTCGGTTCGGGCGGATTACGACGGATTCCCGAATGCCTCGCCTCCCACGTCCGTTTCAAGCGAAGAGACAAACATGCCCCCAATCACCTTCGACGGCCGCAGCTTCCTCGTCTCCGGTCGCCGCACGACCCTGTTCGGCGGCGGCTTCGAGTACGTGATGCAGGCGGAGCACGATCGCCGGGACCGCCTCGACTCCATGGCCCGACTCGGGTTCAACACGGTCGTCGCCTCCTGTCCGTGGTTCCTCCACGAACCGACGAAGGGGAGATTCGATTTCGAAGGCCGGCTCGACGTCGCACGATTCCTCCGCGAGACCGAGGAATCCGGCATGCATGCGATCCTCCGGATCGGACCGGCGATCGGCGCTCCGTTCGATGGAAGCGGTCTTCCCACGTGGCTCGGGGTCCTCGACGACGTCCGGCCACGCACCGGAACGCCCGCTTTCCTCGAACTCGTGTCCCGCTGGTTCAGCCGCATCGCCGACGAGATCGTGGATCTCCAGGGCGATCGGGACGAAGGCGGACCGCTGGTCGCGATCCAGGTCGAACACGACTGGAACTGCGGGTCGAGGGTCTCCGGCGATGCCTATCTCATCGAGCTCGTCCGGTACGCACGGGAGCGGGGCATCACGGTGCCGATCCTCACCTCGAACGGATTCTGGCAGGAGACCGAAGGGGCGATCGAGACGTGGTCGGGCTGGGACGGTCTCTTCTCGGATCTTCGCCAGGTGTCTTCACTCCAGCCGGGAAAGCCGAGGATCTGCACGGTCCAGCGACCTGCGGACTCCGCCTACCGACGACCGGGCCGCAAGACCCCACCTTCGTCGATCGGCGACCTCGCCGAACGGACCGTTCGCGCGATGGCGGCCGGTGCCCAACCGGTGATCGCACACGCGGTGGACGGCGTGCTTCCGGCCGGCGCCGCGGGCCGGGACGATCTCGGCGACATCGCTCCGAACGCCTTCGCCCATCCGCTGCTCGACCAGGTGGGTGACCCCACCGAGATCGGGTCGTCGATCTCGATGATCGCCCGCTTCGCCCGCGACTTCGGCGGCGTGCTGGCCGATCTTGATCCGGACGACCAGCCGATGGTGGTCGACCCGGACGATCCGGCATCCGGCGTGATCGCCGTTCCCCGTTCGGGAGGTGCCGGGTCCGCGACCTTCTTCTTCCGAAACGACGGTTCCGAATCGGCATCGGTGATCGACGGATCGGGTCGTCGTCTCGTGGCGGATTTCGGGGACCGGGACTGGACATGGACGCTCGCGGACGCGGATCTCGCCGGACGGGGTCGGCTCGACCGGACGTCCGCGATGCCGCTGGCGCTCATCGAGGGGCGGATGCTCGTCCTCTCGGCCACCGCCGGCGCCGAAGTCGAGCTTTCGATCGACGGGCGACCACTCGTCACGACGGCGCCTCGGGCACGGCGTGACGGCTCCGGTCCCGTGATCGAGCGACACGCGGGATTCACCATCGTCGTCCTGAACGACATCCAGGCCGGCACCATGCTCGACGACCGGGACGGGATCGTGATCGGCGCATCACGGGTCTGCCGCGACGGCTCCGCGATCCCCCGAGAGGGCATGAGACCGTTCCGGATCGACCCGGACGGGAATCGAGTCGCCGTCCCCGAGCACGATTCGAGTCTTGCCGGTCGCCGCACCGTCCGGAAGTGGCGAACCTGGTCCGAACCCGACTGCAGATCGATCGATCATCCTCGATCCGTCCCCGTCGACGACGATCTCGGGCTGGCATCGATCGGTTCCGGTCTCTCCCACGCATGGTTCACCAGCCCGCTCTCGCTGCCTTCCAGGCCGGCGACGCGATACCTCCTCCTCGGCGGCCTCCGGGACGGGGACTGCTGGATCGACGGCGAGCGGATCGCGGACGTCTCCGATGGCGAGATCGAGATCCCTTCCGGATCGTCCGGTCGGGAGATCGCGATGTTCCTGCGTCATGCACCCCGATCCGTCGATGGCAGCCATCATCCCGGGGACGGTGACCGACCCGGGGCGCTGGTCGCGATCGAGCGACTCGATCGCGTCGAGGAATCCACCGTCACCATCGACCCCCTCGATCCGTTCGAGATCGAACCGTTCATCCCGGACGCCCCCGACGGGGAGCGGACCGTGGACGAGGCGATCGAATACAAGTTCAGTCACCGGCGAAAGAGTTCGATCCTCCTCGAGATCGGTCCCGGTTCGGCGGGCGTGGTCCTGGTGAACGATGTCCCGACGAAGGTGTTCGGTCGTCACGGGTTCCGGGAGATGCTGTCCGCCGCGGACGATTCCGCCTTCAAGTCCGGCTCGAACACCATTCGCATCGCCCGACTCGAACACGCCGCCGAGTCCTCGGGTCCTCCCGCGGTCTCGATCGGCGAGGTCGTCGCGGAGGTGGTCCCGTCGCTGGGATGGCGTCTTCGCCGTTGGGAGAACACGCCGGATCCGAGAATCGGGTCCTGGGTGGAGTCGCCGTCGTCCCGTTCCCGGGGACCGAGGTGGATTCGTGGCGAGGTCAGGATCCCGGGCAGCCGCGTCGGATCGGAACGATCGGGCCGGCTCCGGGTCGAAGGCGTCACGCGAGGACGGATCAGGATGAACGGATTCGATCTCGGCGGTTACGCTCTCCGGGAGCCGGGTGGGCGGACCATCCGGGGCGCCACCTCGGTCGAACTTCCGATCCCCGCCGTCGCCCTTCACGCGAACGGTCCGATCGAACTCCTGTTCTTCGACGAAGCGGGCGCCGAACCCTCGAAGGTGACGGTCGAGTACTGATCCTCCGAGGCGACGACGGTCGGGTTTCGGAAGCACGCCGCCATGGTGATGAACTTCATCGAGGACCAGGAGAAGGCCCGGTCCCGGACGGGTCGACTCGTCATCCTCTTCCTGCTCGCGGTCGTCGGAACGATCCTCGCGGTCTACGCCGTCGCCGCAGGTGTCGTGGTCCTCATGACCCGCGGCGAGGAGGATCCCGCGAGCTGGTGGATGCCCGAGCTGTTCGGGATCGTCGGTGGCGCTACGTTGCTGGTGATCGTGATCGGTTCGCTCGTCAAGACCGCACAACTCGCGTCCGGTGGCAAGGCCGTGGCCGAGTCGCTGGGCGGCACGCTCGTGCACCCGGAGGAACGGGATCCCGATCTTCGAAGACTGATGAACGTGGTGGAGGAGATGTCCATCGCCTCCGGATGCCCCATGCCCCCGGTCTACCTGATCGACGACGCCTCCATCAACGCGTTCGCGGCCGGTTTCGGTTTCGACAGCGCGGTGATCGGCGTGACCCGCGGCTGCGTCCAGAAGCTGAATCGGGATCAGCTGCAGGGCGTGATGGCGCATGAGTTCAGCCACATCGTGCACGGAGACATGAAACTGAACATCCGGCTGACCGGGCTGATCTTCGGAATCATGGCGCTCGGTTTCCTGGGATACATCTGCTTCAGATTCATCGGGCCGGTACTCGCGAGATCGGGCGGAGGGAAGAACAACCCCGGCCCGGCGCTGGGCCTCGCGGTCATCGTCGGCGGCCTCGCGCTGATGGCGATCGGATCGCTCGGAACGCTCGCGGCGCGCCTGATCCAGGCCGCGGTGAGTCGGCAGCGTGAATATCTCGCGGATGCGGCCGCCGTCGACTACACCCGGAATCCCCCGGGCATCGCAGGGGCGCTTCGACGAATCGGTGGATTCCCCGACAACGACATGAGGAAATCGGCCGCGAGCGAGTTCCAGCACTTCTTCTTCGCTTCCGCGCTTTCGACCGCCTTCGCGACGCACCCCCCCCTCGCCGACCGGATCGCCAGGATCGAGAACCGACCTCGGGAGGAGATCGAATTCTCGGGGAACGATCGCCCCGACGGCGCACCGTCGCCGCCTCCGGATCCGGCCGGTCCGGTGTCGGGATTCGCCGGTGCCCAGCCGGTCGCGGTCGATGCGACGGACAGTCGCGAGGTGCGCGGGTCCGACCAGGTCCGGCAGAGCATCGCGCGACTCGGCGACCCGGATCCCGACCATCTCGCCTACGCCCGCGGCCTCATCGGCTCGCTCCCCGAGGAGCTCCGTTCGGCGGTGCACGACATGATCGGCGCGAGGGCCGTGTGCCTGCTCCTGCTCGCGGACGACGAGCCGGACGTCCGATCCGTTCAGGCGACCGCTCTTTCGGACGATCTCGACCAGCCGACCGTCCACGAGATACGTCGTCTCCGGAAGGCGGTCGCCGGAGTCGTCGGCCGATCGCCCGAACTCCGCCTGGTGCTGCTCGATCTGTCGATCCCCGCGCTCGCCCGGATGTCGGAGGGCGAGATGGATCGGTTCATGGATTCCGTGCGGAAGATGCAGGAAGCGGACGGACGGATCGACCGGTTCGAGTGGCTGCTGGGTCGGATCCTCCGGGATCACCTCGCGCTCCGACCGAAGCATCGTTCGCTCCGGCCGAACCGATCACTGGCCCTGCTCGAGGATCCGGCGCGGCTGGTGCTCGCGATGCTGGCCTGGGGCGGGGCGCGGACGAACAAACAGGCACGCGACGCCTTCCGCGCCGGGGCGCGTCGGGCCGGAATCGGCGACGTGGACCTTCCGGACCGGTCCGACTGCTCGGTGATGTCGCTGGACCGGGCGCTGGACCAGATCGGGCGACTTCGCTGGCGGGATCGGTCGATCCTGCTCGATGCCGCCGTCGACACCGTCTGTGCCGACGGACACGGGACGCTGGCGGAGATCGAGATGCTGCGAGCGCTCGCCTCCGCGATCGAATGTCCGATGCCACCGGTGCTTCCCGGCCGGTTACCATCCTGACGTGCGCTCTCCGGACCCATCGGGAAGGGATCCTCGTCGATGGTCGCAGCATTCATCTTCATCCTGATCTTCGGCACCTTCATCGCCCTGCGAAGACCGAGTCGTCGACTGGGCCTGATCCTCTTCACGGCCTCGATGGTCTGCGTGGTGCTTCTCTTCCTGCACCATGCGACGGATCCACTCGGCCTCAGCTTCTGAACGACTTCTCGATGGATCGGACCTCACCGTGAACGACCGGACCGGATGCCCCCGTTTGTCCTTCGTCCTCCTCCATGTCTGGGTGCTCGGCGTGTGCGGGGTCGTGGTCGGCGCGTTCATCGTGCAGTTCGCGGGCAGCGAGCTTCCCTGCCCCCTCTGCATGCTCCAGCGGATGGCGATGCTGCTGGCCGCGATGGGTCCGATGTTCATCATTCGACGGAACTCGGTCGCCGAGGCGGATCCCACGGCCGACTTCTCGACCGGATTCGGGATCTCGATCCTCGCTTCGGTGGTCGGCCTCGCGATCAGCGGGCGACAGACGCTCCTTCACATCCTTCCCGGGGATCCGGGATACGGCGGCGCCGTCCTCGGACTTCATCTCTACACCTGGGCGTTCATCGTCTTCATCTCGGTCCTCCTGGTCAGCGGGATCACGCTGGCGGCCGGACCGGTGATGGCGATCGGAAGGCGTTCGGATCGCATGGGCGGCTGGTCGCGGATCACCGCGTGGGTCTTCGGTCTCGTGATCGCGGCGAATGCGGTGTCGGTGTTCTTCGAGAGCGGGACCGAATGGTTCCTGCCCGACAACCCCACCAGCTACGAACTGATCCAGGAGTTCCTGGAGTTCCTCGAGCGTCGTTCGGGCGATCCCGTTCCATCCGCTCAGAACACGAACTGAACCTGGGTCCTGAGGACCGTCTGGTCCGCGTCGACCGCGAGGATCCCGACGTTGCCGTCGATACTCCAGTCGGCGGTCGAGCCCCACGACCGCACCAGTTCGAAGACGATCTTGAGCGTCGAGTTCCCCGCGGGAATCCAGCTGGCCCCGATGGTCGTCATCGCGAATTCCGATCCCGCGCCGTTCTCGATCGCGCCCCATTCACCGCGGCCGTAGACGTTCCAGTCGGACACCGGGAAGAACGCACCCTGTGCGACGGCGGCCCAGCGACGGCCGCCTTCGGCCTGCGAGGTCGGAGCGTCCTGGTAGTAGGCCGCGACCATGAGTCCGACCCCGCTCCGCTGCCAGGAGAGGTCGACCGTCGCGCGCGTCGCATCCCCGGAGATCGATCTCGCGGTCCCGGCCGCGTAGTCGCCCCAGTCGAACGCGCCCCCGAAACCGAGCAGGAGGCCACGACCGACGACTTCCGGATAAGGGTTGAACATGTAGAGGGAATTCCAGTCCCCGAAGGGCTTGAACTCCACTCGCGCCATCACCCCGATCCGACGGTTCTTTAGGGGATCGATGAATTCCTGGTCCCATCCGTTCGACAGGGTCGTCCAGAAACGCCACCGGTCGGACTGGCGACCGAGCAGCAGGCCCTCCGGCTCGCCCGCGTCGAACTGTCCCGCGACGAACGAGAGCGAGGCACCGAGCTGCTCGTTGGTGTTGATCGCCTGTTCGATGGAGAAGTACTCGGAGAGAATTCCGGCTTGAACGAAGTACCCGCTTTCGAACTGGTACTGCACGTAGGCGTATTCGGGGGTGAAGAGGCCATTCGCGCCGACCGACGCACACACGCCGTAGGACCACTTCGGTCCGAACAGATTCCCCCCGAGGGAGAGTCGGAGGTTGTCGAGCGAGAATCCGTACTCCGTCGGCTCCGACGAGATCGAATTCAGCACCCAGTCGTACTGCATGAGCACGTCGGCCTCGAGCGTGAAATCCCCATCGGCCGAAGCGATCTCGTTCCACCTGCGACCGGACCCCTGGGATCGGGTCTGCGCATCGTGGAGGGCGTCGACGACCATGCTTCGAATCTCCGTCCGACGCTCCCGGTCGAGGCCCGTGTCCTCGCTTCGCCTGCGAAGGATTCCGATCTCGGTGCGCAACGCCTCGATCTCGTCCTGAACCCGGTTCCCGGTCCCTTCGGCGTCGTCCCGGGCGACGACCACCGGACCGGAAATGAAGCATGCGGCGAACAGGAACACCTTCAGGACGTGGATGGTCGGGAACATGCGACCACCATATCATCGCGTCGAAACGCCCCGGAGCCTTCGATCATGGGAACACGTCGCCTCGATCCACTCGCGCTGCTGGTCTTGATCCTGACGGTGAATCCGATCCGTTGCGGTCACGCGGCGGCGGACACCGGTGAACCGTCGCTGCGATGGGTGGACGGCGGATCGCTCGAAGTCGAGGGTCGAGCCTTCGAGGATCGCAGATCGAGTTGGGATCGGCTTCCCGCGCGGGCCGAGGGGATGGTGCGGCCGCCGGTGTGGGGGAATTCCCGGCATTCCGCGGGGATCGTGATTCGTTTCATCTCCGACTCGCCGACGATCGCCGCTCGCTGGCGGCTCTCGAGCGACCGGATCGCGATGCCCCACATGCCGGCCACCGGGGTGAGCGGCGTCGATCTCTACGTGAGGATGGAGGGGATCGAAGGTCCGGTCTGGCGATGGGTGGCCAACGGCCGACCGACCGGATCGGAGAACGAGTCGATCCTGATCTCCGATCTCCCGGAGATCTCGAGGGAGTGGCTCCTCTACCTGCCGCTCTACAACGGGATCGACTCGATCTCGGTCGGGGTGGCGCCCGACGCCTCGATCGCGCCGGCGTTGGTCCGCGGAAGGCCCATCGTTTTCTACGGGACCTCGATCACCCACGGTGCGTGCGCCTCTCGTCCGGGGATGGCCCATGTCGCGATTCTCGGGCGAAGACTCGACGTCCCGGTGGTGAATCTCGGCTTCAGCGGAAGCGGGACGCTCGACATCGAGATGGCGGACCTGATGGCGGAGATCGATGCGGCGGTCTACGTGCTCGACTGCCTGCCGAACCTGGGTGGAAGGCAGGTCGCGGACCGGGCCGCACCGTTCGTGCGTCGGCTCCGTACGCTCCGTCCCGGGGTCCCGATCGTCCTGGTGGAGGACAGGACGTACGCGGATGCGATCTTCAATCCGTCCAAGGCGAACCGCAATCGCGAGAATCGATCCGCGTTGAAGGCGGCGCACGCCGAGCTCCGCGCGGAAGGCCTGCGGGACCTCCTCTACCTCGAAGGCGATCTGCTTCTCGGGGATGATGGAGAGGCGACGGTCGACTCGTCCCATCCGACCGACCTCGGGTTCGTCCGCCAGGCCGACGCCTTCGAGCCGGTCCTTCGCGCCGCGATGGAATCGAGGACCGAGGTCGAAGATCGATCGGAAGCGAATGATGACGGACCCTGAGATCCCCACTCCCGCCCCTTCCCTCGTGAAGCGAATCGCACTTCCCGCGGGTCCGATGCTCGCGGTCGGCTTCGCAGCCGCGCTTCGATCCGGTGGCCTCGAACTCGACGATTCGATGCTCGCCGGCGTGACGTTGTGGTGCGCGATCTGGTGGGTGACCGAACCGGTGCCGGTCCCCGCGACCAGCCTGATTCCACTCGCCTTCCTCCCGATTCTCGGCCTGCTGGATCACAAGTCGACCGCGAACGCGTACGGCGACAGCCTCATCCTCCTCCTGATGGGTGGATTCATGCTGAGCCGTGCGATGGAGAGCACCGGTACCCATCGAAAGGTGGCGCTCGGCGTGGTGAAGGGGGTCGCCCGACTGGGCGGCCGCGGTGGACGAAGCGTGGTGCTCGGATTCATGGTCGCGACCGCGGTCCTTTCGATGTGGATATCCAACACCGCCACGACCCTGATGATGCTGCCGGTGGCGCTGGCGGTCATCGCGGGGGCCAGCGATCGCAGGATGGGGATCCCCCTTCTGCTCGGGATCGCGTACGCGGCGAACATCGGCGGGATCGGCACGCCGATCGGAACCCCGCCCAACATCATCTTCATGGGCGCCTTCGACAAGCTCGCGCTTCGCGACGATTCCTACGGATTCCTCGAGTGGATGAAGGCCGGGGTCCCGGTGGTGATCCTGTTCATCCCGATCGCATGGTGGTGGCTCACCCGCGGGCTCGGTGGGAACGAGACCTTCGACCTGCCCGAGGGCGAGGCGTGGACTCGTGGCCAGCGTCGCGTGATATCGATGTTCGCGATCGCCGCCGGACTCTGGATCTTCCAGAAGTATCCGGCGCTCCCGGTGGAATGGTTCGAGGGAATCGGATGGGACAAGGGCGGGGGCTGGACCGGTCTGCTGGGGATCGCGACCGACGGGGCGCTCGATGCCCGGGCGTCCGGATCCGCGACGGTGGCGGCGCTGGTCGTGGTGCTCCTGTTCGCGTTTCCCGACGGTGACGGCGGTCGGCTTCTGGACTGGTCGCATGCGAAGACGATCCCCTGGGGCGTGCTTCTCCTCTTCGGTGGCGGCATCGCACTCGCCCAGGCCTTCAAGTCGACGGGATTGAGCGAGGTGATCGCGGGAAATCTCGGCGGCATGAGGGACGTACCGATCCCGTTGATGGTGCTGATCGTCTGCCTGTTCACGACCTTCCTCACCGAGATCACCAGCAACACCGCCCTGACCGCGCTCCTGATGCCGATTCTCGGTGCGACCGCGCTGGCCCTCGAGGTCGATCCGGTGATCCTCATGGCGCCGGCGGCCATGAGCGCCAGCTGCGCCTTCATGCTTCCCGTCGCGACCGCGCCGAACGCCGCGGTCTACGGAACGGAGGACGTCCCGATCGAACGAATGGTCCGGGAGGGCTTCGTGCTGAACCTGATCGGCGTGGTCATCATCTCGACCCTTGCGATGTTCCTCGTCTCGAAGGCTTCGGAGGGGGTGGATCCCCGGCCGGTCGAAGCACCACGGCAGACCATCGAACCCGTCGTCGGCGACTGAGGCGTCCGCGTCCGATCTCCGTTCGCGGGTCAGCCGCTCGAAGATCCGTGCAGCGCGATGAGGCGATCGATCCCCGACCACGCGGCGAACGTGCTCCCGGGTCGAATAGGATCCGGACATGACGACCCCCAACCGACCGGATCTCGTGCTGCTCGACTTCGACGCCTGGGCGAACGAGAGGCTCTTCGACGCTTGCGCGTCTCTCGATGACGCGGCACTGGACCGGACCTTCGAGATGGGCATCGGATCGCTTCGAGCGACCTTCGCCCACGATCTCGGGGCGATGATCGGTTGGACGGGCGTGCTGCTCGGCGAGGAGGAACCCTTCGCGTCGATGCGGGAGGATCCGCCCTGGAGCGTCGAGACGTTCCGCATCCGACAGCGAGAGGCGAACGCCGCGTTCCGTTCGGCGGCGCTGGATGGGGAATTCGCGGACGTGGTCGTCCGGGAACGGGAGGGGAGGACCTACGCGTTCACGCGTGGAGGCATTCTGGCCCACGTGACCACGCATGCGATGCATCATCGAGCCCAGTGCCTCAACATGCTTCGTCGGATCGGGGTCGAGTCGCAGCCGGAGAGCAGCGTCTTCCAATGGATGAATGCGAACCCACCGGTGGTCTGATCACCCGAAGTCCGGCCGATAATCCTCGTTTCCGGGGGGTGGATCGGTCGGTGGTGGTCCATAACCACGTCGAAACCATCCGGTAACTCGAAATCGAACCGCGATGCGGGCGGACCGGTGATCACGTCGAAGAACTACCCGGCGACGGGAACACACCGACGCTCGAAGCTCATCCGGTCGAGACGATCTCGACACCGACAACTCCAAGAGACCGACTCACGACGCCGAGGTACCGGCGCCGCCCGGGATCGCCTCGGCCACTCGGGCCACGAACCAGCAAGACCCAGAAGGAACCGACATGAACACCGACCTCTTCATCGAAAGCCTCTTCGCCTCGCTCGTCTCCGGTGACCGAAACGCCTCGCGGCGTCTCGTCGAGACCGCGATCGAGCATGACATCTCCGCGGACATCATCGCCCGGGAGGTCTTCTGGCCCACGATCAACAACATCACCACCCTCTACCGCCAGGACCAGATGACGCGACTCGCCCAGCAGTACGCGACCCGGGCCCTCGGCGGTCTCATCTCCCAGAACCAGGATCGCTACGACACCAAGCCCGCTCGAAGCCGGTCGATCTGCATGTTCTGCGGACCGAACGAACTCGACGACCTCGCGGCGAGGCTCATCGCCGATCTTCTCGAGGCGGACGGCTATGAGGTCACCTACGGCGGCGGAAACATCGCCGACGACGACATCATGGCCGAGGTCCACGAGCGTCGTCCCGACATCCTTCTCATGTTCAGCTCCGGCGGATCGGACGCCCCCGGCATCCGGCAACTGATCGACCAGATCCGCGGTATCAACGCGATCCCCGAGATGCAGATCGTGGTCGGTGGCGGCATCTTCAACCGGGCTCCGGGACTCGCCGAGGAGATCGGTGCGGATCTCTGGGCGACCGGTCCCGACGACCTGCTCGAGCAGCTCGAGGCCTATCCCGAGGTCCGGGCGAACCTCGAGGATCGAACCGTGGGTCGCGGCAAGACGACGCGAGCCGCCTGAGTACGGCGCTCCGGGCGCATTCCAATCGAAGCGAAGGGTTCACGCCCTCCGAAACACCGTCCGGTCCCCCGACCGGGCGGTGTCTTCGTTGACGGATCGGTTGCTCGCGGGACCCCGCATGCCGTCATCGGTCGACCGCGGATCGGCGGAGTCCGCCGACGGGTTCGTCGTTCCGGCGGGCGCACCACCAGATCATCGCCAGGCCGATGGCGATCATCACGGCGCTCAGGCCGGCCGCGGGCCAGATGCTCGACACGCCCCAGTTCGTCAGGTACTGGGCGCGGAACTGCTCGGAGGCGATCCGCATCGCGCCGTAACCGACCATGAACCAACCTCCGATGATGCCCGGTCTGCGAGGCTTCCACCAGACCACGGCGAGCAGTGCGAACAACATCAGGCCGTCGGTGCAGGCCTGGAACAACTGACTCGGGTAGTAGGCGGTGAGATAGGGGGCGATCGCCTCCGAGACGTCATTACGGCCCGAATAGACGGCATCGCGAAGCGCCTGGCGTCCCCATTCGCCGTTCGGGTTCGACACCATCGTCGCGAGGCCGTCGACGTTCGCGCCGTTCTGGAAGTCCGGATCGAGCATCTCCTCCGGATACTTCACGGACCACCACGGCGCATCCGCCTGTCGGCCGGCGTCGAGCGGCCGTCCCCAGAGTTCGCCGTTCACGAAGTTGGCGAGACGACCGAGTCCCAGGCCGATCGGCGCACAGAACGCGACGCAGTCGAGGAGATGCCACGGCGTGATGCGGTTTCGCAGGCCGTAGAGGATGCAGGCCGCCATCACGCCGAGGATTCCCCCGTGGCTCGCCATGCCGCCCTTGTGGATCTCGAGCACGCCCCAGAAAGGGAACGATCCCGAGAATGTCCAGAGAAGATCGATGGAATAGAAGAGGACGTAGCCCAGCCGGCCACCCACCAGCACGCCGACCACCATCCAGGTCATGAAGTCGCCGACCTGTTCGGGCCTCATCAGGCCTCTTCCCGTCTTCGCCATCCACCGCAGCACGAACCAGCCGGCGACGAATCCCAGCAGGTAGGCGAGTCCGTACCAGCGGATGCCGAAGCCGTCGCCGACTTGAATGGCGAAGGGCGAGAGGTCGTGGACGTAGGCGGAGGCGAGCGTCGGCATGGGCGGGCGCGATTGTACCGGGGTGGGAAGGGGGGATCGGAACGATGCGATTCCGACGATGGCGACGATTCCGCGCAGGAAGCACGCCAAACGTGGATACTCCCGGTCGTCACCATGCACGAGACCGCCGACCAGATCGTCCAGCATCTCTTCGACCTCTACGGTCCGGTCGCGGTGTTCGGTCTGCTGGTCGTCGCCGGCGTGGGACTCCACCTTCCGGAGGATCTGATCATCATCCCGGCCGGATGGGAGATCGCCGCCGGTGATTTCCCGGTGTTCTGGACGGTGCTCGCGGCATATCTGGGAGTGACCGGTGGCGACACGCTCTGGTTCCTCGTCTGCAGGAAGTTCGGAGGTCGGCTGGTCGGCACCCACTGGTTCCGCAAGCAGGCGCATCCGAAGCGAATCCTCCAGGTCAAGGCGCTCTACGACCGTCACGGAACCTGGGTCCTGCTGGTCTCGCGGTTCATCCCCGGTTCGAGGACGGTGGGGGTCGCGGTCGGCGGACTGGTGCATCTCTCCTGGGGCGTGTTCCTGCTGGTCGAACTCTCGACGGCCGTCCTGAGCGTCGGTTTCCAGATCGGGCTCGGTTACGCCGCGCAACGAGGTCTGTCGACGAGCGGCCCGCTGCACTGGGTCACCATCGGCGTCGGTGCGATCCTCGTGGCCACGATCGTGGGGATGCTGATCTTCTGGTGGCGTCGTTCCAGGTCGGGTCGGGTCCACATCCCCCGTGCCCGGGCGTCATGGCTGCGCGACCAGCGGACGGGTGGCGGTCCGGGCCGCGGGAAGACATCGTCCTGACGTCGCGTCCGGCCGTGATCGATCCGGATGAAGCCGATTCTCCACCTCCTTCGTGGACCTGCCCGAGCCCCACGACGTCGACCCGCCCCGTCGCTCCTCGCTCAGGCGATCCATTCGTGCATGACCTTGCCGTGGACGTCGGTGAGCCGCATGTCCCGACCCCCGAAACGGATGGTCAATCGTTCGTGGTCGATGCCCATGAGATGGAGCATCGTCGCGTGCAGGTCGTGGATCTCGACCGGATTCTCGACGGCGCGGTAACCGTATTCGTCGGTCGCGCCGTAGGTGCGGCCGCCGTCGATGCCGCCTCCCGCGAGCCAGATGCTGAATCCGTGCTGGTTGTGGTCACGGCCGTCGGATCCCTGGCTGAAGGGAGTCCGACCGAATTCGGCGCCCCAGATCACGAGGGTCGAATCGAGCAGACCCCGTCGCTTGAGATCCGCGAGCAGGGCCGCGATCGGCTGGTCGACCGCCCGGGCGTTGTTCTCGTGACCCTCCTTGAGCTTGCCGTGCTGGTCCCAGCGATCGCCGCTCACCCGCGGGCAGGTGCACTCGATGAATCGGACGCCGCGTTCCACGAGGCGACGTGCGAGGAGACACTCCCGCGCGAATATCCTCGTGGGCTCGTATTCGCTCTCGAACCCGTACTCGCGCCTGGTGATCGCGCCCTCGTCCTCGACGTTCGTCGCGTCGGGCACGGCGAACTGCATGCGGAAGGCGAGTTCCTGGTTTCGGATGGCGCTCTCGATCCGATCGTTCCCCGATGCGCGGATTCCGCGGTCGAAGGCCTCGACGAGCCCCAGCTTCCGTCGCTGGCGATCGATCGATTCTCGCGGCTTCACGTTCGCGAGAACCTCGTCGGCGGGGCGGAGCACGGAGGCCTGGTGGGTCGCGGGAAGGTAGGCGTTGCCGAAGCACTCGAGGCCCCCCGGCGGTATCAGACCGCCGTCGAGCACCACGAATCCGGGCAGGTCGCGGTTCTCGCTTCCGAGGCCGTAGGTCGCCCATGCGCCCATCGACGGCCGGCCGGCGAGACCGTGACCGGTGTGGAGGAAGTAGTTCGCATTGGTGTGCTCGTTGAAGGGCGAGGTCATCGACCGGACCACGAGGATGTCGTCGGCCATCCTCCGGACGTGGGGGAAGAGATCGGACACCGGCGTCCCGGAATCGCCTCCCGGACGGAATTCCCAGGGGGTTCCCAGGCAGTCGCCGTTCGAATCGAACTGGGTGGGCGACTTCTCCATGGGAAAGGGGCGGCCGTGCATGTCGGTGAGCCGGGGTTTCGGATCGAAGGTGTCCATCTGTCCCGGACCGCCGTCCATGTAGAGGAAGATGACGCTTCGGGCCTTCGGGGTGTGATGCGGCGAAGGGATCATGCCGTCCAACCCCACGCGGTACGGGCTGGCGGCGACCGCCCGATCCTCGTGTCCCAGCGCGGCGAACGCGGCCAGGCCGAATCCACCGGCGACCTGCCGCAGCATGTCCCGCCGGGTGGTCGCGCCCGGAAGGAATCGACCGCAGTGATGAGATTCGTGTGCCATGGTGGAATCCGTTGCGGTTCAGTCGAGGTGCACGAAGGCCTTGGCGTTGAAGAGGGCGTGCGCGACGTCGTTCCAGGCCTCCATCCGGTCGGACGATGCGTCGAGGTGATCGATGCAGGCGCGGATCTCCTCTTCGGCGGGCGGCGAGGCGAACGCCTGTCGCCACATCCGTCGGGCGCGGTCCTCGTCGGTCGCCAACGTCGCGTCCGAGAGGATGGATTCGGCCCATGCCGCCGCCATCTCGTGGACGAATGGGTCGTTCATCAGGACCAGCGACTGGGCGGGGACGTTCGAACTGTTGCGACGACCGACCGTGGTCATCGGAGCGGGAAGATCGAAGGCGGCGAGCATGGGGTTCGCGAAGTTCCTGCGAACCTCGAGGTAGAGACTCCTTCGGCCGTTCCCGTCGAGCGGTCCGCTCCGACCGGGACGACCGCGACCGTTCATGAACGGCGTGAGATGCGTTCCCACCGAAACGCCCCCCAGCGTCGCGTCGAGGCGCCCGCTCGCCGAGAGCATCGCGTCGCGGATCGATTCGGCCTGAAGCCGGCGGACCGGCGCGGCCGCGAGCAGGGTCCGATCGGGATCGATCGATCGCATGCGTTCGGCGGTGGATGCCGCGGGGAGGCTCGATCGTCGGTACGCGCTGGAACGCACGATCGAACGGATCATCGACTTGACCGACCAGCTCGAACGGAACTCCGTGGCGAGATGGTCGAGCAGGTCGGGATGGGAGGGCACTTCACCGAGTCCTCCGAAATCGTCGGTCGTGGCGACGAGCCCGCGTCCGAAAAGATGGTGCCAGATCCGGTTCGCCATCACTCGGGCGGGAAACGGATTCGATTCGTCGAAGATCGTCCTGACCAGTCCCAGGCGCGCGGACCCCGTCTCGTCCGTCATCCCGGAGGGTTCGCCGGCGATCGAGGTGATGAAGGAACGCTTCGCCACCTCGCCGGGAGTCCGGTGCGATCCGCGAATGGAGATGTTCGTGTCCACTCCGGAACCCTCGAGGGCCGCGAGCACCCGGGTCGGCGCGGGTATCTCCCCCGCGATGTCGGCCCGGCGTCGTTCCTCGTCCACGACCCTTCTCCGGTTCTCGTCCGCCGTCCCCAGCGTGTCTCCCCAGAGTCCGGCGTAGACCAGCCGGTCCCGGAGCGGCTCGCGGTGTCGATTCGGCATCGTGGGATCCGTCGCCGTGGCCGCGAACACGTCGGCGAGCACGTCCGCATCGTCGCCGCGGGCCGCGTCGATCCATCCGGGAAGGACCTCGTCGGGAAGTCTCCCGTCGCCACGGTCGCTCATCCAGATCGCGTCGACCTCCAGCCGTCCGGGGCCGTCGTCGATCAGTTCCAGGTGTGCACGGCTCCCCGAATGCAGCCGGGTGTCGTTCACCACGTGTCGCCATCCGTCGTGGGTGGACACGTCCTGGCGATAGCCCCCGAAGAGGAGGGCGTTGAACTCGTCCATCATCATGCCCTCGACGACGAGTCGGATCCGGGCGCCGTCGCCGGTGCCACGAACGCGCCAGTGCAGGTATCGACGATCCAGCGTGAACGTCTCGCTTCGAATCGTTCCCTGCAGTCGACGGTCGAGACGATCGCTCGAGAGGGTCCCATCCTCGGGAACGGGATCTCCACCGGGCGACGACCAGGCCCATCCGGTCGAGTACCAGCGGAGGTCCGGGACCGGACCTTCGAAGGATTCGAGTACGGTCGCGTCCTCGTCGACGACGAGATCACGGCGCGGAACCACCTGTTCCCCGCGTGCCTGCCGGGATGACTCGTCGTGCATCGCGCCGTCGTGACCGAGGAGGGTCCAGGCTCGCCATGGATGTTCCGGCGATCGCCAGGCATCGTCCCGGAACGACTCGGCCCAGCGTCCGAGGAGGGCGGGATCGAGATCGCGATTCCGGGCGACCGTCTCGACCAGTCCGGGATCCACCGGTCGCCACGACCTGCCATCCTCGGTTCGTTCCGGTCGCGTTTCCGCTGCGCCCTTCAGGTATTCGGCGAGACGCGTCGGCGGTTCGAGGTCCGATCGGACGTCGGATGAAGGATCGGCGCGATCGAGACGATCCACCGCATCGGTGATCCGCCGGTGCGGATCGAGGTACGCGTATCCCTGGTGCATCGACTGCAGGTATCCGGAGAGCGCGTAGTAGTCGCGGGTGCTGATCGCGTCGAACTTGTGGTCGTGGCACCGGGCGCACGCGACGGTGAGGCCGAGGAAACCCTGGCCGAGTATCTCGAGCTGGTTGGCGATGCGCTCCGCCTGGTCCTGGGTCACGTCGGTGGGGGCGTGCACCGCCTGGTGGAAGTACCAGTGGCCCGTGCCGATCACGCTTTCATTCGTCCCGTCCACCGGATTCGGACGCGGTTCGAGCAGATCGCCGGCGATCTGCTCCGAAACGAATCGGTCGTATCCGAGATCCTGGTTGAACGCCCGGACGACCCAGTCGCGATATCGCCAGGCTTCGCGGATGGGGTAGTCGAATTCGTGGCCGTAGGTCTCCGCATAACGGACCAGGTCGAGCCAGTGGCGGCCCCATCGTTCACCGAAGGACGGATCGCCGAGATACCGCTCCACCAGCCGATCCCAGTGGGCGTCGCTCGGATCACGCTCGAAGGCCTCGACGACGAGGGGATCGGGGGGAAGTCCGGTCAGGTCGAACGCGAGCCGTCGCAGCTGGCGGGCCGGCGTCGCATCGCCCGCGGGCTCGATCTCCTTCGCGATCAGGCGGGCATGCACGAAACGGTCGACGTCGGTCCGTACCGTCGACCCGGATGCGGCGGGGACTTCCGGTGGATCGGGATCGCGAACCGGCTTCCACGACCAGTGGCCGTCGTACGGGGCCCCGGCGTCGACCCAGCGTCGAAGGACCTCGATCTCCTCGCTCGTCAGCGGCTCGCCGGACGGCGGCATCGGATCGAGATCGTCGATGATCCGTTCGATCAGCAGGCTGCCGTCCGCGTCATGGGGAATCACGACCGGCGTCCGGCCCGGCTTCGCCGATTCGACGGCACCCTCGCGGACGTCCAGGCGGAGTCCGCGCTTGCGGGTCGACGCATCGGGGCCATGGCAGGCGAAGCACCGGGCGACGAGGATCGGGCGAACGTCTCGATTGAAGTCGATGACCGGATCGGCCGCCGGAACGCCGGCGTGGATCGCATCGTCGGGAACGCCCGTTTCATCGCCGACCAGGATGGCGCCGGTCGCGGAAGAGACGGCGACGAGGATCCCGGTGACCATGGAGCCTGGCCGGATCTGGCGGACGGATCTTCGATTCCCGGTCATCGCTCCATCATATTTGAGAGACCCTCCCGGTCACGCGGGAAATGTGGATGGGCGGCGTTTCGCGGGCTCGAGGCCGGGACGGGGGCATGCGCGACACCGCCGTCGGATGGGATTTCCGGATCGATCGTGGACATCGACCGTCCAGGGACGCCCGTCGCGGGTTCAGGACTCCGGTGGCCGCGGTCGTCGATGCAGCAGCCGGGGCGTCTGGCTGGCGAAGATCCCCGCGAGCATCAGACCGCAACCGAGCAGGGTTCGGGCGTCGTAGCTTTCATCGAGCAACCACCATCCACCGATCGCCGCGAAGACCGCTTCGAGACTGAGCAGGATCGCCACGTGCGAAGGCGGACTCTTCCGCTGTGCCACGATCTGCAGGAAGAAGGCGACGCCGATCGCGAGAACCCCGGAATAGAGGATCTCCCAGGTCGCGCTCCGGAATGCGCCGACGAGATTCAAGGCTTCGCCGGGACCCTCGACGAGGATCGCCGCGAGCATCGTCGTGATCGCCACCACGGTGAACTGGATGACGGTCAGATCGATGGGATCGGTGTGCGGCGAATATCGGGCGACGATCTGCACCTGGACCGCCCATCCCAGCGCACCACCGAGCACCAGCATCGCCGGCACGTCGATGGTGAACCCGCCGGCTCCCTCCTTAATGCCCAGGAACCACATCCCGATCGCGGCCAGACCGCAACCGATCCAGGTCGCGACATTGGTTCGAACCCCCACCAGCATCCCGATGATCGGGGTGAAGACGACGTAGAGGCCGGTGATGAATCCCGCCGGGCCGGCTTCGGTGTCGACGATCCCCCACTGCTGCAATGCGGAGGCGGCCGCGACGACGAGTCCGAGCAGGATCGATCCCCGGATGAGGAGTCGACGTTCACGTCGTCGATCGGCGGGCCCCGCCCCGTGGTGGATCCGGGGGATGAAGAGTCGGAGCGGGGCGACCGCGAGGGCCCCGATGGCGAACCGGACTGCGTTGAAGGTGAGCGGCTGGATGTCGTCCATCGCCTCTTTCTGGGCGATGAATCCGAACCCCCAGATCGCCGCGGCGAGGAGCATCAGGAGGTCCGCGGTGAGAGGGGTCAGACGCATTCGGGGAGAAGGTAACCCCCCGTTCGAACCCATGGGAGCCGATTTTCGGCGTGGGAACGCCCTCTCCCGGATGCGGATACGATTTTGCGGTGAATCCCGGATCCCCGGGTGACCGAAATGATGGATCTCAGGGGTGGATTTCCTGCGGCTGTCGGTATGCCCCGCCCCGGCGTTTGTGACGGCGATCTGCAACGGAAAACGATCGTTCCAGTAGAAGAGAACCTCCCCGGACCGATGCTCGTGCAGTCGGATCCCCAACCTGTTTCTTGTCAGGAACTTTCATGCGCTCAACTCCCCGTGATCCTCAAGCATTCGCAGGCCCGCGCCGCCCGGGGCTGGCCGTCTCCTGGATGGTCGCGCTCCTTGCGGTGCTGGTGGTGGGAGCGACGCTCGTCCTGATGGGCGGTGGCGGCGGGACGATCGGCGTGGTGGTCGAATCCACGGACATCCACACCGTCGAGCGCGCCGACTTCGAGATCATGATCCCGGCGAGTGGCGAACTCATCACCGAGACCAAGGTCGAGATCCGCAACCTGCTCGAGGGACGCGCCGTGATCACCGAGGTCGTGGACGAGGGTTCCTTCGTCCGGAAGGGCGACATCGTGCTTCGCCTCGCCGACGAGGAACTGGTCGACAAGATCAAGGACGCCGAGGACAAGGTGCAGACCGCCGAGAGCTCCGTGGTCGCGGCCGAGCAGTCCCTCGCCATCCGGAAGTCCACGATGGCGAGCGATCTCGAGAAGTCCGATCTCGAGATCGAGATCGCCAACCTCGACCTGAAGGCTTGGGAGGAGGGCGGCGTGGTGACCCAGCGGCAGAAGCTCGACCTCGACATCGAGACCGCCCGCATCAACCGCGATCGCAGCGTCCGTCGTGCCGCGGACGCGGAGAACCTGCTGGAGAACGGCTGGATTTCCTTCGATGAGTTCGAATCGGACCGGATCGCGATGATCGAGGCCGAAGCCATGGTCAAGGAGGTCGAGCTCGCCAAGACCATCTACGAGAACTACACGATCAAGCAGGAAGAGGCGACCAAGCGGTCCGCCGTCGAACAGAGCCGGGCGGAAAAGGGTCGGGTGCGGCAGCGACACGAGGCGGAGATCGTGAAGATCGAGGCCGACGTCGAGAGCGTCCAGTTCAAGCGGGACACCGCGAACGAACGGCTCGCCGATCTGCAGGAACAGCTGAAGGCGTGCATCGTCGAGGCACCCAGCGACGGTCTCGTGGTGTTCGCATCCAGCCTGTCCGGTGAACGACGGGGTCGAGACAACGATCCGCCCCCCCAGGTCGGCACCGAACTCCGCCAGAACGAACTGGTGATGATCCTGCCCGACACGAATCGCATGATCGCGAACCTCAAGGTGAGCGAGGCGCTGAGCGGTCGGATCAAGGGAGGCCAGCCCGCGACCATCTTCAGCGACTCCTCTCCGGGGACCCCGATCGCGGGCGTCGTGCAGGGGGTGAGCGTCCTCGCGGAATCGGGCGGTTGGCGTGATCCGAACCGTCGTGACTACACCGTCCGGGTGCTGCTGGACGCCGATCCGGCACTGGGTCTCAAGCCCTCGATGCGATGTCGAGGCGAGATCATCCTCGGGCAGGTCGAGGACGTCATCACGACACCGATCCAGTCGGTCTTCCGGTCCGGTCCGCTGGCCTACGTGTACACCCTCTCGGAGGGCGGATTCGCGCAGACCGAGGTCAGGATCGGACGGGCGAGTGAAATGGAGGTCGAGATCGTCGCGGGCCTCGCCGAGGGCGATGACGTGCTCCTTCGAAGGCCCACCGCGGGGGAGAAGATCGTCTCCAAGATCGAAACGAAGTCCGGCGAGGGACCGTTCGGGGGCGGACGTCCCGGTCCGCCCGTCGGTCGACCGGGCGGTGGCAAGCCCGCCGGGGTCGCCGCCGCCGTCAAGCCGGGATCCGCCGGAGCGTCCTGACCCGTCGTGAGATCCGGGGCGGACCGCGGCCGGTGACCGGATGGTCCGTCCGGTACCGTGGTGTTCGGTTCGAGCATCTCACG
>MDTG01282648.1_pt1 | contig 33587 bp, 42 predicted proteins | sample 811421 | NCBI WGS metagenome assembly MDTG01 (sample SAMN05326645, study PRJNA326480) | marine metagenome | isolation source: seawater | place: Pacific Ocean: South East | collected 2011
AATCGACTTTGGCCTTACACCAGCCGCAGTTTTTGGGCAAAAGGTTAGGGGTAGATGGCTAATACAGTCTGAAATTGTAGCAATTGACATGGGTATTGTTAGGTTTGCTGAGTTATTACGCCAAGAGATAGCCACAAAGTTTGCTCACTTAGATGTTAATATTTATGGCGATCCTGCTGGTGACTTCCGAGCGCAAACAGATGAGTCAACACCATTCCAAATCATGCGTGGTGCTGGGTTAAGGGCAACTCCTGCTCCCAGTAACTCTGTTGACCTACGTTTAGAGTCAGTTTCAAGCACACTTAACAAGATGGTAGAGGGTAAACCAGCTTTTCTTGTAGACAGAAGATGCGAAACTTTAATCAAAGGGTTTGAAAGTGGCTATTCTTATAGACGCTTGAATGTATCGGGCGAAAGATTCGATGATAAACCCGATAAGAATATGTACTCACACATACATGATGCACTTCAGTACTTAATGTTAGGTGCTGGTGAGGGCAGACAACTTATGCGTGGACAAAAACCTATAAGTGCCTTTAATGGCAGGAAAGATTTTGATGTATTTGCAAGGCAACCAGCACAAAGAAAGAAGAAATCGCTATGGGCGAGGTTATAATTGTGCGTTGCGTTTTATTGTATTGTGTGTAACAGATTTAGATTAATAATTTATGGAGGTTAATATGTGTGTACCATCCCCTAAAGTCCAAGCACCACCACCACCTGATCCAAGTATTGCTATGGCTCAAAAAGAAGCTCGTGATGACGCTCAGTCTGTACGTTCAGATCGTAAGGCAGAGGTTCTTGAAAAAGGTGTAAGGCGTGCAAGAGGTGGTGGAGGCCGAAGGTCTTTACTTACTGGCTCAAAAGGTGGCATGGGTTACTACAACGAGTATTTGTAGATGCTGGATTACAATGATGCAGTTAACCCATCAGATCAAATCGATCAGCAAAAGATTGCTGAAAAGTATTTACGTCTGTACCAAAAAGCTAAGCAACATCGGGAAAATTTCGTGCCTCTATTTGAAGAGTGTTACGAATACGCTCTCCCGATGCGTGAGAGTTTTTACTCTGAGAGCGTTGGTCAACGTAGAGATGATAAAATCTTTGACGAGACAGCAGTTGTTGGTGTTCAAGAGTTTGCGTCACGTTTACAGTCGGGTCTTGTACCAAATTTCGCACGCTGGGCAGACTTTACGGCAGGAAGCGAAACGCCTAAAGAAGAACGTGATTCAGTCAATAACGAGCTTGATGAAGTAACCGAGTATGTATTCGAGATTATACAGAACTCTAACTTTGCTCAAGAAGTTCATGAGTCTTTTATGGACTTGGCAGTGGGAACTGGTGTGCTTGTTGTTTCAGAGGGTGACGCAATTCATCCTATTAATTTTACGGCAGTTCCTTTACCTCACATTGTTCTTGATACTGGCCCTGATGACTATATTGACCATGTTTATAGGGAACGTCATTGCCGTAATTCAGATATTCCTGTTATGTATCCTAAGGCAACCATTTCAGACAAGCTACAAAGAAAGATATCAAACCAACCCGAAGAGCGTACAAAGATACTTGAGGTAGTTTGCAGAGATTACTCTGTTAAAAACGAAGACCAGTTTATGTTCTATGCTATAGAACCTAATCTAAAAGAAATGATTAAGATGGAAACCTACAAAGGCGTAGGCTCAAATCCGTTTGTCTGTTTTAGATGGTCTAAATGTTCGGGTGAAGTCTATGGGCGAGGCCCTTTGATGAACGCATTAAGTGCAATCAAGACCACCAACCTTACAATAGAATTGATTTTAGAAAATGCACAGATGGCTATCTCAGGCATCTATCAAATGGATGATGATGGTGTCATTAACCCTGATACAATCAATCTCGTTCCTGGAACTGTAATTCCAAAAGCACCAAATAGTCAAGGATTACAACCAGTTGCGGCGGCTGGTAGCTTTGATGTTGCGAGTCTTGTCTTAAATGACATGAGGCTTAACATTAAACGAGCGTTATATAATGATATGTTAGGTAATCCTGACAGAACTCCTGCGTCTGCTACTGAAGTTGCAGAGCGTATGGCTGATTTATCAAGACGAATAGGTAGTGCTTTTGGCAGATTGCAAGCAGAACTTGTCCAACCAGTCCTCCAAAGAGTTGTATATATTCTGAAGAAGCAAGGTCGAATAGAGCTACCTACGATAAACGGACGAGAAGTCAAAGTGCGTAGTGTTTCTCCTCTCGCTCAAGCACAATCCAATCAAGACATCTCGTCCGTTGCTCGGTTTCTTGAGATGGTTCAGACTAGATTTGGCCCTGACATCATGAACATTCTTATTAACTCAGAAGAGACTGCGGCTTATTTAGCTAAGAAGTTTGGTGTTCCTGATAACTTGATAAGAGATTTAGCAGAGCGTAAGCAACTTGTGCAGATGGCACAAGAGTACGCAGAGCAACAACAACAACAACAGATGGGTTTGCAAGGGCAACAACAGATGCAACAACAAACTCAAAACATGGAAGGCATGATGCCACCTGATGCAGAACAACAGTAAACAATACCTTGGATTAGATGGGATTCAGCGGAAGAGAGAAGAAGACCACGAAATCAGCCTAAACATTGCTCATACATTTAACACGGACACTGGTAAAGCAGTCTTAAAGTATCTACGTTCTATCACTATAGAACTAGTACATGGCTCTAACGTATCAAACGAGGAGTTACGCCATGTTGAAGGCCAACGATACTTAGTTGGTTTAATTGAATCTCGTATTAACCATGCACATAAGGTGAAAAACAATGAGTGAAGAAGCACAAGTTGGTCAAACCGAAGGTGCTGAACCAACAGAAGGAACTCAGGATAGTCTAATACAGACTCAAGAAGTTTCGGTTGAGCGTCCTGAGTGGTTGCCAGAAAAGTTTAAGAACCCCGAAGATTTGGCTACGGCATATAATAGCCTCGAGACAAAGCTAGGTTCTTCTAAAGACGAAGCGATAAAGGCTTACCAAGAAGAGATTGAAAAAGAAGCGTATGCTAATCGACCAGCTACGTCAGGTGACTATCAAGTTCCTGATGGATTAGACGTTGAGAAGATTGGCGACAACAAACTCTTAAACTGGTGGGCAGAACATTCTTACTCTAACGGCTTTAGCCAAGAAGAGTTTGAAGAAGGCATTGCATTATACATGGATCAAAATCCTGCTGATAGTGGCCCTGATATGGATGCCGAATTAGCGAGGTTAGGTGACAATGCTACTGCTCGTACTGAATCAGTTTCCCTATTTGCACAGAGATTCTTTCCTCAATCATCGATGGGTGCAATCGAAAGGATGTGCGAGACTGCTGATGGCATTATTGCTCTTGAGCATATTATGGATAACCTTAAGGAAGCACGGCCTATGAGTGGCTCTACTCCTACTGCAAAACTGGATGAAGCTACTCTTCAAACAATGATGCAAGATGAGAGGTATCATAATCCTGCAAAGCGTGAAAAAGCATTTGTACAATCTGTAGAAAACGGATTCAAACAGTTGTATGGCAGATCGTGAACTAAAACGTATTGGTCGGCTTTCTCTTGTTAATGCTACTGTAGATCATGCAGAACAAATAGCTGACCATTTACGCTTACCTGATAGAATCGAATGTATGATACATGGAGTTCATCCTCTTGAAGCATTGACCGAGCCGTTAGTAGTAGAAGGTGCTAGAAACTACTCACTCAAAGTTGATGATGATTGCATAGCAATGTGTGGTGTTGTTCCAATAGATGAAATGGGATACGCAGGAAGAGCTTGGTTTCTTGGCACTGGTGGTGTCAATGTACACTTTCGTACCTTTATTCGTGGTTGCAAAGATGTTGTTGATTTACTGCAAGGAGAGTATGAACAAATTGAAAATGTAGTACCAGCTACAAGTCACGATACAATAATGTGGCTTTCGTGGTGTGGCTTTATGTTTGAAGAAGAAACATACTTTGTTAATAATCAAGCAATGATACGTTTTGTGCGTTGCAAAAATCCAAAAAACAATGTCTATTATTTGGACAAACGACCTGTTGTACACTAGGCGACCGAAAGGGCAATCAAACAGTTTACGCATAGCAGACAATCGTAATAACTGAAACTTAACTTTTGAAAAGGACTATTTGATATGGCAAATTCTATTGATACCGCCTTTATTAAACAGTTTGAATCTGAAGTACATATGGCTTATCAGCGTATGGGCAGTAAATTACGGAATACTGTGCGTACTGTAGGTAATGTACAAGGGAGCGTTGTACGCTTTCAAAAGATTGGAACTGGAACTGCGTCTACTAAATCACGAAATGGTATGGTAACTCCTATGGAGCTTACACACACCACAGTAGAAGCAACCATGAGTGACTTTTATGCCGCTGAATACATCGACAAGTTAGACGAATTGAAGACTAACATTGACGAGCGTCAGGCAGTAGCTAAAAGTGCGGCCGCAGCTTTGGGTCGTAAAACTGATGAAATCCTCATTACTGCTATGGATGCAGGAGCAAACGCAACTCAGATCGGTGCGACTGGTTCTGCCGTTTCTAAGGCTGACTTACTCTCATTGTTTGAGATTATGGGTTCTGCTGACATTCCAGAAGATGGTGGACGTTTCCTAGCTATGCACCCTAAAGGCTATGCTGATTTGTTTAACATTACAGAGTTTGCAAGTTCAGACTTTGTAGGTGAGCAGAATCTTCCGTTTGCTGGTGGCATGACTATGAAGAACTTTCTTGGCTTTAACATCTTCTCTACAAGTGCGATTACGGCTGGTAAGAATATTGCTTTCCATACGTCATCTGTTGGACTTGGAGTCGGTGCTGATGTCTCAACCGAGTTGAACTACATTCCTGAGAAAGTAGCTCATCTTGCAACATCTATGATGTCAATGGGTGCAGTTGTTATTGATAGCAACGGTATCTATGAAGTCTTAGACAACAACTAGGAGGATTAAGAAATGGCTTATACACCATCAAGTTTAACTCGCCTAGCTGGTGGGTCAGGATTAACACTTTGGCATTACAGTACAGAAGATACTATTGCAGATGTGAATACTGCTGGTTACTTCACTGGTGAAGCACTCAACATGATGCGTCTTAATGACGTTATTGTTGCCGTGACCTCCACTGCTGGAACTCCAGTTGTTACTATGACATATGCAAACGCATCGTCTGGAACGGCTATTGACGTAGTTGATGGCTTGACTGTAACTGCAACAGACTCAGACTAGGGATTTAGGGGGGTAATTCCCCCTAAAACGATTATATGGCAACGACCAGTACTTCAGCAAATAGTGGCATAGATATATGTAGCAGGGCGTTGATACTGGTCGGTGCTAATCCTATTACGTCTTTTGACGATGGCAGTACCGAATCTATTGTTGCCGTTAATATGTATGAGGATATTACAAGGGCGGCACTTACAAACTCTAGGTGGCGTTTTGCTACAGAGCAAGCCGTGTTAAACACCTTGTCTGCTACACCTACTGGTAGATGGGAGTTAGCTTCTCAGTTACCTAATGATCTTATTATGCTTCATGGTGTTACAGTAAATGACCAGCTTATAGATTATCAAATCTATGGCGATATGGTTTATAGTAACCAATCAACAACAGATCAGCTTGTTGCTGACTATTCTTTTAGAGCAAACGAAATCAATTGGCCTTCGTATTTTACGTTAGCAGTTGAGTATTCAATAGCAATTGTGTTTGCAACGGCTATTGCTCGTGACGCTTCACTCGCTACCTTGATGACTACACAAGCAGATAAGGCTATGTCAAAAGCTAGAAACCTAGACTCACAACAAAGCACAACTGCAAAACTAACAACATCGAGGTTTATTGTAGCAAGGACAAGCTAATGCCAAGAATCAGAGTGCCTATCAGTAACTTTCAATTTGGCGAAGTTAGTCCTAATTTAATCTCAAGAACTGATACTAATGTTTATCAAAACGCTGGGTTACAAGTAGAAAACTTCTTTCTTAAAAATGAAGGTGGTTTAGCTAAACGATTTGGCACGACTAAACTTTATGAGTTCGACACTGTTCCTGATACAGACAATTATATTCAACAACATAGATTAATACCTTTTATATTTTCTGATGATGAAAAGTACCTCATCTCAATGGAAGACTTAAAGATACGTTGTTTCTTTATTAATCCTACTAGTGGCACTTTGACTTTAGTAGACTCAGTTGTTTTAGATTCTGAGCAATCTCCTGCGGCTTTGCCATTTACTAAAAGTAATTTACACGAATTAACATATGCACAAACTGGTGACACAATGATTATTGCTCACCAAAGCTTTATGCCACGCATATTGTCTCGGACATCTCTTACTGATTTTCAAGTTACCACTTTTGTTTATGACCAAAGTAGTGATGGTAGAGATTTGTTTCAGCCATACAACCAATTCCAAGTAGGAAACATGACGCTTGATCCTGCGGCTACTACTGGAAACTCGGTTGTGTGTACAACAAGCGGTTCTTATTTTGATGTAACTGGCACTACGACTGGTGGTAATTACCTAGATAGTAAGCATGTTGGAGCTAGTCTTAAATATCAAAACTCTGAAATACAGATTGTTAGCGTGCAATCTGAAACTCAAATAACTGGTAAAATCATTCGTGAGTTATATGTTGACTTGGATATTGATGCGTTTCGTTCAGTAGATGGCACTGCCGATCTTGAGGTAACGCATATTAATCACGGATTAAATACTGGAGATTCAATTACAATCTCAAGAGCAGGAACTATTGCATCGATTACACCAGCAAATATTAATGGTGTAAGGACTGTACAAGAAGTAATAGATGCAAATCATTACTTTATTACGGCAGGAGCAAACGCAAATGCATCGATAGATGGCGGAGGTGCGCCTAGGATAACTTCACACGCACCTACAACAGAGTGGTCTGAAGGCTCTTGGAGCGTCATCAGAGGCTATCCAGCCGCAGTTACCTTCCATGAGAACCGATTGTGGTTTGGTGGCACTCTAGGGCAACCTGACGGAATATGGGCAAGTGTTACTAATGCGTACTTTAACTTCGATGTTGGCGATGCTGAAGCTACAGACTCGTTAAATCTTACTGCTAGTATTGGTGAAATTAATACAATACGTCACATTGTATCTAACAGAGACTTGCAGATATTTACATCATCATCTGAATTTTACATTCCGTCTTTTACTGCTGAACCTATTACACCTACAAATGCACAGATTAAAAGACAAACTCCGTTTGGTTCTAGTTATGTAAGACCACAGTCTTATGATGGTGCGACTGTGTACGTTCAAGCTAACAATCAAGTTGTGCGTGAGTATCTTTATTCAGATTCAGAGGCCGCATACGTTTCATCAGGCGTAAGTACATTGTCGCCACACTTAATAGTGCAACCAATACAGATGGCAGTTCTAAATGGTATGAACACAAGACCTGAGAGTTACTTGTTTTGCGTTTGTTTAGATGGAACTATTGCACTGTTTACATCTAATAGATCAGAGAAGCGTGCTGGTTGGACTAGAATTACAACAAACAATGGTGCTTTCCATTCTGTACAAGTGATTGATAACATTGTTTACACTGTTACAAAGTACAACAAGGGTAACGGCACTAGTAAATTTATACTTACAGAATTTGATCCTACAAAAAATATGGATTTCTCTGTGTCTTATACTGGAACGGCAGGAGTGTTTGATGTCCAATACCACTTTGATAACGGTGCTGTTGTGTCTGTTGTTAACGGCACTGATTACTTGGGTAAATTTACAGTAGCTAATGGCAAGGTAGATGTGTCAGCAGTACAAGAAATAACAACGGCAGAAATAGGATACGAGTTTAATGTAGTTGCTGAAACAATGCCTATTGATGGCTCTATACAAGGTGGCCCTCTTACTGGACAAGCAAGAAGTATTCACAAAGTTGTAATCGATATTTCAAATACATTGGCAGTAAATGTTAATAATCAAAACTTAATAATACGAAATGTTACAGATGACTTGAGTTTAGGTAGAATACCTTTTACTGGCAAAAAAGAGTTTAGATTCTTGGGTTACGACAAAGACCCAACAGTTACAATTTCACAAGCGTATCCGTTGTCTTTAGATATTAATGGTTTAGTTGCGGAGGTATCTTTCTAATGAGTTATATGATGGCATTAACGGCAGTTTCAACTGGTCTTTCTGTAATGTCTTCTTTGAAAAAAGGAGGGATGGAACAGACTGCGTATCAGATGGACGCACAACAAGAAGAGTTAAGACTGGCACAAGAAAAGATTATTGCTCAACAACGAGCCAATGATCGGATTGCTGAGTTAGATGTAAACCAATCAGTAAACGAAGCGTATTTTGCTTTTCTTGGCAGAGATGTAAGTGATCAAAGTTACAAAGCTTTTATGAGAAAGAATCAAGAAACTGCTTTTTCAGATGTTAAGCGTAGCAATTATCAGTCACTACTTGAGCAAGGACAAATAAGATACGCACGAGCGCAAGACTTGCATCGTGGCAGAATGGCTAAAGAGAAATCAAAAGTTGAAGCAATGAACAGTTTGATTACTGGATTGTACAATTATAATACAGTTAGTGTTTAAGGGTTAATAATGGCTGGTGTAATACGAGAAGCTACAAAGTTTAGGAATCAACAAATTGGCGTTGTTAAAGCGTCAAGAGGTGCAGTTGATGTTCAAGACTCAGTAACTAAACTTGCTGACAATATTACTGCTATGGCAGTTAAAGAAGCTGGTATTACCGCAGAGCGTGAAGGAAAGACATTTGCTAAAAGTCTTAGTGAAAATCAATTACGATCTATAAATCCTAAAACTGGGAAGCCTGAAGCGTTTGATGCTATGCCTACATCTTATGGCAGAATAGCAAGAGATGCTTTCCAAGATACAGTAAACACTCAATACGAACAAAGCATAGCTTCAGAAATACAAGCTATGGCTAAAAGAGTTGAAGCTCAGTATCCTAACGACCCTAACAAATACGCCACAACATTTGATTCAAACATAAAGGTAATGAAACAACATGCTACTGGCATCTACGCTAATCTTATCGATAGATATGGTTCTACATATTTAGCGTCAACAAAATTAAGTATTCAGTCTGCTCAAATTAAAAAAGCTCAAACTCATCTAAAAGAAAATATTTTAATTAGCTCAGAACAATCCAGTCAAACCATTACAAACATGTATGGAGCAAATGCATCAGACCAAGACATAATAAATACTTATAACATTCAAAAAACAATTATTGATAAAGGTAAAACTGGAAACGTACTAGGGCCTGAGGATGCGTCTAAAGCGTTTTCTTACCTAAACAATTCAATGGTTAAAGGTTCTATTACTAGATATGTGCTTACTGGTGCTGGTGTTAGCAATTCGGTTAAGCGAATTGAAGAAGCAAATAGGAAAATAATTACAAGCATTTCTAATAAACAAAAGTTACTTGATTATATTTTAGCTCCGCAAGATACAAAGCTTATGCAGTTTGATGACTCAATTATAGTTGCTCCTAAAAGAACTGTAATGGGTACAGACGGCAAAACAGTAGTGTTGCCCGAAATGACAATGCGTGAATATGCTGAGTACACAAACAAAAGAATGGAAAAGCTTACTGATAGAGACGATGTAGTTGCATACTTAAAAAATACTATAACTACTGCTGACGTTATTAGAAATGAAGAAAATAATGAAGCTGATCTAATCAATAAGAGAAACGAAATAAAACTTGTCGATACTGCTAATTCAGAAATTAAGAAAAGCACTGATACTTTAGTTACCGATAATCCAACTTATGTTCCTACATTAAGGAAAATTGTAGAAGGCCTTAACAAGCTAGGGAATCAAACCACACCATCTGCTGATGGCGTAAAGGCAAAAGTAAGCAAAGACAATTTTGGTAAATCAGTAGATAAAGCTTACAAAGCTACTACTTACAGTTTACTACGTTCTATTCTTCAGCCGATACAAAACGATAAAGGTCTTACTGAAAAAACTATTAGTGCATTAAAACGCATAACTGCCGCTGGAGATGTGGATCAGTTAATTTATCAACAAGACGTTAGTGACGCAGATAAAAAAATTATAACTGAAACACAATTTGATTCTATTAAAACTGCTTATAGAGAATTTAGGTCAGTTTCTGGTGCTAAAGATTTTCATCAAATTTTTGAGCCTACACTAAGCGACACTAGTTCGTCTATTACAACTGCTAATAACACAGACTCAAAGATTGAAGGCAATGAACTTAAAGTACTAAAGGCAGAAAAAACTAATGAATTGTTTAAGATTATAGATGATTCAAAAAAGGTAATGAGTGAAGCTAGTAACATTGATGTTATTAATGACTCTGACGAAATAAATAGGTTATTAGACAAAAAAATAATTAAGTTTAATAAAATGTTAAAAGAGCATGAGTCGTTAAAAGACAAATCTCCGTACGACAGAAGTCAAATTATTAAAGCAAGAGATGCAGAAGTTGCCGCTATTATAAGAGGTTCATTTGGTCACCTCTTAAGCCAAGTGGATACAGAATACACTTTTGAAGATTCTCAAGGAAAAGAAATTAAACGCAAGCTAACTAAACAAGATGTTGATAATTTAGCTAATGCGTTTGTAGTTGGTAAATCTGATTTAGCAATATTGCCTAAAGAATTTAAACCATTAATAAATGGCATTACTAAAAACCAAGTAATGCTTACTAGTGATGCGGCATCAACAATGATGACTGAGCTTAAAGATTCTTTTGAAAGGGCTACTAAATCAGCTAGTAAAGATGCGGCTATTAGACGAGGCTATGAAGATGTAAATGCAAAGAACGATGTGAAGAGCCAACAGATTGATGATATTATTAATGATTTAATCTGGAAAGATATAGAGCCTGACAAGACTAAGCGTGACCCTATGTGGTTTACCAAGACCCCATTCATAGATAAAGGAACTAATAAAGTTCATCCGTTATGGGCAAATGTAGTTAATACTGCTATGGCACATAATAGATTACCTGAGCCAATTGTTAGCCATTTGAATGGTCTTGGCGATGGTACTTTAGGTATTATTACGAGTGGCATGTCTGACGCTAATAAGGAAGTAATTACAAATAGATATGAAAACGCTTTCAATGTTTACAAAGCATTAACTGCTTTTGAAGTAAACAATGGAGGGCAGATAGAAACTATTAACTTACTAGATGGCAATAAATTAAGAGGCCATAAAGTTGATAAGAAATCAATGGCTAGAATTGAGTACGCTTTATCTGTAGCAAGGGTTAGTGGAGGCGATGGTCAAGCTACTGAGTTAATTAAACAATTGACTATGTTTAATGATGAAAAAGAACGTAGTGGGTTTAGAACGGTATTTTTAGATAACATAAACAATGCTTATCAAGAAGATAAAACTCTTCCTAAACCTACTAGCATACAAGCGGCAGTGGCTTTAACTACCAACAACCAAAGACTGATAATGGAACTTACACCTTGGGCAACAGAACAAGTGTCTATAGGTAAAATATCTAATCTTGATCAAATGGATGAGGCTATTAAAGAAAAGTTAAAAGATTATCAGATTCCAAGCCGTATTGTATTTACACCAGTTACCGATGGTGGAAGCTGGGATGGTGATAATGGAACAATGGTATCTCCATTTGCACTTTCTAAACGTCTATCTTCCGCAAAAATAGAACAAGCGCTTACCCGATGGCAAACGCAACTGCCAGAAGGGTTTACTTTTGCTAGAGCAGTAACGGAAAATTATATAGACAAACAAAGTATTAAAGAACAACAGCCAAGTGCGGCACTTTCGTTAGCGGCTGGGGGAGCAAATAAAGATGTTTTTGGTGCTTTCCAATCTAAAGATGTTTATGGAGATCAGCCGACTTATTTAATGCCTATGCCTAATTCATCAATGGATGGCAAAATTACATATAGAGCAATTACAGTTGCAGATAATGGTGGTGTTTTAGAAATGAAATACGTCATGGATGAATCAACTGACAATGGATATGTGGAATTTACAATCGATCAAGATATGATTAATTCTGGTGATCCATTAAGTTCTGATCAAGAGGTTGAAGAAATAGATGCATTTATAGAACTAAACAAAAAAAAGATTCAAGCTTTAACGCAAGACCCTAATTTTCTTGATGTTAATTCTGAAGAAGGAAAAGCAATAAGAGATAAAATTAACTCATTAAAAGTTGATATTCTTGAAAAAGAAAAAAACAAAAAGATTTTAGAAACACCATCTGAAACTGCACCTTCAAGAGATAACTCTGCTGAGATTGGCACTAACACAGATTTAGTTGCAAACTCTATGGCTTTACTTGAAACGCAAGAAGGTTTTAACCCTAGACAATATAAAGATGGTAAAAATTTTAGTGTTGCTTTTGGTATGTACATTCCAGCACTTACTTCTGATGAGAGAGCTTTAATTAAAAACATCAATAATGTGACTAAAGAAGAAGGTAGAAAAGTTCTTAAGGTTAAAGTGACTAAAATTATCAAAGGTTGGAATAATATAACTGGTAATAAGTTTAGTAATCTTCCAATTAAAGCAAGAACTGCAATGGTTAGTATGGCTTATCAGCTTGATTTAACAAATATACAAAGCTCAAAAGCAAGAAAATCATGGCCTAAATTTTTAGCGGCAGTAAAAAAAGCAAGTACATTTGATTATAATAGTGTTGAGCAGAAAAAAGCTCTTCAAGAAGCTTCTAAGCATATGCTTTATAATTACGAAGAAGATGGTGTCACTGAGAAAAGCCGTACATTGTGGTATCAACAAACACCTAACAGGGCTGAAGAAATGGCAAAGGCATTATTAGGGTAATGGCAGACTTTAATTTAGTATGGAATCCTTACGAGGATGATGAAGAAGAAAAACGTAGAATACAATCTATGTTAAATCGTAATGCAGATTCTTTTAATACTGCTCCTCCTAGTGATGATTATCGTAAAGATATTGTTGATGTAGATTCTGAAAGTACATTTGGTGATTTGTGGCAAGCACAAATTGGTTATCAATATGACCCTATAATTGAAGCGGCACATCGTTGGTATAAGTATAGTGATGATGATGTAGACGTTGATTATGTGCCTTTGCAAAACATGGAGGGTTATGAAGAATTTAGGTCTAATTTAGTTGGTGCTAGAAACGAAGAAGAAGAAGCAGATATTAAGAGAGCGATTGACGAAAACAGAAATCGCAGAGCAGTAATGAGTGAGTTTGGGTTTGGTGCAAACTTACTTGCTGGTGTATTAGACCCAATTAATTTACTTGCAGTACCTTTTGCTGGTGCTGGGTTTGTAACTGCTGGTGCAAGAACTGCTGGTGGGTTTGTAGCTAGGAGAGCTTTAGCCACTGGTGCTGGTGTAGGAGTTACACAAGCAGGACTAGAGACGGCTCGTGCGCCATTCGATCCTTTGAATACATGGCAAGAAACAGCAATGAATATTGGATTTGCTACTTTAGCTGGTGGACTTATTGGTAGTTTAGTATCAATTCCTGCGGCTCGTAGGATAGATGCAACGGCTAAAACAATTAAATCTACACGCAAAGTAGCAAAAGCACATGAAGATTTGGTTGTTAATGATTTAGAAAAATTAGATATTGGCGATGGAACTCAAAGATCGCAACGTAGATATGGGGACGAAAGCGAAGAAACTATTAAAGCTGGTAAAAAGTTAATACCAAAAACATTGGAAAGACTTAAGGCTCAGCTAGATGAAATGGTTAATGACCTAGACCCTACAGTTAAAGATAGATTACTTGATGAAATTGATGAAACTGGCGAGATTAGTAAGGCTACATTTAAGTCATTAGATAAATTTACTCAGAAAAAAATAAGAGGTTCATTTGATCCTGATTTCTATTTTCACGGCACAAATGAAAAGACTACATTTCGTGATGGTACAGACCCAGAGTTTGATACTCCTACCTATGGTCAAGCTACATTAGATAGATTTATTGATACTGATGGTAATTTAGTTATAAGAGCAACGCCTGATGATATTGTAGGCGATAAACAAATTGGTGTTTCTTTAACACAAGACCTTGATACTGCTATTAGCTACACCGCAGAAAAACATAAAGACCCAGCAATTCGTGCTGATAAAGGTGGTCGTTTGCCTGAGACAGTTGGTGGCGATGATGCAATTGTTTTTAAGATTAAAAAAGAAGCTATTGATAAAAGTAGATTAAAGCCTGAGGCAATGGGTGAAATCCTAGTTGATGGCGATATAAAAATTGCTCCAAAAGATTTTGAAATAATTAGATACGGAAAGCACGCAGACAAAGGTGTTAAGCAGGACGGCAATGTAGGCAAGAGTGGTTTAGTTAATGTTCGTAAACAACTTAATAAAGAAACTAAAGACTTAGAAGATTTAACTACGGAAAGTAATTTAAGAACTATTGAAGATGCTAGAAACTCAGGCAAAGACCCTAAGAAGCTAACATCTGATAATATGAAGCTAGTAGAAAGTTGGTTTACTAATAACGCTTTTTACACAAGGTTTCTTGCTACACCTTACAAAACAATAGTCCAAGGCAAATACCCAGTACAAGTTAAGAAGTACATGATTGAGCTTGCTATGGATAGTGGCGTTGCTCACATGGTTAACAAGCTGGGCGTATCATTTGGTAACTCAGTATATCAGATGGCGGCTATGCGTAATGGTGAATGGGTCAAGGCTATGGATGATCTTATGATTATTTTTGGCAGATCAACAAACCAAGGCACAAGAAAAATATTGGACATTGCTGGTGGCCCTCGTGGTTTTGACGAGTGGGTTAAGGGTATTAATAAAGAATATGTAAATGGCAACAAGCTTGGTTTGTCTGACGTAGATAAAGAAGCGTACGAAATAATGCACCAGTTTTGGAGTACTTGGGGTGCAAGACTCGAAGACACTGGTTTGATTGGCAACAAAACATTTTTTACTAATAAAACTTTAAACAACGAAAGAATAATTAAAGATATTGACGCTGATCTTGTTGTTTATCAAAAAGAATTAAAAGAAGGCATGAGTGATTTTGCTACTAAAATTGATGGTATATCACGCAGTATTGCAGACCTAGAAATGAAATTCAAAACAATAGGTTTAACTAAAAAACAACAGTCTACATTAGATAAGTTATACGAAGTTTTAGAAAGATACGAAGTTCCCAGATATAATCCTTTCAAAACTAAAAGCAGAATCTATGGCTACAAAGCTCTCCTTAGAAAGAAGATAAGGATGGAGCGTGAAAACGCTGAAATGAAAACTCAATTAGACGAGCTAAGTGATACTACTCAATCGTCAATAATGGCTAAAAACGAAGAGAATATGTTTGCTCGTTTTTGGGATAGAGAAGCTATTGATGCTAACAGACCACAATTAGAAGCTATCTTTGTTAAATGGTATGAAGAAAATCCAAGCGTTACTATTTTTGAAAATGGCAAATGGATTAAAAAAGATTTAAGTCGTGACCCTAGAGACATTGCTGAAAGAGCATCGTCTACTGTAGATACAATAATGGGTATAGCTTCTAAAGACTCTACTGATGTAGATGTAGTTTACTATGGAATGGGCAAATCAAAACATTTTAAGCACAGAGCAATCGATATACCTAACAAACTGGTATTAGATTTTATTGTTAACGATCCTATGGCAGTTATGAAAGCATACACAATGAGGGTTGCACCTCGTTACGAGTACGCAAAGAAACATAACATGGCATCTTTGGATGATGTTTTAGATGATATTGATATTGAAATGTCTGCCGCTGGTAAGAGTTTGGACGAAGCTAATAGAGTGCGAATGAACTATCAGCATATGTACGATAGGATTGTTGGCTCTGTTATGCGTAAAGACCCATCATCTTGGGATGTGATGGCTGTAAAAGTTATGCGAGATGCGGCTCAATTAAATTATTTAGGTAGTGCAGGATTTTCTACATTGCCTGATTTATCAAAAATTTTAATGGAGCATGATTTACCTACACTTAAAGGTATACTGCAAGACATAGGTAGTGGCGATAAAAGAATCTTAATGAATAAAGAAGAGGGCAGATTAGCTGGTGAAATACTAGATATTATTACTGGCTCTAGTCATTTGCGTATGACAGAAGAGTTAGCTAACAATCCTTTTTCACAAGGGTTCTATGATAAATATGCGGCTAAAGGTAAAAATGCTTTTTACATAGCTAACTTACTTGCTCCTGCAACTAGAGTGTTTAAGCAAATTGATAGCATGGCAAGAGTTCATACTTTGATCGATGTCGCAGTTCGTAAAAATCACAATGCATATAAAGCCGCTAAAGATGGCTCTGATAAAATGAAAGAGCTAAGTCAGTTTGAAGTTACATATGCGGCTCGTTACAACATTGACGATAAGGTGGCTAAAGAAATAGCTGAGTTAGTTGAAAATGGAACAATAGAAAAAACCAACTCAGGTTTGTATGTAGGGAATACTGAAAAATGGCCTAGCTCTATGAACGCTACAAAAGAAAGCTTTAGAGCAAGCTTAAACTCAGGAATCTTAAATACAGTTCTTATGGGTACACCAGCAGACAAGCCTATTATTGTTGATGGTGTTGTATTTATACCTATGAGAGTCGCTAAAAAATTAAACTTAGAAGAAGATTCTATAGTTCGTGGATATCATAGAATCGAATCTCCATTGTTAGGTATGCCGTTCCAATTTATGTCTTATAGTTTTGCGGCTATGAACAAGATAACAATTGGTTTAGCCACAGACCAAGTGCGTAATAGAAAGACTGCAATAGCTACGTCTATGATTCTTGGGTATCTATCTCTTAAAATTAAATCAGAATTTGGTGGTAAGGGTGCAGAGTTTGCTTGGGATAATATGGATTTTGAAGACAAAGTGTTAAGAGCGTTCGATCAATCTGGGATTGCGTCACTTGTTTCAGATATGTATTACCAGTCACTAATTATATCTGACGCTTTAGGAGGGCCTGACTTAGGATTTGGTGTGTTTGAAAAGAAAGGGCCACCTTCTACTTCTGGATTTGATGCCGTAACTGCCGCTGGTGGTGCTGGATTAGGTATTACTGATGACTTCTTGCGTAAAGGTGTGTTTCAATTTCTTACTGGTAATACTGGCGAGGGAGGTAAGCATATGATTAGAAACTTACCATTTGCTAGGTTGTGGTTTGTTAAAGGGTTCATGAACGACATGACTTCTGATTGGGGTAAGGGCAAATTTAAGAGCGAACCATTAACAATGGGTGGCGGAGGTAGGTTCTAATTGTGCGTTGTGTGTTTTTATTTACAAATGTAAGGTGTCGATATGACTATTAGTATAGCAAACAATTCGCCTAGGGAAAGTTACACAGTAGGCAATGGTGTATCGCAAAGTCCGTTCGTTGTTACCTTTGGGTTTTTTAACGCAACTGATCTAACTGTATTTGTTGATGGCGTTAGTAAACAATTAACTTCTGATTACACTGTTTCTGGTGGTAACGGCTCTACTGGTACAGTAACTTTTAACACTGCTATTGTTGGTGGTACTAGTGGTACTACTGTAGTTATTACAAGAGGCGTTACGCTTGAAAGAACAACTGACTTTCCACAATCAGGTGCTTTTCAGATTGGTGCATTAAATACAGAGCTTGATAAATTTATTGCAATTGCGGCTGATTTGAATGATGGCATTAGCCGTTCTTTAAAACTTAACGATACTGACCCTGATGCAACTTTGTCTTTACCTGACTTAGCAAGTCGTAAAGGCAACACGTTAGCATTTGATGCTACAACTGGTAATGTAGTAGCAGGGCCAAGCATTACACAAGTTAACAATGTTATTTCAAATGTTGCTCAAGCATCAGCCGATGCTGCAACTGCAACAACTCAAGCAGGAATAGCAACAACCCAAGCAGGAATAGCTGAACAAGCAAAGACTGATGCACAAACTGCATTAGCAAATGCTAATCTTCCTACTAGTTTTACTGGTAATGCTGGGAAAATTATACAAGTCAATGCAGGCGAAACTGCATATGAGTACGCAACTTCAGCAACAAACAATGGTGTGTTTTATGGGTTAAGAGTAGATACAAGTACTGGTCATTTAGTGGTGGATCATTCGGAGTTAGGTGTTAGTGCAACATTTAATTTGTCTGACTACGATAATTATCTTTTTTCATCACCAAATGTAGTGTTTTCAATAATGCCTATTACTGGCGATTTACTTATAACGACACCATAGGAGGTCAAATTGGCTACAATTAATATAGGAAAACTAAGAGTTAATTGGCGTGGTGCGTTTGCCACGGCAACTGTCTACGAAAAGAATGACGCAGTATCTATAAGTGGAAGCTCTTATATTTCGATACTAGATCAATCAGCACCAGCGTATGACAACACAACACAATATAGTTTAAATGATTTGGTAACAAGTGGTGGTAATGTATTCCGATACATTAACAGTACTGCGGCATCAGGCAATGCAACGTCAGTAGCAACTCACTGGTCTGCTAATACACCATCTACATCAAACTCAGTATATTGGAACGTAATGGCAGAAGGCCAGAACGTACTTACCACTCAAGGCGACTTGATGACTCATGATGGTAGCAGTCAAATTCGATTGCCACGAGGAGGCTCAGGTCAGATTCTTAAAGTACAAGGTTCAGATTTAGCTTTTGGCGCACAGTCAGGATACAAAGGTTGGACTGCACTTCAATGTAATTATGGCGATCCAGTTTCATGGAATGTAAGTCCTTCTGCTAGTACTACTTATGGTGCTACTGGTAGTAGAGCATGGCTTGCTGATTACGCTAACAATTGGATTCCTGAGTACGCTTATGCCAACCCAGCAATGGGGCCGATTGCTAATGCTGAACAAGCAAATCAATATCATTCTTATAGAATGACATATTTTTTAAACAACGAGCATGAACTTTGTGGCATGGGTTCTGATGTTAACTCTTATTCTATGAATAACATTCTTGGTGGCAATGGACATAGTGGCTTTACCATTATGAACTTTAGTCAAGACAATGGCGGGATGAGGAACGGAGATTACTTTGTAAGATTCTGGAACGCTACTCATTGCATGTTTGCTTTGACCAAAGATGGTGATTTGTTTGCTCGTGGCTACAATGGTTATGGTCAACTTGGTTTAGGAGATACTACAGATAGATATATGTGGTGTAAAATATCAACTCTTGGCCCTGATGCTACTCACGCTGGTATATCTACGCAAATTGCAGGATTCCATTTAGGTATGTCAACTTGTACTGGTAATGCTTCTTACAATACTGTGTATGCGATTGACACAAGTGGGCGTTTGTTCTCTTGGGGTTACAATGGTTTTGGTCAGATTGGTAATGGTAATGCTACAAACCAAAGCTTGCCTCAACATATTAGCTCTGTGTCAAACATTGCAATGGTGTCAGCTAGGTTCGGTTCGGCTCACATTGTAGATACTAGTGGAAACCTGTTCTTTGCTGGTAGTTCACAGAATGAAGTTGATGGCGGATTAAGTGGTGGTACGCTTTCATCGTTTACTGATACTGGTCAAGACAATGTATACCAAATTGTAAACTCTGATGGTTATTATTACACAAGTCGATACGCCCATGCTTGGTATTTGAAAACAAATGGCGAGATGTATGGTATTGGCGGTAATGGGGTTGGTCAGGCTGGTGTCGGCTCAACAACTCAAGTTGGTACTTGGTCAAGGATTGGCGGTTCAGCTACTTACAGTGGGTTTGTTGTAGGTGGTAACGCATATTACTGTACTGTAGCCGTAAAGGGTGGGACTCCTGCCTCTCCTAATAATACTGTAAGTATTTGGGGGTACAATGTTAATGGTCAATGTGGAATTGATAGTGTTACAAACCAAACTTCTCCAACTGCACCATCAACATCAACATCGTTTACTCATACAGTAGCATCTACGACTTCAAGCACTGCTCAATCTCAAGTAGATGTACCATTTCCTAATACAGATATTATACGGATATGGGCAAATAGAGGTATGCAAGGGCAATCAACTGTTAATATGTACTTCCAAGATTCTAAGTATAGAACTTGGGTATCAGGTTATTCTAACAGTCAGGACTACAATAAGAATTCTAGCGGTAATGGTGTTGATGCTAATCTTCAAAAGATTCGATTAGATATTGCACAAGAAAATACAACTGGTTCTGTAACTACAAATCATTGGGCTGGTAGTGTGCCGACTAAAGTGATTCACATACATGGACAAGGCAATGCTTATGGCTCGGAAGGTAATGTAGTTAAGTATACAGATGATGGCCGAGTGTTTGCATGGGGTTATAATGGTCAGGGTCAGCTAGACCCAGCGGCAACATATGTAGGACAATGGATTCAACTAAGACCTTAAGGAGTAGATATGGCACAGAAACTTTATAAATGGACTGGTGAAGTTGTCCAGCCTACGCAATGGGACAGTAGCTTTGTTGCTCCTGCATGGTATGGCACTGACGATGATGGTGTAAGTTACGCCTTCTTAGACACTGGTTACGCTGAACTTTGTAGTTCTTCTAATGATGATGTTGCAGTTACAACGGCATCTACTGCTAAGACATGGGTAAAAACTAATAGCATATCAGCAAAGAATCTTAATGCTGAATGTGTAAGAGAGATTCGGAATAAGTATTCAATTGATGATGAGCTAAAGGCTAATAGAACTTCATCTACTGACGCTGGTAAAGCAGTACTTGATGATATTGGTACTATTGTTGCCAGTTATGTTACTAAGAAAAATGCTTTGGTCGGAGATTGATTATGAAGACATCCGTTAATTCTGTTAAAGCACAAATAGATACTCATGAAGCAGTGTGTGCTGAACGATGGACTGAAACAATTAATAGAATTAAAAGGATTGAAGCCATTATGATAGGAACTGCGGGTACAATTATACTCATGTTAACTAGCATAATCTTCCAGTAATGTATGGTAGTAGCAGAAACACTTGCAGGGATAGCGTTAGTACAACAAGCAGTTAAGGCAATCAAAGGCGGGTTGGAAACTGCTAAAGACTTATCGTCATTAGCTACTGACATTGACAATCTGTTTACTGGTGAACGCCAGATACAACAGAAGAGAAACAAGAAACAACAATCTGCTTTCTCTATGAAGTCTGTAGCTGAAGAAACCATACAAGCAAAACTAGCACAAGAACAGATGCGAGAGATTGCATCGATGATTGATATGAGGTTTGGTCATGGTACATGGGCAAGCATTGTAGCTGAACGAGCAAAGCGTATTCAAGATCACAAAGATGAGATCAGGCAACAACAAAAGGAAAAGCGTAGACAACAAGAAGAAATGATGGATGCCATGAAGACTACTGGCTATGCGTTTCTTGCTCTCTTGTTTATAGCTGGTTGTTTAATTGCACTGCTTATGGGGATGAGGCGATGAAGTCACTTGAAGAAGAATCTATGTACGCTGATTACGATACAGATGGAGATGGTATCGTGTCAGATAAAGAGATGGCGATAGCAAAAGACATTAAAGAAACTGAAGATGAGTTACGTAAACACTTAGCTCAGTTGCGGATGGCTAGGTACACATTGATTTCTATGGGTGTGTTTACAGTAGCTATGTTCTTTATTCCTTTGGATAGAGTAAAGGCATTAAGTGATATTAGTAATTTATTTTATTTAACTGGTGGAGGTATTGTTGTGGGTTACATGGGTATGACATCATGGGCGGGTAAGAAATGATTGGTGCATTGATAACACCATTAGCTAATCTTGCAAGCACATGGCTACAAGGAAGCGTTGAAGAGTCGAAGGCTAAGAGTCAGGCAAAGGTTGCTCGTGCCGTGGCTGAAGCTACAGTCATGCAGAAGAAAGCGACTGGAGAAATTGACTGGGATTTGAAGATGGCTGATGCGTCTGCCCATAGCTGGAAAGACGAGTGGCTTACAATTTTGTTTTCGATTCCACTGATACTAGCGTTCTGTGGTGACTGGGGCAGAGCTATTGTATCTGAAGGCTTTACTGCTTTGGAATCTATGCCTGAGTATTATCAGTATACCTTGGGTGTAATTGTTAGTGCGTCATTCGGAACGAGGGCGGCAACTAAATTCTTTGGGAGGAAGTAATGCAGTTAAGCAAACACTTTTCTTTAGCTGAGATGGTAAAGAGTCAAACGGCAGAGCGTAAGGATATACCTAACGAGCCTGACCCTGACCAGATATACTCTATGTCTTTGTTGTGTGAAAATATTTTAGAACCAATAAGATTACATTACGGCTTGCCGATACAACCATCGTCAGGATTCCGCAGTGCTGAGTTATGTCTTGCGATTGGTAGTTCTATTAACAGTCAACACGCCAAGGGTGAGGCCGTGGATTTTGAGGTGGCTTCTGTAGATAATGAAGAGTTGGCTAGTTGGATTTGGGAGAACCTAGATTATGACCAGTTGATTCTTGAGGCTTATAAAGGTGGTAACTCAGGTTGGGTTCATTGTAGTTACAAGGCTGATGGTAATCGGAAAGAGTCTTTGTCTTGGGATAGGGGTAGTGGTTACAAGCCATGGCAACCACCTATTGCCCATTAAAAAAGCAGAGGCACAGTTTCCCGATACCTCTGCTTTGCACCCAAAGGAGAACTAATCCAAGAGAAGGGTGCTTAAATTAGAAAGGTACTTCATCTATTATCTCCTCGTCAACTACCTTGTTTGTTGTAGTTACAGTACCAGCTTGGGTACTGTCACGAGGCTCAGAACATTCGAGGGTCATGTAGTTAAGACCAGCTTCGTTTGTTTTTTTCCAAGCGGCTAATCTTTTCTTATGATCCATTGGTGCATCAGAGATCATCATGCTCCCAGTATAGTCGGGTCGCATTTCGTTATCTCCTTTGTCGTTAGGAAATATAGCACCTACTTTCATGTACACATCAATACGTTTGTCGCCACTCTTAGATGTAGCCGTATGATATGCAAAGTTTTGATCGACACCTTCTACGTTAAACTTGCCTTGCAAGATTAGTTTCTGATCGTCAAAAGGTTTGAACCCTACACCAGTGTTGGTGTTGTCGTATTGCTTATCGTCTTCCATTACCATTCTCCGTCGTTGTTGTTGTTGTTAGGACGCTTGTTCTTTTGGTCGGCAGTATATTTGTTGCCATCCATCTGCCCTAAGAATACGTCTGCGTTAAAACCAAGATGCGATATTGCTTTGGTTAGACCATCAGTGATTGCCATCTTAGGTGCGTCCTCATTAGTCCTGCCCTTGGCAGAGTTAAAGAACGTACGGCAACCAGTGAAAGGCCCAAATGTATTTAGCTTACATACAGTCCAAACTGTTATGTGTGCAACACAAGCCGTGTCTCCATTGCTGAAGTTAACAAACTCCATCTCGTTGCTCCAACCCCAGCCGTGACCGATGATACCGAACTGTTCTGTCATCGCCCTGATTTGGTAGTGAGGGTCAATGGCTGTGAACTTTCGTGAACCAAAAGCTACTGGCTTGAGTGATGCAGGATCGGATGCGGATACTTTGTTCCACATTATCAGATTGTTAGGACTAGTTTGCTCTGCTTTTGTTTGTGAAGTTTTAGTCATGATTAGTTCTCCTTGTTGTGAATTACTGTGAAGCGTAAAGCACCACGCTTGTCACGCTTGATTGCAAGAGAGTCACAATATACCTCTCTCTCATTGTCACCTACCATTGCTTTAAGGTCAGCTTTGGTAGACTCGAATACCTTTGCATCGTCTACTTGTGATACATAGTCTATTGCCCTAGACATAAACTCATTGTCAGTTGAGGCATCACGCCTAACCATGCCATCTACTTTAATCTTGTCTATAGATACAACGGCACGATCATCCTCGAATGGTTTACGATTCTCTGTTACGCACTTCCAAAACTCTACGACTCGTACTTGTATAGCCTTGATGTAATCCCAGTCTTTAGATACATACTGACATTCCCATCGTGCGTTACCGAAGATAACAGATAGATAGCAACCATTAGCTTGTGCTATCCACAGATAGAATTGTATCTGAGGCATGTATTGTTTTAAGCATTGCTCGAATGTATTGTGATGGTAGGTGTGCTTGCACTCTAGTATGTCAAAGCCACCATCTAGGTTACGCTCTACTATCTTACCATCTAGTTGTCCCTTACATGGAACGCCATAGTAATTTAGAAACACAGACTCTTGGTGTCCATTAGTCTCGCACTTATAATCTTGCTCGAACCATGCGATGTTAAACTGTTCTGTGAATGAGCCTAGTTGTACTGGCAGTACACGAGACAAATCGTCAGGCTCTTTTGCACCAGTCTTTACTTCCCATAATTTAATCCAGTCGCCATGCATAATTGCACCGACATCTGATCCGCCTATAAAACCTTTACGTTCCATGATTAGTTCTCCTATTTGTTATGTTAGTTTTACTGCAAGTTTGCAGTCATGTCAACTCGTAACTTAAGTAAGTCACGCATTAGATACTCACGCTTCTTGAGTCGCCAAGAGATATGAGTATAGAACTCAGCGAACGAAGGCCAAAACTTTTGGGTACGTTCTACTTGAGTAATAGCATATGACGTTATGTCAGCAGGGAATTCTTCTAAGCGTTTGGCTAGTGACTTCATACGCAAGTCGATGTCTTCCTCTGCCTCGCCACTTGGTTTGATAACTAGTGTAGCTAGAATAGCTAGTCGTTCTCGTAGCATATTGTATGGCATAGGTACTGACGCTTTTGCTACGGCAGTAATGCACTGGTCTACTTGGTCAATGGTATCTGCTTGAATAGTATAGCCACGAAGCGTAGATACAAAGCCACCTTTCTCAGGATACCTAGTGATTTCATTTACGCTCACTTTGTATTGAGTTATAGATTCCACCAAAGATACTAGACTTTCGTCTACCACTGTGGGCTGACCAACCTCGAGCAGTCTTGCTACTGCCTTGTCTTTCTGCGTTCCACTTAATTCTGTTATTGCACCAGTATCGGTAGGCACGATTGATGTCTTTGAATGTTGTGCCTTTGGCAACGTGGAAATCACGGAACTGATTGGCTTCATGGTCATGGTCTAGTTCTCCTTTTTTGTTAAGCGATTCTATTAACTCAGCAGAAGGAACGTAATCCTCTATCTTATTAATAGGTTTAATTGATAGGTTAGGGTTACTGTCTGCAACTACCTTGTTGCACTCTGCAACTACTGGCAACTCGTTAGGGTAGATGGTGTAAATGGTAGAGCGTTTACTATTACCACGATCACGCAAGACAAACCCATGTTCTTGTAGATAGTTTAGTTTGCGAGTGACAGTCACACGATTCATCTGTGTACGAATCGCTAGTCTGTCTAGTGATGGGAAACATTTATGCGTCTCCTCATTGGCATGGTCTGCAAGCACAACGAGTAACCACTTGGCTAGTGGGTCTTGTATATCTGTAGCTATAGCACGAGCCATGAGTGTGAATGACATTGATTAGTTCTCCTTAAGTAATGGTGCGATTTGTTTCTCAAACACTTCGCCATCTATAATGACTATTGTTTGAGGCTTACCAGTTCTCCTTTTATACATTGCTATGTCTCTGTTCTCTAAGACAGTGAATGGATTAGGAAAGTTAGACTTGTCTCTGTATTTTATTTCGACTACCAGTCTGAGTCCTCTGAATTCCCAGACGATGTCTCCACTATATTCTCCTCCCAACGATCCGCTGAGTGGTTGTCTTTTCGCTTTGAACCCCATTGCTTGTAGCCATGTGACGAACCAGCGTTCGTGGTAATTTCCTTTGATGCGACTTTTACTTGCCATGATCCCTCCAAGTGACAGTCAATACAAATGGTATGGTATGTAGCTGGTTCTATACTAGCTAGTATACATACAAACCATTGGGTAGTTACAAGGCAAGCATCACACTTGGCTGGTGTACCCTCCTGACTATTTAATCTTTTTCTTATAGACTTTGATCGTAAGGCCAAGTGCGTCTAGCCAACAACTAAGTAGGAAACCAGATGGTACACGTTTGTATTGCTCCCATTTATGTACTAACGATACGGCACAACCAATTTGTTCCGCTAAATTTTCTTGTGAAATCTTTTGTCTATTTCTTTCAGCGACAAGTGTAGCTATAACATCTTGATACGATGTTGGTACACTAGTTTGTTTTTTGAAATGCTGAAAGTTTGTCAATAGATTCCAATACCTTTAATGCCGTGCGATGCCTTAATTCTTTTCCTTGCTTTGATCTATAGAAGGTAGAGGTCGGCACACCAGCATCGAGAAATGCCGACCTTAGTTCTACTTCTTTGAAGTCTGCGTGCGTCTGAAGTATCTCTATGTATTTTTCCATATCTATCAGTAGCATACTTGCAGTCCTCGTCAAGTTATTCTTTTGTTTGTAATGATTTCATATAGGAAGCAGTAACTTCTTCGAGCTTGTGCATTTCCTTTTTAATTACAGACATATGTGCATGTATCTCACCGATCATATCAAGTGATGATAAGATATGTTGATGTTGTTTATTGCTATGTGCTTGTCTTGATTCAAGTATATCATCAAGTTGTTTCTGTAGTTCGTTAACCATTGCCTCCTCCTATGAGTGCTTCTAGTTCCTCGTCATTCAATGACTCTAAATATGCAGGGTCTTTGAATGGGTCACGAGGTTTGAGTTTACGTTTCTTTGGTTTGGGTTTAGGTGTAGCCTTAGGTAAGTCATGCAGAATAATCTCTTGCGTGTTAAACCTATGACCACACAGTTTGTCATCACATCTACGTCTTCTCTTGATAGCAGATATTTGTGGTCTGCTATCTACGACAGACGTAGTTGCATCGCACTTAGGACATTGCATTACAGAGGTGTGCAACGCATGATCTGTTGACCACGCCCTGACCTTGCTATCTCTGTACCTACAATGAAGATGTGATGCTTATCCAGTAACCTACGATACCGAGGTGTTACGCTACTGGCTTTGATCTTATGTCTGTTCCACATAATCTCTTCGACCTTTTCGCTGATAACTCCATTGGGAAATTGCTGGATAACTTCTAGTACCTTTGCTTCTAATGCAGTTGGGTCTAGGTTCTTGCCTGATTCTTTAGATGTATCAGGATCGGTATGTCTTGCTAGTGCTTCAGTCATTGTTAGTTCTCCTTGTTTCTAACCAGTTGTCGATTACGTCACAGTCTTCACACATCTCAGGTACAACATCGCCTTCGATGAATGGATTTTGTACACGATACCATCCAGTATCTTTGCAACGATTACATTTAATAGGGGATGTGGTCGTCAATGTTTATGTCCTCCATGTTGTTAGCTTCCCAAGCTGCAACTGCTCTGACTATAAATTTTTCTTTCTGAAACTTGGGATTGTTTTCGGCTAGGTCTTCAGCCATCTTAACAATCTGACTAGGCCACCCCATAAGTGGGGCAACCTTGTCAGCTAAGTACTCGTAATTACTACGAGTCATTGGTTTGTAAGTCATATAGTTCTCCTATCTACAAGAATATTTTTCTCGTAATCTTTTAGTGTCATATCAATCATGACTTTCATTAAGTCCTGACCAGAACTAAATGGATTTGCAGTTACAAATTGGCAACGCATTTCTCTATCGTTATGTGGCATGACAAATGTAAGTGGTAACTTGACATCATCATCTAATCCATTTGCATATTTTGCTACAACAGAACGATTAAGATTATTGCGTATAGCTTTTCTGTTTAGTTTCTTGAATGACTTGCCAGTTATATACATGATACCTGACCCATTCTCTAAGGTGTCTAGTTTGTCCATCATTATTTGATCTCCTTCAATGGTGGGATATATGATTCGTCTTCGTTGCTATCACGATCAAGCACTTCATCGTATGTATCTACAATCTCACGGATAGTATCCATTGCAATTGTAATACGAATCTTGAACTGCGAACCTTCGTCATCGGCACGTTGCTTGAGAGCTTCGAGTCTGTCGTGAACATCTCGTGTCTGTGATATAAATGCTAGTTGCTTTTGCATAATGTTTTAGTCTCCATAGTATGTAAGGTTAAGTCCGAGAGAAGCCAACGACCCCTCACCCAAGAGGGGGTCGATGACTTCTTGAGGTTAAGCGAATTGAAATCGTTTGTGTGTCATCGCTTTCTGTACGTCCACTTGTCTACGCTTGGTAGCATTGTGAGGTACACGAGACTGGTCAGTATGTGTAGACCAGTAAGTCATTGCGTTATACAACGCCCATTTGTTAGAGCCTAGCTGACTGGCATTGGTGTGCCATATACGCATGATAGATTCCATCGTGGTGTTGTTAAACTTAGGTGCAGTCTGATGTGTGAACACCTTTCCAATGGTAGCCTTGAAGAAATCTTCTGCCATAAAGTCATCGACTTTGATGTCCATCCATGACTGCCATATGTCTTTGTGTTCGAGGAATACTTTAGTACCTTGCTCTATCTTACGAGCAGAACCTTCGACATCTACATTGAGTGTGTGTTTGAATGTTGTCTTGGCAATCATGTCAGCTATGGTTTGACCATTGAGACAAGTCAATCTCATACCTTCTACTGATTGACTGAACGACCAGCTTGCATCGTATGAATTATAGAATGGTATGCGTAAGCAAGTGATGTCACCTACTACTGGTTCTACTGTAAGGTCAGGGAATGTAATGCAACCCTTTAGCTTACGACCATCTTCGTATACTTCTACTGTAGTGGTGTAGTCTTTAGATACATCGGCACGTTTGACTGCATCTGTAATTGAATTGACTACGTTGTCGTGTGTGATTGGCTTGTACTTGTTGCCATGTACACCCATGATATCGCCAGTATCAGTACGCACTAACGCACGAGCGATAGATGGTGGCACTTCGTACCTATGAAACTTACCATCAGGACATTGTGCTGGTTGCTTGATTGCTTCGAGGTCAATCATCTCGATAGGGAATTCCCATTTGTTTAGTATCGTATCGTTAGATGTAATGATTCCATCCATGATTAGTTCTCCTTATTTAAAGTTATTGTTACGATGGTGGCATACGAACCCGAGCCATTTGATAGTGAAGCCACGATCACTACGATAGTAACGAGGCACGAGGTAGAAATTTCTGTATGTTCTTAACTGCATTTGAATAAACTCCTCATCTTGAGATAGCAGTACACTGTAGATACAGACAGTATGTACATTGACAGTGTAAATGCTATGACATTTGCATGACCACCTTCATAAGATGACATGTCATATGTAATGAATGAAGTGATGGCACTTGAAACTACTAGTGCTAAAGCGAGTAAGTTCTTAGTCATTATTAGTTCTCCTTATATATTGTGATGGTAACACATTGGTTGCACAATGCAACACATTATGTTGTGTTTAGTTGTAATACTTTTATTAATTTCGTGAAAGAAAAGCATGGGGGTAGCAAGGAGATACCATAGGGTCGCCGAGCGTACCCCCATGTGAGACACACCCCCCAGATTACCACCTATAGGGAGGGATAGATGGTTGGGGTGATGATAGATTGTAGTCCAATCTTTGTTGCAGGCATAATGTTAAAGGTTAGCATCGTTACTCAAGGCAGTAATTTGTCAACGCACTCTCAGTGCTAGACAAAAAAAAGGGCAGGATAAACCTGCCCTTCTCTGCCTTTCGTTTACTCGTTAGTGTTTTTAGGTAACTGGATTCTGTTATCGTCACCGAGGATCGCATCGGCATCAGCAAGGACGGCAGAATCAATTTTCTTTGTCTTGCTAGGAGACATTGTCCATCTCTTGCCAGTTACATACTCACATACAACTTGATCGTCCTCATGGATTGAATCTAGCTCGGCTAGTTCTGTTTCCATTGAGCGATAGATAAGTATCGCTTGTGCGAGTGCATTACCCTCGTTCTTAGAACCTTCTGTCGGACGAGCCTGATCAATCACGCCCTTCTGTTTTGACATAAGGCCGAGCTTGTACTTGATGGCATTGTCAGAGGAGTAGCAAGCGTTCCTTGCGTTGTTCTCTCTTAGATACTTGAACTCTTCTCCTATTGAGTAGTTTATAACTTGGAGTTTTGCCAACTGACGCTCAGTTGATGGGTCTTGTACTTGGACTTCTTGGATTTTCTTTTGTGTGTTTGTCATCTTATTCTCCATCTTGGATTAAATACTCAGACAATTCTGAGTATGCCGACGAACAACATAAGCAAAATGTATGTCACAAAGAATCGTCTTCAGATGGAGTGCAACGAATCTATGATTCGTATGCAATACACGAACCCCTATTCTTTTGACAGTCTCTCTTGGGAGACCGAAGCCAATCAATAACAAGAGTCACCCCTTCTTAGGGGTGTCACTTTTATTGGCTGATGTGCAAATTTTGAATATGTTTTCTTCTGCATACTGACTCAGATTGTCCTAGTATTTAACCAAGATGGAGAATGACAAACCGCAAAAGAAAATTCGAGAAGTACGAGTCTCCATCAGCGGAGCGACAGTTGGCAACACTCCCTTTAGACAGGCTTCTTTTTTTAGTCAGGAGGAGAAGAGTTCAAGTGTCTAAGGGAGTGACGCTAGGGTTGGTTGCCTCTGACAATGCCGTTAAGTCAAGCTACCTTATGTCATAACATAAGGGCTTGATTAGGCTTGTGCCACGGCAGAATGTTACGAGGGTACTGCACTCACACATGCGATTCTTCTCTCAATGGAATACTAGCAGAGCTAGTTCATTCCATGAGACAATCGAGTGTGAGTTTGTGACTGGCACGATATGGCCTCCTAGCAAGCCAAAGCCATTTGCTTTGTCCTTGCTGATGCCTATCGTTCCTTGGTTACTATATCCATTACCTATAAACCTAACTAGTCAACGGAAGACACAGAGATGGGCAGTTATCCTGCCCTTTCTCTGGTCTAGCACAATAATAATAAAGCCATCCCTTCTTAGGGATGTCATTATCATTTGTGCGTTGACAAGTTTTCTAATGGCTCTAAGAATGGGGGGGAACAAGGGGGGGTGATTGTTGATTGCCATTAGAAAGGTTTAGGTATGGATTTAGCAGGTAAATTGACTTCCCGAGAGATCGCTTTGGTTGATACCCTCGTAGCATCTGGCGGGAGCATCAAGGATGCTTCGCAGATGGCGGGGTATGCCAAAGGCGAATCGGGAAGAGTGAGTGCCAGTCGTGCTTTGAAGCGACCTCATGTACAACAGTACATGATGCAAGCAGTAGCAGACTCCCTTGGAGTCCATGCTACGTCAGCTTGCAGTAGGCTGGTTAGCCTTAGTAGGTCTGCCCGAAGTGAGTATGTCCAACTCGAGGCGAGTAAGGACATACTGGATCGGGCAGGCTTTAAGGCACCAGACAAGGTCGCTCACTTGCACGCAGGGGAAATTACGGTATCCATAGACCTGAGTTAGGAGCTAGGGGTGGGGTTGGAAAAAAAGTGTATGGCAACGTAACGGGACTAACATAATGGCTATAGTTAAAAAAAGTACGTTAAAGGGGATATATATTATTTTAATGGAGAGGTACGTCTAATGTGTACTGGAGGAGGCGGTGGCTCTTACATAGCACCACAACCAAAACAAAGATGGTTACAAGACACCTCAAATGAGATTATTGTTTCTAAGTACGAACTCTCTGATGAGAATAAAAGACGTAATGCTTTAAGGACTAAGGCTCGTTTATTAGCTAGGAGACAGTTAATGGCAGATGATGGTGGTGGAGATGGCTCTGATGATGACAACTCTTCTGGTACTGGTGGTATAGGTGTTGAAGATAATGGCATGGGTGGTGTTACTGGTGGACACAACTCCGATGCTGGTCATGGTTTCGCATGAGTAAGACACCAGCATGGACAAGAAAAGAGGGCAAGAACCCCAAAGGTGGTCTCAACGCCAAAGGGCGAAAATCCTACAAAAAAGGTACATTAAAAGCTCCAGTAAAGTCGGGCGACAACCCGAGGAGAGCATCGTTTCTAGCTCGAATGGCAGGAAACAAAGGCCCTGATAGAGATTCTAAGGGCAAACCTACAAGAAAATTATTATCACTGAGGGCATGGGGTGCATCAAGTAGTGCAGACGCTAGAGCAAAGGCTCGTGCTATTTCTAAGCGTAATAAAAATAAGAAAGGATAAGTATGTCTCTTTATAGGAATATTAATAAACGAAAAAAGGCTGGGACATCTCGTTCTAAAGCTAAATCTACTGTAACTGCGAGAGCCTATGCCAACATGAAACGAGGCTTTCCTAAGAAGAAAGGGAAGTAACATGACCTTAAAGATGGAAATCTCTTATAAGAACAAGAATATTGCTAAAGACTTGGCTAAACTAACACGAGACTTACAGATTCAAGCTATGAAGCTTGCTAAGAAACGTGAGCGTGAGGCTAAAAAGGCGGCACGTGCTGGTAAAAAGTACACAGAATTAGTTAGTAATGTTGCTGGAAATAAGAAAAGACCTAAGAGTCTAATTACATACGATAGCGGGAGAGCTTAACAATGGAATATGTAGATAACGAAGGTAAAAAATATGTGGGCGATGTTGTTAGTATGCCTGACGGACGTATACTCAGTGGAAAAACGTACACATCTGAGTCGAAGAGACTGCATAAGGTCGAGGTTAAGGAAGTTGTTTCTACAGTTCCGCCTCAGATACCAGTCAGTTCCGCACCAGCTACCAAGAAAAAGTCCAAGAAAGCAAGATAATCACAAACTTTAAGTACAAACCTGACGGAGAAGTAGTCAAAAGCTTTATGAAGAACGACAACTTCTTTCGTGGCTTACGAGGCCCAGTAGGAAGTGGTAAGTCTGTCGCTTGTTGCGTTGAAATATTCCGCAGAGCGTTACAACAAAAGCCTAATGACAAGGGTGTAAGACGTTCTCGCTGGGCGATTATTAGAAATACTAATCCACAATTACGAACAACCACTATTAAGACTTGGCTTGACTGGTTTCCCGAAGAGGAATGGGGGAAATTTATGTGGAGCGTTCCCTACACTCATTGGATTAAGCAAGCTGACCTCGAACTTGAGGTTCTTTTTTTGGCTTTGGACAGACCTGAGGATGTCAAAAAGCTACTATCACTCGAACTTACTGGCATATGGATTAACGAAGCTAGAGAAATACCTAAGAGTATTATTGACGCTTGTACAATGCGTGTTGGCAGATTCCCTTCAATGCGAGAAGGAGGCCCAAGTTGGTCAGGGGTTATAGCAGATACTAATGCTCCCGAAGAAGATCATTGGTGGCCTATCATGTCTGGAGAAGTTCCTATTCCTGACCACATAGGCGTGGAACAAGCACGAATGTTAGTTAAGCCTGACAATTGGTCGTTCTATACACAACCAGCAGGGATGATAGAAAAGAAACTTACTGATGGAAACATTGATGATTATGATATAAATGTAAAAGCAGAGAACATATCTAATATGTTACCTACTTATTACACGAACCTTATAAGGGGTAAGACTAAAAGCTGGATTGATGTCTATGTAATGAACCGATTAGGCTCAATTCAAGAAGGTAAACCAGTATATCCAATGTTTGTAAGCGACACACACATATCAAAAGAGCCAATACCTATTGCAGATGGCGTGCCTTTATACATTGGAATCGACTTTGGCCTTACACCAGCCGCAGTTTTTGGGCAAAAGGTTAGGGGTAGATGGCTAATACAGTC
>MDTG01156286.1_pt1 | contig 33581 bp, 33 predicted proteins | sample 811421 | NCBI WGS metagenome assembly MDTG01 (sample SAMN05326645, study PRJNA326480) | marine metagenome | isolation source: seawater | place: Pacific Ocean: South East | collected 2011
GGGATGACCGCTCCGACGAGCGCCACTACCAACGAGCTCGACGCACGCCGCGAGCACGAGCGGAGCAAGTACGTGGCGCTCGCGTCGCGCTCGGGCTCGGGCTCGGCGTACGGCGCGACCAACCACGGCCGCGACGCCATCGCGATCGTGAAGCGATGGAAGCCCCGGTTCGTGGTCGACTTCGGCTGCGGCCGCAACGACTTCATCGCCGAGCTCCGCCGGCACGGCATCGACGGCCTCGGCGTGGACTTCGCGTTCCCCGAGGCGGACATCGCCAAGCCGATGCACGACACCGGCCTTGTCGAGGGCGTCACCGATGTCGTGACCAATTTCGATGCGCTCGAGCATCTGCTCACCGAGGACGTGGTCCCGGTGCTGAACGAGATGCGCCGAGTCGCCCGGCCGCGGGGGTGGTTCTGCGTCTCGGTCTGTACCCGACCCAGCCGCATCACGGTCGCCGGCGAGAACCTCCACCCGACCGTCCGACCCCTGGCCTGGTGGATCGAGACGATCGGACGCGTTGGCGTGATCAGCGACACCCGCGCTGCCGGCCGCTACATCACCGGGAGGTTCCGGTGAACAACCCCAACCAGTCCGACATCATCGCCCTGCAGCGTGGCATCAAGGCCCGTGCGCCCGCCCGCAGCGGGCTGCGGTTCTACACCAGCGACTTCGACTCGATCTCGCTCGGCGGGTTCTACAAGGGCCGCTCAGCGTTCCTCGTGTTGTCAGGCCCGTCGCTGAACGACATCGACCTCACGCAGCTCAACCGGCGTGGCATCGTGACCATGGGCGTGAACAACTCATGGACCGTGCACCGTCCAACGCTTTGGACCTGCGTCGACGATCCGGGTCGTTTCATCGACACGGGGTGGAAAGACCCGGGCGTGCTGAAGTTCGTGCCGGTCTGCCACTGGGGCCGCAAGCTGCGGATCCAAACAAAGGACGGCACGATGCGCGATAGCACGTTCCGCGTGGCGCAGATGCCGAGCGTGCTGTTCTTCCGCCGCAGCAACCACTTCGACCACGAGCGGTTCCTCACTTGCGACACAGTCCCCTGGGGCAACGACCCGAAGTCCACCGACTCGCTGGGCATCAAGGGCAAGCGGAGCGTGATGCTCGTGGCGCTGCGGCTCCTGCACCACCTGGGGTTCCGGACAGTGTACCTGCTGGGCTGCGACTTCAGGATGGCGGCCGATCGCAAGTACGCCTTCGATGAGACCCGCGAGGCCGCCGCAATCAGGCACAACAACACGCTCTACGACTCGCTCAGCCGGCGATTCGAGGCCCTCCAGCCGCACTTCGAGAAACACAGGTTCCGCGTGGTGAACTGCTCACCCGGCAGCGAGCTCGGCGTGTTCGAGCGGATGGCCTACCGGGACGCGATCGCGGCGGCCAGCGCCGAGTGCGCTAAGCCCGTCAGCACGCAGGGGTGGTACACGCCGATCGAGCCGCCGAAGGAGGCCGCCCAGGGGACAAACCGATGAGCGAGCCGACCCGGTACTACCTCTACATCCCCGTCTGGGCCACGGGCCGCGCCCCGCAGGGCGGGGGCTCGAGCGATTACTCGACGCCCGGCACGCCGGACTCGTCGTACCAGACGCCGGCGAGCAGCACGCCGACGCCCTCGGAGGGCACGAGCTACTCGACGACCGGCGATGTGATCTACACCACCGGCCCCAGCGGCACGCCGACACTCACCACTTACACCACGGATGCGTTTACGAGCGACAGCGGGACGTCTCCGAGCGAATCAGACTCACCCAGCGTCAGCGAGACTGCGCCGCTGAGCTCCAGCAGCGGCGGCGGATCGACCGGCGCTTCCAGCGGCGGTTCTTCGGCGGCTTCGAGCGGGGGATCGTCTGGCGGCTCATCGTTCAACTCCTCAATGGCTTCGACCGACGACCCGGGCTCGTCAGGCGGCGGGTCCTCCGGTGGTGGCGGATCGAGCGGCTGTGGAAGCGGCCCGGGCGGTTCGGGCTCGGGGCCCGGTGGCAGCGGTCCGGGCGGGTCCGGCCCCGGAGGATCAGGTTCCGGCGGCAGTTCCAACCAGTCGAGCATGGACTCGTCCGGCGCCAGCAGCGGCGCGTCGAGCGGCGAAAGCTCGGGTTCCGGATCGAGCAGCGAGAGCTCGTCCGTCGAGTCGCCGAGCGACAGCTTCAGCCAGACGCTCACCCTCGGCTCCGAGGGCACCATCAAGAACACGACCATCACCATCGGCACAAGCTCCGACTCGTTCACCGGCACGTGGACCACCGATCCGAGCGGCACCATCGTCGGCACGGAGGTCACCATCGACCCCGGCTCCGGGTCTGGCAGCTCGGGCAACGACGCAGCCGCGCTGGGCAAGTTCGGCGAGCAGTTCATCGAGGGTGGCATGGAGGGCGTGCCGCCAGCCGGGTGGCAGGTCGAATCGAGCACCACGCAGGAGGCACCGAAGTGATCCCCAAGATTGTCTACACCGCGCACCTCGCCGAGTCGCCCGTGCCGGACACTTTCCGTCGATGGCAGGCCGAGTGGCAACGACACCACCCCGAGTGGGACATCCGCGTGATCACCCTCGACGACCGCGAGCCGATCTTCAACCACGCCCAGTGGGCCGAGACGTTCAAGCTGCCGGAGCCCGCGGGCGCGGCGTCGCGGCTCAATATCCTCCGCTACGAGCTGCTCGCCCGCGAGGGTGGCGTGTTCGTCAACCCCGACCGCCTGCCAATGTGCCCGATCGAGGACCTGGTCAGCGGCGTCCGGGCGTTCTGCTCCACCACGCAGCAGCACGGCCGGCCGCACCTGCTCTCGCCCGCTGTGATGGGGGCCGTACCGTGCCACCCGACCCTTTGGCACTGCGTCCGCGACCTCGCCTACTCCGTCGCGACGTTTCGGGGCGTCTGGGACCAGACGGGGCCGGGCTTCCTGAGCCGCGTGATCCGCGACCACGGCCACTTCCGCGATGTGGTCCCCTTTCACTGGGCCCTCTTCGAGCAGGCCGAAGCCGACGCCCGCGAGCATGGCGGTGCGTACCTCTTCAATGCGAGCCTTCAGCCCGTGGAGGCAGTCGCCTGATGGTCGACGCCTCCCCTATCCCGAAGGTGCTCCACCAGATCTGGCTCGGCCGCGGCGAGATGCCCATCCAGCAGCGCCGCTGGCGACGCCGGTTCGCTGAGATGAACTCGGGCTGGACGCTCCACCTGTGGACCGACGACCACCTGCCTTTCCCGATCCTGAACCGCCGGGCATGGGACGTGTGCCTCGCGATCGGCGGCGTCCCCGGCTGCGTCATGCGGAGCGACATCCTTCGCCTCGAACTCATGGCCCGCGTGGGTGGCGTATACCTCGACACGGACATCAAACCCGTCCGCCCGCTGGACGCCTGCTTCCCGCCCGGCGTCAACGCCTGGGTCGCCTGCGAGCAGGGAGACATCATTTCGAACGCGGCGATGGGTTTCGCACCCAACCACCCCGCGGCGTGGCGGGCGGTGAACGCGATCGAGGAGTCGTTCTTTGAACGACGGGCCGTCGGCGAACAGGCAGGCCCGGGCTTCATCGCCCGGATGATGCTCGAGCACGATGACGTGGTCCTCTGGCCGCCGGCGTGCTTCCACCCGACCGTCGCGGAGGTGGCGACGAATCCTGACCGGATTCGCCTGCTCATGCAGGCCCATCTCTTTGCGGGATCATGGGTAGAAGGCCGGCGGCATGACTATCGTGCCCTCTGGGCGTCGAATCTCGCCGATCGCACCCGCCGACTCACTCCCCCGGTTCAGCCGCCTCGAGCAGCAAACGCTTCTTGAGGCGGAAGTACGTCGCCCGGGAGAGACCCGTTGCTTCCTGGAACGCGGCGAGGCGTTCAACCTCGGTGCTCAATCGGGGATCAGACACCACGGCGGCAACCATCGACATCGTTCGATTCCCACACATCATCTGGAGCAGGCTCTCCTGCCAATCAACGAATCCGGCCTCTCGCAGCCGCGCCGCCTTGGCGTACCACCGCATCGAGACGTGCGACACCAGATGCAGGTGACGACCGACGAACTCGTAGACCACGTCGTCGGTGCACCACTGTCCAGCCTCCTGATGGACCTCTGCGGTATCCGGATCAAAGTGCACGATGATGGCTCGGTCCTCCAGAGCCTGGACGTCGGCGTTGATGGTCTTCCACTCATTCGCGATGAGAACTACCGGGCTCCGTGTCTCAAACTCCTTTGGCAGCGTGACATCGTCGTCGGTCACGCGCGTCCGCCAAGCGACTCGCTTGACGGGCTTCGATTCGCAGAGCGGCTTGAGGAGACGTACGCAGTCTGGGTTGGCGTACAGCCGGTCGAGATCGTCGAGGATCACTGGCTGGTTCAGGTGCTCCCAGAGTTCTCGGTAGATCCCAAAGGGCTGGGCATGGCCTTCGACATACAGCGCATCACCGTTGCACTGCTCGAGGATGGCCCGACGCACCCGCTCGGTCTTCCCCGTTCCCGGTCGTCCGAGCAGCAGGAGCACGTACAGCGAGCCGTCGATGACCTTGCAGATGTACCGATCCAGTTCCGCGTAGGTGCCGACGGAGATCGCATCCCCCGGCGCAGTGGGTTGGCGACTTGGCTTGGTCACGTACTACGCCTCGGGCTGCCCGAGTTCGGTGATCTCCGAGAGCTTCTCGAACTCGGCGTAGATATCCGGGTACTTCCGCGACAGGAACTTCACGACGGCGGCATTGCCGAGCAATCGCCGGATGTACCCGACCGCCAGGACGAGGTTGAGGACGTTCCGACCGTGCGACTCCTCGAGAGAGCGGAAGTCCTGCTCGATCGAGGCCATCTCGCGCTCGATCCGTGCAACATCCTCAGGGCGAAGTCCATCGGCGTCCTTGCCGCGCTCCGGCTCAACGAGCTGATCCGGAGGCGTTGCGGCCACCAGACACTTGGCATACGGCGTAGCGAAGTTGTTCGATGCCACCATCAACTCAGCCATCTCAATCTGCCGCATCGGCTCCACGCGCCGGAGTTCGCGGATGGTGCCCTGCGTGGCGTGGCGGTCCTTCAGCAATTCGACTGCCTCTGGGCAGATGCCGTCGAGCAGGTCGCGCTTCTTTCGGATCGCCGAGACATCGAGCTTGAGCGTGGCTGCGATCCGGTCTTCGGAGACACCGTTCTTGATCGCCTTGACGATCATGAAGTGTTCTTGGATCGGCGAGATCTGGTTGATCTTGTGGTTGTACGTGAACGAATCGTCCGTTGTCGCGATGAGGCAGAACACCTCAGTCGCGCCCTGCTCCTTGAGAATGTCATACCGCAGCAGCCCATCGAGGATGAGGTACTTCTGGCCCCGACCGCGTGATCCCGCCTGCGGGAACACAACGATGGGCTCGATCATCCCAACCTGCCCCATCGAGGCCACGATCCTCTGGTAGCGAGAGGACGTCCGCGTCGACTTCGGCAGCGTCCTCAGCGGAAGCAACTGCGACAGGGTGATCATCTTGCCCTCCGGTCTGAACGCCATTCGGACAGACTGCCCCATCAGCCACGCTCCCCGACTTCGGGTTGATCGACAAGCACCTGCGGCATCTCGTCCAGCGCCTCGTCTCGCAGGACTTGGACGAAGGAAGCGTCTTGAAGCAAACGCTTCAGGGCCGAACGCACGAAGAGGAGCCGAGTCTCGGTCACCTTGGCCTTGTTGATCTCCCGGCGCTGCTTGGAGACCTCTTCCTGGTATCGCTTCATCAGACCATCGGCGGTCATGGTGGACGCCCGGCCGCCAGCGCTCCGAACGCCGCGAACGCGGCGTTGTTCGATCAACTTCCTAGCCCGGAGTAGCTCCTTCCCACGCAGCGTGCTCTTCTCGTACGCCTCCCGGAGCGCCTCCTGGACCTCCTCGTGGTCAGAGCTGGCGATCGTGACAGCGATACTCAGCGGGATCTGGTTCTTCTCGACCGCCCGGATCAACCGGTCTTCGCCCTTGTTCACCAGCCGGATGATTCCCTTAACGTACGACAGCTGAAGATCGGTGATCTTCGCGATCTCCGCGTAGTTGTGGCCACGATCCTTCAGAGCGGCGATCTCACGCATGAGTTCGTTCGACCGGTACGAGCGGCGAGCGAGATTCTCCGCGAGGCTCATCAAGAGGAGCTCGTCCTTTGTTGCCTCGACGACGAACGCAGGCACCTCCGTCTCGCCGAGCAGCTTGTAGGCTTCAAGCCGCCCCTGGCCGCACACGAGGTCGTACCGAGGCGATCCGTTGTTGGTCGGCCGCTCGGCGACGGTGATCGGCTTCTTCAGCCCCAGGTTCGAGATGTTCCCGACGATCTGCTTGAACTTCTCGCGGCCTCGGGACCGCGGGTTCACGACCGTGATCCGATCGATCGGGATCATCACAATCTCGCGTTCGCCCGCGGTCATGCGACCCCCTCGACACTGACGCACGTGGCCATGTCACGGAAGAAGCCGAGCGTGTCGAAGCGGTACGTATCGATCCTGGCCCCGTTGTGCTCGGAGAGCGCGAGCTTCGACCATTCGATGTCCAGCCTCGGGATCAGGTAGTAATCCGACGGCATGTCGTTCGCCGGATCCATGCGCACCACGATGGTGATGTCGGCCGCTGACTCGCGGTCGAACCGGACCAGCCAGTGGGGCGAGCGGCTGTCCGTGTGACGACAGCGCGACAGGCACATCGCGGCCGTGTAGGTCTCATTGATCGTGAGCAGACGAGACTCGGGGTCGTGGTCAACGCTGGCGCCCACCGCCTCGAGGTCCTGCATGACATCGCCAAGCAGGTGGGGGTGCTTGTCCCGGAGCCGCTTGTTGATCTCGATGTACTCGAAGTCCCGGTTCGGGGTGTACCCGACCAAGCGGTACGCGTTGACGAGGCTTGAGAATCGATACCGGAACGAGGCGCTGGAGGGAACGCCGTCGGCGTCATCGATAAGAGCCCCCGAGAGGTAGCCGTGCGTGTCCAGAACGGCCCGGAGCCGCTCGAGCATCTCCTCGTCGGTGAAGCGGCGATTCCGTTCCTGAATGATGCCTCGGGCGGTGAAGAACCACTCCGGCTCGACGATGGAATCGAATGCGGCGTCGGCGCGGACGAGCTGGTCGGGCGGATTGACAACCCGGTTCTTCTTGAGCTTGAAGGACACCCGGTTCCAGACGTTGTTCCCGATGTACTTCTCGTTGGTGAGGATCTGATGGACGCTGCCGCGGGTCCACGCCCGGCCAAGGTCCGTGGCGATGCCGCGATCGTTGAGAATCTGGGCGATCTCGCGTTCCGAGCGGTTCTCTTCGAGGAACATTCTGTAGATGGACCGAACCACGTCGATCTCTTCTGACGGGCCCGCGACGAGAACAACGCGGTCGGTCTGCAGGCTCTTATGCTCACCCCTCTTGAGCACGCCCTTTGATTCGCCGCTCTGATCGATGAGTTGGCGCCGCAGCCCGAAGCCCGCCGGTCCGCCCTGACGGTACCCCATCTCGATGAGTCGGCACTGGCCTTTGAAGACCTTGGCCGACAACTCTCGGCTGTACTCGCCCGCCATGGCCCGCTTGACACCCTTGATGATTGTCGAGACCGGGCTGCCATCATTCTCAAACTGCTCGGCGCAGTAGACGAGCTTGATGCCCGCCCGCTTCAACCGATACTCGTAGTAGGCGCTCTCGTCGGTGTCCTGGAACCGACCCCAGCGGCTGACGTCATAGACGAGGATGGCTTCGAAATCGGTCTCCCCGGCCTCGACGTCGGCGAAGAGCCGCTTCAGACCCTCGCGTCCGTCGAGGCGTAGACCACTCTTACCGTCGTCGGCGTAGGTCTTGACGATCTCGTAGCCGCGGGCTGCGGCATACTCGCGGATTACGTCGGCCTGGTTCTCGGTCGAGTATTGCTGGTGCTCCGTCGACATCCGGACGTACTGTGCGGCCCGGATGTGAGGCATAGAAGGGATGGCATCGTCGCTGTGCATGGGTCACGTCGGGTGGTGGTCTGGGCGGCTGCTCCTCTGAGCGGTGCCGCACGGGGGTAGGGCAGGATCGGTGTCAGGTCACACCACGCGGTGAGACTTCCAACACACTCTGCGCTGCCGCTGTGCAGTTGCCGTGGGGTGCGCGTGCGAAAGCTGTCCGATTTCGTCGGGGCGTTGCTCCTGAGGCGGAAATCAGTCCAGCATCAGCACGTAGTAGCCACGGTGGGTGCCGTCGATTCTGCGTGCCAGCTCCGGCATGTCGGCTTCGACGAGACGCCGCCGGAGGTCGCGGACGGCGCTGCGCACCGTCGATGTCGAGCGCCGACAGCCCCAAACGTCGTCCAAGAGGTCGGCGTGTGAGATGTAGTGGTTCGGCCGCCGGGCAAGTCGCTGAATCAGCCGGAAACTAATGGATGCGCCGAGAACGCACTCGTGCCCGTTCCACCGGACCGACAACGTGCCGGGGTCGACGATCAGAGCATGGCTAAGGCGGGATTCACCGACCGACGCGTTTGGCGTTTCGATCGCTGCAGATTCGATCTGGTCGGCCAGATCACGCAGTGAACGCGCGATGCTCAGGAGGTCTGCGGCTAAGGACGAGGGGGTGTGGCGTTCCATCGGATGCCTCCGTGTTGGGGCGGCACCCGTGGCGTGCGACGGCACGCGGGCTCAGACTCGGCAGGAACCGCCGATCGTGACATCCTCAGGACGAAAAGCTGATGTCGGCGTCATCGGGGCATCCACACGGAACCTCCAGATCGTGAGACTTTGAGACTCGGGCCTGATTTGCCCGCCTGGGAACGCGGGAAGGGCGATTCCGGAGTCTCACTGACTGGTCTCAGCCATGAGACCTGAGACCGATCAAGCTCATTTCGAACCGTTGTCATCGCGATGTCATCCCACCACCCCGATTCCCATCCCGTGCTCGTGCAGGCGGGCCCACGGGAGCAGCGCCGCAGTCGAGCGCTGCTGGGGCTCGTCACCCCCGTACACCACGACCGACTCGACCTTCCGATCCGTCGATTCGAGCAGGCCGCGAACACGGGCGGCCCCGTCGAAGAGGCTGGTCGACGCGGTCGCAGCGGCCTTCGCTTCCACGGCGACGAGCCGGCGCCCGTCCTCGATCACCAGGTCCGCCTCGACGCCATCCTTATCCCGGTAGAACGACACCCCGCCCGTGACGCCCCCGTTTGTCCGGTGCTTCATGATCTCGGAGACGACCCAGGTCTCGAAGATTGCGCCGCGGAGCGGATGAGACCGGAGTTGATCGGCCGAGCGGATGCCGAGCAGCCAGCAAGCCAGCCCGGTGTCGTAAAAGTGCAGCTTCGGCATCTTCACCAGCCGCTTGCGCTGGTTGGAATGTAACGCCGGGAGCCGAAACGCGATGAAGCTGGTCTCCAGCACGCTGAGCCACGCCTTGGCCGTCGGCTGCGAGACGCCGCAGTCAGACGCGAGCGCCGAGTAGTTGAGCAACTGCCCGGTGCGCCCGGCGCAGAGCTCGACGAACCGCTGGAATGTGACGAGGTCGCCGATGTTGCTGATCGTGCGCACGTCGCGCTCGATGTACGTCGCGACGTACGAGCGGAGCCAGTCGGCGGGATCGAGTCCCCGATCGAAGATCCGCGGGTAGCCGCCGGCGACGAGCGCTTCGTCGAGACTGCCGGGGTGGCGCTCGAAGCGCGCGATTTCGCTCCACGCCAGCGGGAGCAGGTGCAGTACCGCCGAACGCCCGGCGAGCGACTGGCTGACCGACTCGGACAGCGCGAGGTTCTGCGAACCGGTCAGGATCCACCGCCCCGGCGCCGGGTCTTCGTCGATGATGCCTTGGAGGTACGACGGAAGCTCCGGGGTTCGCTGGACCTCGTCGAGGATCGCGCCCTCCGGGAACTGCGCCAGGAACGCCCGCGGATCGTCGGTCGCGAACGACCGCGTGTCCGGCGCCTCAAGGTTGGCGTAGGGCTTGTCCGGGAAGAGCCCACGGCACAGCGTCGACTTCCCGCTTTGGCGGGGACCGGTCAGCGTCACCGCCGGGTGCAGCCCGGCGGCTCGGAGGAGCAGGTTGGAGAGGTCGCGGCGGATCACGGTGAAAGGGTACCCGCTCCATCGGCTACTTCAAAGTGACACTTTGAACTGGCCGCAGTCAATGTGGGCCTTCATGCCCACCCAGAGTCTCTGAAGCGGGGGAGAGACGCCGTAGATACGGCTCGTGTTTGGGCTTGATGAGTCCGGCGCTGACGCGGGTGGTTCTAGGTGTCAACTGTTTACGGGACGGTTGACGATTACGTTGTATCCACCACTATTTCCGAGCCAGTTGCAAACGCGACTGGCTCACCGGTTCACGCACGACGCCGCTGAGAGACCTCGGCGGCGTTCGTCTTTTTGGGCCCCAAACCCGAGCCAGCGGCGGGGTTTGCGGGCGGGCGGGGTTGGTCCGGGTCTCTCGGGGCGAATCCTGTCCATAACTGGCTCCGGGCGGGACGGGGTTGTGACCGGCGATTTGGGGCCGGAGTCTCTGGGTCTCTGGCCGAGATTTGGGCCGGGGTGATCGGGTGGTTGTCTCTGGAGGGGCGGGGGCATGCATGGGTGTTGCGAGCGCCCTTCCGCGAGCAACCTCAGGCAGGATCAGTGCCCACAGTCGACTTCAGCCGCTCCGCTATCAGGGCCTCCCTCGCCTCGAGAAACTCCGGGAACCGCTCGAAGTTCCAGAGCGCCGGATCCTCGGGAATCAAGTGGCGACGCATGAACCCCTCGTCGCGACTGGCCAGCCACTGCGAGAGCGGCATGTCCTGCTTGCCAGTGTTCTCATGAGCCAGGAGCAGGCACAGGTTGCCGAGCCGTACCGCGCCGCCGCACGCGTGACGGGCGTGCGGGACACGCTCAAGATGGCGCAGTCCGAGCCCGGCATCAAGGTCGCGCTCGAGCAACTCGACGCGGACCCGATGCTGATGAACGTCCGCAACGGGACGGTCGATCTGGCGTCGGGCCGGCTGCTCAGTCACCAGAGGAAGCACGGCATCACGAAGATGGCGCCGGCGCGATTCGACCCGGTCGCGACGTGTGACCGGTGGCGGGCCTTCCTCCACCGCATCTTCGAGGGGGACGAGGAGCTCATCGCCTACATCCAGCGGGCCGTCGGCTACTCGCTGACCGGGACCGTCGGCGAGCAGTGCTTGTTCTTCCTCTACGGCACGGGCCAGAACGGCAAGTCGGTCTTCGTCCAGACCCTGCTCTCCGTGCTCGGCGAGTACGCCCAGAAGGCTCCGACCGAGATGATCATGAAGCAGGAGCGATCCTCGGGCGGCGCGACACCCGACATGGCGCGGCTGCGGGGCGTCCGGCTTGCGGTGACCGCCGAGCTCGACGAGAACCAGCGGATGGGCGAGGCGCGGGTGAAGGACCTCACCGGCGCGGACCGCATCGTCGCCCGCCACCTCTACCGCGAGCCGATCGAGTTCGACCCGACGCACAAGCTGTGGATCTACGGCAACCACAAGCCGGCGATCCGCGGCACCGACGACGGCATCTGGCGGCGCATCCGGCTGGTGCCGTTCACCGTCACCATCCCGAGCGAGGAGAAGGACCCGCGGCTCACCGAGAAGCTCGCCCGCGAGCGGGACGGCATCCTCGCCTGGGCCGTGCGGGGCTGCCTCGACTGGCAGCGCGACGGACTCGGGCTGCCCGGCGCCGTCGCGAGCGCCACCGAGGCGTACCGCAGCGAGAGCGACCGGCTGGCCGCGTTCCTGGAGGAGTGCTGCGTCGTTGAGCTGTGCGCCCGGGTCGGCAAGAGCGACCTGTACGCCGAGTACGCGCGCTGGTGCGAGGCCTCGGGCGAGCGCCCGGTCAGCAAGCGGAAGCTCGGCCAGGTGCTTATCGAACGCGGGTTTGGAGAGGGCCGAAACGAGCGTGAACGCTTCTGGACCGGCCTCGGTCTTCCGACCGGAGGTGCGTGATGCCCGGGAATGACACAACCATGACGCAGGATGACACAACGAAATCGCGTTGTGTCATGGGTCAAGTGCCGGCAGATCCGTCACTTGCGCGCCGCATGACACAGATGACACAGCGCCCCGAAGAGTTCGCATACGCGCGTGCGCGCGCCCGCACGCGCATGCAGAACTCTCCGGAGGAGCGTCATGATGTGTCATGTGTCATGCCCCCGGGGGACGCGGCGACTGGCGGCGACGGGTCCTCCGGCGCAAACGGCGTGCCATACGCCCGCGGGAACAGCCGCGGTATCCGACTGAGTTTGTTGCGCCTGTCCGAACGCCGGACGGGACGCCCCGCGTGGGCCGCGACGTTGGCCCACGTCGCCGAGTGCGGCGGCCCGGCGGGCAACGGGGCCACTCCGAACGACAACGCCACACGGGGCAACGACGCGGCCGCGTCGGGGCGCGGATGAACACATGGACACACCACTGTGCAAGGAGCGCACGATGAAGATCGAGAACTGGGACATTGGGCGGGTGACGCCCTACGAGCGGAACCCGCGACGGAACGACGACGCGGTTGAAGCGGTGGCGGCGAGCATCCGGGAGTTCGGCTTCCGCCAGCCGATCGTGGTTGACGCCGAGGGCGTGGTCATCGCGGGGCACACACGGCTGAAAGCAGCACAGCACCTTGGGCTGGCGAAGGTGCCGGTGCATGTCGCCAAGGACCTGACGCCCGAGCAGGTGCGGGCGCTGCGCATCGCCGACAACAAGACGGGCGAGCTGGCGACCTGGGACATGGACCTGCTGCCGCTCGAGTTGGCCGACCTGCGGGACGCGGAGTTCGATCTCTCGGTGCTCGGCTTCGACATGAGCGAGGTCGAGGCGATGCTCGCGCCGGCGGGCACCGAGGGGAAGACGCCGGCGGACGACGTGCCCGAGACGCCGGATGAGGACGATGTCGTCACGCGCCCCGGTGATCTCTGGGTGCTTGGGCGGCACCGCTTGCTCTGCGGCGACTCGACGAACGCCGGGGACGTCGATCGGCTGATGGACGGCGAGCGGGCGGCGCTGGTCGCGACCGATCCTCCCTACCTCGTCGACTACACCGGCGAGCGGCCCAACGGAACGGGGAAGGACTGGACGGAGAACTACCGCGAGATCGACATCGACGATGCCGAGGGGTTCTTCCGCGGCGTGTTCGAGAACGTCGTTCGGGTCATCGCGCCGCACGCCGCGATCTACTGCTGGCACGCGCACAAGCGCTGTGGCGTGATCCAGAAGGTCTGGGCCGACATCGGCATCCTCGATCATCAGTCGGTCGTGTGGGTGAAGCCGACGCCGGTGTTCGGCCGCGTGTTCTGGCACTTCCGGCACGAGCCCTGCATGATGGGCTGGGTGCAGGGCAGCAAGCCCGAGCACGACGGCGACCACTCGATGGAGATGAACTCCGTCTGGGAACTCGGCTGGGAAGGCGGTGCGGCTGGAGACAAGAGCCGCGTCACCGGCAACGAGCACCCGACGCAGAAGCCGGTCGAGCTGTTCGCCCGGCCGATGCGCATGGCCGTCGGTGCTGACGCGGGTGCGGACGAGTGCGCCCTGGTCGTCGACGCGGAAGTGTTCGATCGGGTGGCGTCGGTTCATGCCCCGGCCTCCCGCTCTCGCGCCGGGTCGCCCTCGCGCCAGATGAGGCCCGGTCCCGGGTCGTACCGGCAGCCGCAGGTCTGGCACTCGACGACGTCGTCCTCGACCCAGATCAGGAGGTCCATCTCCCGCTCGCCGCACCAGGGGCAAGCGAAACCCCGTTCGACGGGGGTGCTGTCGTGCTGATCGGTCATGGTTCACGCTCCCTTCTTCGTCTGGGGCCCGGCCTCGAAGAGCCCGCGGTCGGCCTTGCGGAAGCGGGCCGCGTCGCCCTTCTTGGCGATCTCGCGCGTCATCGCGGCGTAGAGCGTGGCCTCGGGCGTCTTGCCGTTGGTCTTCCAGCCGGCGGCGATGGCCCGCTCGGCGATCTGCTTGGCCTTGAGCGGCTCGCCCGCTTCGGCCAGAACCTGCGCAGCGAGGTCGAGACCGCTCGGCTTGCGGTCGGCCTTGGTCGCGATCTTCGCAACCGGGTCTTTCCCACCGTCCTGCTTGCGGCGCTTCTCCTCAGCAGCCGGCAACCCGGTCGATCTGGTGCAGCACGTCGTGGATCATCGAGTTGGTCGCGTTGGGCTCGCCGCGCTTGGTCGTGCCGCAGATCACCTTCGCGGCGTTCCAGGCGACCGCGTAGCGGTCCTCGCGGGTCATGTCGCGGTCGATCTCGGCGTCGATGTCGTTGGCGGTCACCACCGCCCCGGTCTCGGTCCGGCTGATCTCGACGTCGCCCTCGACCCCCTCGATCACGATCTTCTTGATGAACATGGCCTCGCCTCCTTCTGGTCGTCTATGCCGCGGGCACCCGCTCCGCGCGTGACACATGAAGCCATGACATCGCCGGCAAGGGAAGGCCGTTCGGTCTTGATTTCTCGATGTTTCCGAGATTCTGCGGCGTGTCGCCGCCAAGGTCCGGGAGGTGCCGCGTGACTCCCGAACACGCGCCTAGTTCCGGCGGCAAGCCCGGTCTGAACCCCGCCGCATTGCGCGTTGAGGACGCCGCGAAGGTGCTGTCCCGCATGGGCGGCAAGCCCGTCACCGCGGACATGCTCGAGGCGGACATCGACGGGGGCGCGCCGACGAACGCGGACGGCACCATCAACCTCGTGCACTACGCGGCGTCCCCACCGATGCCCCAACAACAAGCGGCCGCTTGTTTGGTCCCACGCAGATGCTCCCGGACCCGCCGTCCCCTGGGTTCCACACTCCAATCCGAGCGACCACGCAGTCTGGGCGTGCCTGGCCACACACGGGACACTCGGCGGCTGAGTAGTAGTAGGACCAGCCACATCCGGAGCACGTGATACTCACCGCAGCCGCAGTCCTCAATGCCTCCGCCCATTCAGCCACGCCCGGCCGCTTGGCGGGCTCCCGCAGCCCAGCCTCAAAAGCACTCAAAAAGAGCCCCCGCAGCTTCGGCGACAGCACCATCCCACGCGGTACACCGTGTGAACAGTGATTGGATGTGTCCCCCTCGTGTTCGATCCACGGCATCTCACCACGAAGCGCCGCTTCTTCCAACGAAGGATCTCCGTCTACCACTGCATCACCGATGAGTGGATGGCATAGGCACAGCACCTGGAACGCAATGACGGCGAAGGCATGAGCGTCGGAAAGTGAGTTGATGCCCGAGCGACCTGCGAGCAGTTCCGGTGCGCCGTAGCCAGGCGTAAAGAGCACGAGTTCGTGCGGGTGTGATCTTGCCCGCAGGTTGTCGCAGTCAATGAGGAACACCTGCTCACCGTCTGACGCCGCAGAGACCAGTACATTCCCCGGCGACGGGTCACCGTATGCCAATCCCATCCCATGTATCTGGGCTAGCGTCCGAGCAAACCGTGTGAGGACCTGTAGTCGACGTCGCATGCCACCGGTCGCCACATACCACTCTCTGATACTGGCCTCATCGTGGGCTGGCACGAACAACGTTGACATGGCCCGCATGCCCGTGACCAACTCCATCACATAGCCGACATTGGGCGGCGCCAGCATCGCGACCGGACGTGCGAGCGGAAGTCGACTCAAGTCCATGCGTCTTACAGAAGCGATCTGCTGCCGCAGAATCTCGGCCTGCTGCCGAGTGGCATGTCGGATGACTTTGATGGCAATTCGTGGATTCGACTCGCACAGGTACACGGTACCCTGGCCGCCCTTGCCGATCTGCCGGCCCAACTCATAGTGACCGCCATTTGTGTCAGTCACATGGTTCATCGCAACATCTTCCATGGCAGTCCTCACCGACATTTAGAAGTCCATGTCCTCGGGATCCGGCCAATGGAGATCAGTCGCGTCCGGATTGATGCTCTGCGTGCGAGCAGTCACCGTCATTGTGACCCAACGGAACACCTTTCGGACGTCTCGTGCCTCGTGCGCCTGAAGCACGTGCCCCCTGTCTGTACCGGCGAAGAGTCTGAGAACATCAAAGTCCGCGTCACCTCCGATCGCGATGGCGAATCGATCTGCCTTAGCGCCGCGCTCGGATCCAATCAGGTTCTCCAACGGCCCCGTCCACACATCGTTCGGCTGGCCATCCGAAACGAGCACCAGCGTCGGCCTATACGACCGGCTCGGCAGCAGCTCGCGATCATTGATGAGGCCACTCGCCAGCTCGAAGGCGTGGCCCATTGGCGTTCTGCCTGCCGCGGCCATCGGCTGCCAAGCGAGCCCCTGCGCACTCGCGAATGGCGCATGAAGCACGGCCGCATCGCCACCGAACGTAATGACGGCGACATGAACGTCGATTCGCTCGGAGCCCAGTTCAGCAAACGATGAGATCATCTCCGCGACTGCTGTGTTGAGTGCATCGATCTTCCCGTCAACCGACATGCTCCCGCTGATGTCGGCCAAGACCACGACCGGCAGTGGCCGCGCTGATGCGACGCTGAACTCTCTTGTCTTTTGACTTGTCATCTGCTTTGCGCCTCCAAGGTCATGTGAGTCAATTGTCGCTCGGCCGCCATGCCCGACCTCGACGCCGCGGCCGCAGCCCCCTTAAGCTGGCATTGCGATACGCCGTAATGACCGCTCCCGTATCCGACGCACAGACGACGTGTAGTCCATGCAACTCGTCCACCTGGACCCCGCGTCGCTGGCATGACCGGATCTCCTTCCGCCCAACGACAAAGATCTCCGCACCCCGCGTGTGGACGTGTCTTCCGTGGGTCACGACCCCCGCCACGTCGAGGGGGCGGATCCCACGGCGGCGAATCTGCACGAGCGCGTGGTCGGTGAACCGAGGCTCAACAAGAGTGGATTTGGAATCGAATCGCTGCATCCCTGTCTCCTTTCGGTGCTTGTGCACGGACCATGGCAAGGCCCATGCCAACCGAAAGCAGGCGAAAGCGACAAAGACCAAATCGACTCGTAAAGGCCTGTAGAACAACGAGTTGCGGGCGTAGATCCCACAGCGCGCAACAGAAACAGGGACGCCACAGACAGTTGCAACTGTGTCAATCACAGTTGATATGGTATCGCATCGGCTGCCGGCTGGCGATGTCTCAGCATGCTGTGTGCCCCCCCGGGACACTTCAGTGAGGACGAACAACCAGGGAAAGGGTGATCCGTGCCGCCGCAGCCCACCGGATTCCGGCAAGCCAGTCCGAGGAAGTGCCTCGGGGGCAACGGCGGGGCTGTGCGCGCGCCAGAATGCTGAACCGTAGCAGGCTGCTGCAAAACCCGTTGTCTGGCGCAACCGTTCTGGCCTGTTGTGCGAAGGGTGATGCATGGCAGGGTGCCCAGCGGCGACGGGCTCGATGTTCTATGGGATGGATATCGAGGACCGCATCCGTCCCGCCCACCCGCTGCCTCCGATCCGGCGGGTGGGCGACGAGACATTGGCCGATCTGACCCGGGTGTTCGCGGGCTGCTACAGCGGCGTCAGTCGTCCCAGCGTGACGTCATGCAAATGACCGATTGCGACGCAGCCGGCCAGTCTCAGGTCTCATCATTGAGACCGGCTGGCGACACTTCCGACATGCCGTTCCTGAGTTCTCAAGCCGGGATGACCGGCCCAAGTCTCAAAGTCTCACGTTTCACAGGTTACGTGCGTGCTGTTGGCCCGCCATAACCCCGGATGATCACCCCGCCGCCCCTCAACCCATGTCCCCGCAAAGAGATGCGCCTGCATCAGCAGCCACGGCAGATCCGGGTTCCGGATCGTCTCACCCACCCGCGGGTGGAAGCACGCCGGCGGCCAGAGGACCACGTCGTCGTGCTCGAGCATGATCCGGGCGACGAGTCCGGGGCCGGCCTGGTCGCCGACGTACCGCCGCTCGAAGAAGGACTCCTCGATGGCATTGACCGCCCGCCACGCCGCGGGGTGGTTGGGCGCGAAGCCCATCGCCGCGTTCGAGATGATCTCGCGCTGCTCGCACGCGACCCACGCGGTGACGTCGGGCGGGCAGCAGGCGTCGAGCGGTCGGACGGGCTTGATGTCCGTGTCGAGGTAGACGCCGCCGACGCGGGCCATGAGTTCGAGGCGGAGGATGTCGCTCCGCATCACGCAGCCGGGGACGCCGCCGATCGCGAGGCACGCGTCCCACGCCCGTCGGTTGAGGATCGGGAACGGCAGGCGGTCATCGGTCCAAAGTTCGAGTGTCCAGCCCGGGTTCATCTCGGCGAAGCGGCGTCGCCACCGGCGCTGCTGGACGGGCATCTCGCCGCGGCCGAGCCAGATCTGGTGGAGCACCTTCGGGATGGGCGAGGCACCGGTCATCAGGCGACGGCCTCGGCGGGTCGGATGCTTGCGTTGTAGATGTACGCACCGCCGTGCTCGCGGGAGTCGGCCTCGGCCTGCTCGAAGAGGCCCCAGTGGTACGGCACCACGTCGCGGAAGTGGCCGTGCTCGTTGATGACGCGGGTCAGGTAGCCGGGGCCGGTCTGGTCCCAGATTCCGCGGTAGACGAGGATCGAGTACGCGAGGTCCCGGACGCAGTGCCAGAGCGCCGCGTGGCACGGGACCGCCCCCATCACCGCCGGCGAGAGCAGGTGGGGGCGGCCGTGCTGCTGAGTGGTCGAGCAGAAGGCACGGACGCCAACGACCAACTCGTCCATCGGCCGAATCGGTAAGCGGTCCTGGTCGACGAACACGCCGCCCTCGCGGGCGAGCAATTCGTAACGGAGGATGTTTGACCGCGACGCCGCGCCGGCGGGCTCGGGCAGCTTGAACGTCTCGGCCCACTGCGCGTGATTGAAGATCGGCTCGCGGTCGTCGAGCGTGATCACACGCAAGTCCCACTCGGGGTGGTGCTGTTGCCATTCGGTGCGCCAGTGTCGGAACGACTCGGGCACGGGCGTCTCGGCCAGGTGCGCGGTGTAGACGATCTTCGGGATCACTTCGGTCCCTCCTGCGTGGTGTTCGATTCGATCTGCCAGTTCGCCGGCGGCACGCCTTCCATGCCGCCCTCGATGAACGGGGCCGCGACCACGCCGAACGCGACCGCCTCGTTGCCCGAGCCGGAACCGGAGCCCGAACCAGAGTCGAGCGTGACTTCCGTGGCGACGATGGTGCCGCTCGGGTCAGTGGTCCACGTACCGGTGAACGAATCGGAACTCGTACCGATGGTGACCGTGGTGTCTTTGATGGTGCCTTCGGAGCCGAGCGTCAGTGTGTTGGTGAAGCTGTCGCTGGGCGATTCGATGGACGAGCTCTCGCTCGAGCCAGACCCGGAGCTGTCGCCGCTCGATGCGCCGCTGCTGGCTCCCGACGAGTCCATGCTCGACTGACCGGAGCTGCCGCCGGAACCGGATCCACCGGGGCCGCTGCCCCCTGGGCCGGAACCACCCGGCCCACTGCCGCCCCCGCTGGAACCACCGCCGCCCGACGAGCCACCGCCTCCAGACGACCCACCGCCAGACGAGCCCGGGTCATCGGTAGAAGCCATGGAAGATTGCATCGAAGATCCGCCAGACGATCCACCGGTGGAGACCACCGACGAACCACCGCTGGAGGCGTCGGTCGATCCGCCGCCCGTGCTGGAACTCAGCGGCGCGGTCTCGCTGACGCTGGGAGAGTCTGACTCACTCGGCGGCGTGCCGCTGTCGCTGGTGAACGCGTCGGTCGTATAGGTCGTCAGCGTCGGTGTCCCGCTCGGCCCGGTGGTAAAGATCACGTCGCCGGTCGTCGAGTAACTCTCCGGGTTGGAACTCGGCGTGCTGCTGACGGGCGTCTCGTACTCGGACGATGATTGAGGTGTTGGCGTCGAGTAGTCGCTCGAACCGCCACCCTGCGGGGCGCGGCCCGTCGCCCACACGGGGATGTAGAGGTAGTACCGGGTGGGCTCGCTCATCGGGCGACCTCCCGGCCGGCATCCACCGGCGTGTACCAGCCCTGCGTGTTGATCGGCTTCGAGCACTCGGCGCTCGCCGCGGCGACCGCGTCCTCGTACGTCATCCGCTCGAACACGCCGAGCCCGCTGCCGGGCGAGCAGTTCACCACGCGGAAGCGGTGCTTCTCGAAGTGCGGCAGCAACGCCTCGAAGCGGCGGATCAGCGAGTCGTAGAGCACGTTGTTGTGCCGGATCGCCGCAGCCTCGCGCGTCTCGTCGAAGGCGTACTTGTGGTCCGCGGCCATCCGGAAGTCGCAGCCGAGCAGGTACACCGTCCGGAACCCGAGGTGGTGCAGCAGCCGCAGCGCGACGAGCATCACGCTCCGCTTGCCCTTGATGCCGAGCGAGTCGGTGGACTTCGGGTCGTTGCCCCACGGCACCGTGTCGCCGGTGAGGAACCGCTCGTGATCGAAGTGGTTGCTGCGGCGGAAGAACAGCACGCTCGGCATCTGTGCGACGCGGTACGCGCTGTCGCGCATCGTTCCGTCCACGGCCTGGATGCGCAGCCTGCGGCCCCAGTGGCACACCGGCACGAACTTCAGCACGCCCGGGTCTTTCCAGCCCGTGTCGATGAATCGGCCGGGATCGTCCACGCACGTCCACAGCGTCGGGCGGTGCACCGTCCACGAGTTGTTGACACCCATCGTCACGATGCCTCGGCGGTCGAGCTGCGTGAGATCGACGTTGTTGAGTGACGGGCCCGACAGCACGAGGAACGCTGAGCGGCCCTTGTAGAACCCGCCGAGCGAGATCGAGTCGAAGTCGGCGGTGTAGAGCCGCAGGCCGTTGCGGGCCGGGGCCCGATTCTTGAGGCCGCGCTGGAGCGCGACGATGTCGGACTGGTTGGGGCTGTTCACTTGAACCTCCCCGTGATGTACCGGCCGCCCACTTTCGTCGCATTGATCAAGCCGACTCGACCGATCACATCCACCCACCACGACAACGGCCGAACCGTCGGGTGCAGGTTCTCGCCGTTCACCGTGATGCGGCTCGGACGGGTACAGATCGAGAAGCAGAACCACGCCCGCGGCCGGGCAACGCGCTTCATCTCGGTCAGAACCGGCACCACGTCCTCGATCAGCAGGTGCTCGAGCGCGTCGAAGCTGGTGACGACATCAGCCACGCCCTCGACGAGCCCGGTGTCGTGCATCGGCTTCTTGATGTCGGCCTCGGGGAACGCGAAGTCCACGCCGACGCCGTCGATGCCGTGGCGGCGTAGTTCGGCGATGAAGTCGTTGCGACCGCAGCCAAAGTCCACGACGAACCGCGGCTTCCACCGCTTGACGATCCCGAGGGCGGCTCGGCCGTGGTTCGATGCGCCATACTGCGACCCTGCGCGCCCGGCGAGTTCGACGTACTTGCTCCGCTCATGCTTTCGGCGTTCGGCGAGGTCGGTGCTCATCCAGCGCCCCCCGCCGCGATCACGTTGAGCTTGCGGTCGCCGTCGGCCGGGTCGGCGATCTCGACGCAGCTCATCGCTTCGAAGACCCACACCGGCTGCCCCTTGGTGTCGCGTTCGCAGGTGAGCTGCACCGTGACCCCGGGCGGCACGGGCGCGAGCCGCGGCTCGAGCGATCGCGCCGGCGGGCAGTCGGGCAGCACGCCCGGCAGGTCGCACACCGGCCCGAGCCCGAGCAACCCCTCGAAGCCCTCGCCCGGCACGGACTCATCGCAGTGGTGCGCCTCGAAGCGGTTGATGGCCATGCGGGCAGGGTCTTCGCCGCCGCCCTGCCCCCGGGAGGACAGCCCCTCGGGCACCTCGACATACCGCAGAAAGTCCGCGCTGCCCGCGTCGCCGTCGATCCGTGCCTCGGCCCATGGGTACCGCCACCGGTTCGACTCGCCGGGGATCGGCTGGGCCTCGCCGAGCACCGCGGTGACGCGGGCCAGTGACGGCCGGCCGAGTTCGATCACCGCCCACACCTCACCGGTGCCTTGCTCCTTCCAGAGGATGGGCACGCCGCCGAGCGGTGTGGTCGCAAGCAGCGTCTCATCTGCTTTGAGCTCGCACGTCTCGTCGGCCTCGTTCTGCACGGTGATGCGTGCTGCGGTGACGCCGTGCACCACGCAGCGACCGATCTCGCCGGCGCGGATGGGTTCGATCGCGACCACGAACGAAAGCGGCGGAGAGTCTTCCGTTGCAACCTCGGCCGTCAGCGGCGTACGACCCTGGAACGTCCGTTCCTGATCGTCCTCGCCCGGTTCGACCAGCACGCCCGTGATCGCGAGCGCGTGGTGGGTGGTCAGGTCGTCGGGCGAGTCGTTGCGGACGAGCACGATGCCACGATGGCTCGGATCGCGGCCGGGGTCGGCGATCGCGTTGCGTTCGCTCGCGCGGTTGGCGATCGCCGCATCAACGAACGCGTTGTACGCCGCCGCGGGGATACGCAGGGGCTCGCCGGTGCGGACCTTGCGGAGGGCGTCACCGCTCATATCCCAAGCCCTCCGAAGTTGCCCTGGTCGTACACCCGCTCGACGTATGCCGCGACGGGGCGTTTCACGATGGTGTTGGCGCTGGTGTCTTCCTGATCCGCGTAGCGGACCCAGAGGTACTCCCACCCCTTCTTGCTGATGCCGTTGATCGAGCCCACGGAGAGGCCGGTCACGTTCGGGCTGGCGGCGAAGCGGAACGTGATCTCCCAGTCGTCGTCGGGGCCGGTGCCGCGACGGGCACCGGTCGCGCCGAGGAACAGCACCTCACCAGCCGAGAACCCGCGGAACCCGCCACTGTTGACCTTGCCGGTGAGGCTGAACAGCGCGCCCTTGTACGCGTTGGTAACCGCTGTCGCCGGCAGGTAGTGCGTCTCGCTGAACTGATAGACGGGCACGGTGATATCGACGCCCTCGACCGTGTCCTGCGTGACACCGATCGCGCCTTGGAAGTCTGGCGCGGTGGTGCCCGAGGCCGCGTAGGTGCCGACCGTCTGCTTGCTCTGGGTGATGTGCTGCGTGCCGCCGCCGGTGTCGAACGCGAAGGTGCTCTCGCCGGTCTGCGGCGGCGTCGACTGCTGCTGCGAGTCCGGCGCGTACCGCACCGTCGCGTCCCACAGCTCGTGCCCGATCGGCTCGACGGTGACCGACTGCCGCGGCATGCCGTCGTACGTCGCCGGGCTGGCGGTCGTCGCCTGCGACCGCGCGGTCATGTCGCTGTCGGTGCCGCGGACCGTGTAGACGAGCTCCGCCGACGGGTTGTCGCCCGTCGTGGACCGGCGGCTCTCGAGTTTCTCGGTGACGGTCAGGGGCACGGGATCCGATTCCTCATGTAAACGACAGCCCGCGCGACTGCGCGGAGTCGGCCAAGCGGCGGGTGTTCTTGGCGGTCTGCTCGGTGGCCTTCGCGGTGCGCTCGGCGGTGTCGTCGCCGGCGGCGAGGCTCTGCACCGCCAGCGCGTTGAACGTGCCCCGGACCGCCACGCCGCGCTCGATCGCGGCCCCGAGCCCGGCGAGCCCTTCCTGAAGCCGGCCGATCAGGTCGCGTGGGACGTTGCCGGTCGTCTCATCGCCGGACTCGTCCTGTTCCTCGCGCCGGCGTCGCGCTTCGGCGATCGCTTCGTCGAGCTTGGCGCGTGCCTCGTCCAGCTTCCGCTGCGTCTCGGCGATGTCCGCGTCGGTGCCGGATCGCAGCGCGTCCTGGGCTTCCTCGAACCGCCGCCCGATCTCCGCCAGCGTGGCATCGTTCAGTCCCGAAGCGTCGTCGCGTTCCCGCTGACGACGGGACTCCCTGCCGACCAGATCGCGCTGCGTGTTGGCGTCGATCTCCGCGAGCTTCGCATCGAGCTGCTCGTCCACCGCCCGCTTGGCGGCCTCGACATCGAGGCCGCTGTCGAACAGCCCCTGAATCTCCAGCATCCGCTTGGCGACAAACGACGATGCCGACCGCCACACCTTCTGGAACCCGCTCGTGAACCGCGTCCACGTCTTCGACAGGAACGACGTCGTCTCGATCCACGCGACCTCGAGCGCGTGGAACACCGTCTGTGCGACCGCGAGCGCGCCGTACCACATCTTCTGGGCCGTGGTGATGAAGAAGTTCCGGGCTCCGAGCCAGACCTCGTTGAGAACCGCGACGCCGCGCTTCCACGCGACCTGGAGCCCGAGCCAGAGGATCTGGGCCGCAAGCTGGATGTCGCCCGCCGCGAGGGCATCGGCGATGCCGCCCGCGACCTTGCGCACGAACGCACGCAGCTCGCCGAACCGCTCGCTCAGCCACGAGATCGCCTCGCCGCCCGCACCGGTGTAATAGAGGATGGCAACGCCGAGCGCAGCCACGCCGGCGATCACCAGCCCGATGGGCGAGACCAGCGCCCCGAGCACCGTGCCGATCACCCCGATCGCGGTCCCCGCGGCCGACGCGATGGCCGCGAGCGAGCCGAGCAGCGCGCCGATGCCGACGATCGCCGTGCCCGCGATGACGAGCGCAACACCGACGCCGAGCACGATCGCGGTGATCTTGGCGATGGTCGCGACCAGCTCGCGGTTCTGGTTCACGAGCCGCGTAATGGAGCCGGCCACGCTCGCGAGTACATCCGCCACCTTGCGGACCGGTCCCTCGATCGCCTCGCCGATCGCGATGGCGATGCCCTCGACCGCCGACAGCAGCTTGCGGAACGCGCCGCCGATGCCCGCGTCCATCTGCTCGGCCGTCTCGACCGCGATCCCGGCGGCGTCGCGGATCTCATCCCGCAGCGTGTCGAACGCCGTGCCCGACGACGCGAGCTTCAGCGCCGCGGCCTGCCCGCGGCCGAAGAGCGTCTCAAAGATCGACAAGCGCTCGGCGGTGCCGATTCCCTGTGTCGCCTTGGCCAGGTCGTTGATGATGTCGGCGAGCGGACGAAGGTTGCCCGAGGCGTCGATCGCCTCGACGCCGAACCGCCGCAGCTCGTCCTGCGCCGCCGACGAGGAGAGGTTCTTGTACGCCCGTGCGAGGGCGTTGCCCGCGAGGCTGCCCTTGATGCCGTTGTTCGCGAGGATGCCGATCGCCGCGGCGACGTCCTCCATGCTCTCGCCGGCTTCGGCCGCGATCGGCGCAACCGGCTTGAACGCCTCGAACAGGTCCTCGAGCGTCTGGGCGCTCTTGTTGGCCGTCGCCGTGAGCACGTCGGACACGCGGCCCATCTCGCTCGCCGGCAGGTTGAACCCGCGGAGCGCCGCCCCGGCGATCTCGGTCGCCCGCGGAAGATCGGTGCTCGTGGCCCGGGCGAGCGCGAGCACAGCCTCGGTGCTCTGGAGGATCGCGGTCGGGTCGAACCCCGCCCGGCCGAGCTCGGTCATCGCCTCGGCGACCTGCCCCGCGGTGAACGAGGTCGTCCGGCCGAGCCGCTTGGCTTCGTCGGTGAGCGCTTCGAACTGTTCCTGCGTCGCACCGGTCACCGCACGGACCACACGCATGCGGTCATCGAAGCCGGCGAACACCCGCGTCGAGAGCCCGAACCCCGCGGCCACGGCACCGCTGACCGCGGCGAGCCGGGCACCGATCCCCCGCACGCTCTGGCCGAACGCCCGCAGCTGCCGCTGGGCTCGTCGGAGCCCGCGCGTGAGGCGGTCGTTGACGCCCAGTTCGACGAACGCACGCCCGGCCCGGATGCCGCGGGTGTTGGGCATGTCAACCTCCCCTCACGCTGTTGCGCCAGACCTTCGGGAGGTTCAAGGACTCCTTCTCGAGCGCGGGCCGCATGTACGGCCGGGCCGCGATGCGAACCGCCTGCTTCGTGCGATTGCCGCCCCGTCGGCGGACCACGGTGGTGCGCCCGCCGAACTCAAGCACGCTCGGCGCGTTCCCACGCCGGAACCCCACCGGCCCGACCACGACCGACTCGGTCCGCGGGTCGTAGCCGAACAGCACCATCCGGCGGAGGCTGGAAGAGACGCCGCCGCCCTCGGGATATCTCGTAGCGGGACTGCGAGGCGACCTCGTGCGCCTGAGGCGTCGTCGCGACGCGTGGGAAAGAATTCGTCGACAGGGCTGCCCGATGACGCACCTTGGGCACCTCCTCGAAGGCCAGTTGATACCAGTCCCGCAGCGCAAGAGGCTTACGCCGCTGAGTGCTGAGGTGGGTCTGAAGTTCGGGGGAGCGCCCACCACCAGTCAGATCAGCGCGTTGGATATCGCGCTCAACACGCCCGACATAGCGGTGGTTCAAGGACCACCCGGAACGGGCAAGACGCGAGTGCTGGCTGCACTCCAATCGCGACTCAGCGAGCTCGAGGGCGCGGAGCGGCTGTCAGGGAGTGTCCTGCTGTCCGGGTACCAGCACGCGGCGGTTGAGAATGCGGCCATGAGCGCGTCAACACTCGGATTACCGCCAATCAAGATTGGGCGTAAAAGGGGCCGCTCCGATGGCCCAGATCTGGTTGACTCATGGGCTCGTGACCAAGCAGAGTTGGTCCGTGGTGCGCTCGCGGAGATTCCCGACGCTCCAGTGCGGCAGAGCCTTCGACAGCTGCGACGACTTGCGGCAGCGTATCAGGCACAGCTCCCCGGGAGCGATGAGGATCGAGACGTCCTTCGCGAAGCTATCGCTCTGGTCGGGGAGTCTGTGAGTCCAGGCCTGCGGGATGCCATGACAGATCAGTTGGCTCAACTGGGACATTCATTCGCGCCGGCGGATGGTGACGAGTCGGGCTCGAATGACGAGGCATTGAGGTTGGTGCGTGGGCTGCGGTGTGAGGCTAGCGCATTCGAGGATGATGGGCCCCGGTCTGCCCATCGCGTGCTGTCGTCTCCACTCCTTCGTACTCGACTGCCAGATCTGTCGGTGGCCGTCTTGGAGAAGGCACGTGATTGGATGGAGCCCGAGCCGCTTGACTTCCTTGAAGCGCTTTCTGGTGTGAGAGATGCGCTGTTGGACGAGCTGTCCGCGCCCGAAACACATCTTGCTCTACGCAGATTGAGTCCTGAGATTCTGAAACTGCTCGATCGTGCAGAGCAAGAACTCGTGATTAGGGTCGAATCGGGTCAGGACGGTGTCGCTGACGTGCTGTGGGACTATCTCGAGAACCTCGAGGGCGATTCACAGGCTGTGCGCGAGTCGCTGGAGAGATACACGCTGGTCCTTGCTGCGACATGCCAGCACGCAGTGCATAGGCACACGCTCAGCGCAAAGGGACTGACAAACACTGATAAAGCCATATTCGAGACGGTCATTGTTGACGAGGCGGCTCGTGCGACTCCATTGGACCTACTCATTCCAATGGCGTTGGCAGAGCGGCGGATCGTCTTGGTCGGCGATCATCGGCAGCTGCCGCATCTGCTTGAACCCGACATCGAGCGCGAACTGGCGGTTTCTGTCAACGATGAGACGAAGGAAGCACTACGCAATAGCCTGTTTCAGCGGCTCTTCGAGCATCTGAAGAGGTTGCAAGCTCAAGATGGTATCGCAAGAACGATCACGCTGGATCAGCAGTTCCGAATGCACCCCGTTCTCGGAGACTTCGTCTCTGAGACGTTCTACGGCGACGATGAGCAGTTTACGTCTCCGCGGCCGGCTTCAGAATTTCAGCATGAGCTGGATTGTGTGCCCGCATGTCCTGCACTCTGGCTGGACGTGCCTCGGCAAAGAGGGCGAGAGCGAGGCGGTCGCAGCAAAGCACGTCCAGTTGAAGCTCGCGCAATCGCTGAGTGGGTACAGCGTGTAGGCAGCGAGCGGCCGGATCTGAGTATCGGTGTGATCGCGTTCTACGGTGAGCAGGTGCGTGAGATTGAGCGTGCATCAGAGCGATGCGGGCTTGGTCAGATTGAAGGCGGTGAGTTCCGCATCGCACCTGAGTGGAGGGCTGTGGCAGACCCGGAAGGGCGGCACTCTGAACGATTGCGGATCGGGACCGTTGATGCCTTCCAGGGAATGGAGTTCGACATCGTGTTCCTCTCCGTCACTCGTTGCAACGACCTGCCAGATGAAAGCGAGGCTCAGCAGCGACGCAAGTATGGATTCCTCATGCTTCCGAACCGCCTCTGCGTTGCAATGAGTCGACAGCGCAGGCTCCTCGTGGTCGTGGGGGATCCGTCGATGTGCGCTGAACCGCATGCCGAGTCAGCTGTCCCTGGCCTGGTGCGCTTCCGGGCGCTCTGCGAGAGCGATCGGGGGGCGGTGGTCAATGCTTGAGGCAGTCTACTTCGACATGGTGCATGCGCCTCGGGGAGGATGGAGCGGCCTCTCGTGCCGGGAATGGCTGTTTTGGCCAGCACTGTGCTATCGCGTGGTGGCGCCGGAGGCCCAGCGTCAGGAACGAAACCTGTTCGAACGGACGATTCTTGGGCTGACTAAGGCGAGGGTCTACGACGCGTCAGACCAGGGCCGCTTGACCGGCTTGGATGTACGGCTGATCGAGGCCATCAAATCGCAGCTCACGGACGAGGGCCTGCTGACAGCGGAGGGTCGAGTCACCGACAAGGGAGATGAGGTTCTACATACAGCAGCCTACGAGCAAGAGCGGCTTGTAACGGGCTACGTCTTTCAGGATCCCTACACGGGCACTCTGTGGGATCGATTCGTTGAGGAGCCCCGCTTCGCAAACGTCGAGATCAACGGACACAATCGAACACTCGTTCGCGGGGCTACTGGCAGGCCGTTTCGGACGCGAGCGTTTGCGCAACACCATCCGCAGCAGTTGCCACCGCCTCCTGGGCCGGAAGATGTGTGTAGGGCGATTCGTCGCTGCCAGCGGAGCCTGGATCGGATCCAGTCGCTTGTGGAAGAGTCACGGTCTTCAGCGTCCGAGCTGCTCGACATCCAGGATGATTGGGGTGGGGAAGAGCCCGGCCTCGTTGAGGACGGCCTCGGCGCGACGGTGACTCGAGTGACCTTTCTAGATGCGAAAGCCGTGCCGTGCTACCTGGCGACATGCCTTTACAGCAGATCGCCTATTCCGCTGCCATCGACGCTGCTCGCGACCGATCCATTCCTCCCAGGGGCTTCCGATCGGCTCATGCGCCAGATTCTGGATACTGCCCATGAACGACGTGACTCGCCACTCGCGGTTGTGCTGAATGGGATATTGGAACGAACGCACGGTGCAGGACTGGATGAGTTCCGGGCGCAGGTAGAGGCGCTGCGGTTGCAGGCTGAGCACAGGGTTGAAGAGCGTCTGGGCTTTGACAATCGGGACCTTGCCGCGTTTGGGCCGCTGGTCGGAATGGAGCGTGCGTTCCTCGAGGCCGAAGCACTTGGGGATGCGGGGCACGATAAGGAGCGGGACGCGATCGCGAGCGCTCGAGACGTCCTGGAGGCCCAATTCAGGAGCGTCGCGTCAGCATCGCGGCTTCGTGGCATTGAGCGGCACGTGGATCTGCCTCCGAGAGAGAGGACGCCCCAGCGGATACAGTCGGTTCTCGAGCGTGCAGCCACGTCTGTCGGTCTGCAGGTGCCGTTACCGACACACCTGACCGGACTGCAGAAACTGACGACTGCCTATGGCCGACTGCGCAGCGTATCCCTCGACCATTCGCGACTTGCTCGAGCTGGTATTCGTGATCTCTTCGAAGTCTGTCTGCTGGCCGCGGTGGGGCACCCAGACCATCCGCTGGCATGCGCAGCTGCAATAGACGGCGCATTCGCGGAGCGGCTTTTTGCACTGGCTGACATCGTGAACGCAGCGAAGCATGGAGACTGCCCAAGCGATGCTACGCCGGAGGGAGTCCGACTGGAGGTCTACGGACTGCTGGAGATGATGCTCGGTCGAGCGACAAACGGAAGTGAAGGGCTGGCATGAATCGAAAGAACCGCAACAAGAACAAGGGCCGAAGTGCCCGCGATCTGCAGTCTGGTATGTCGCCGTCGATCCAATCCAAGCCCAAACCGGCTACGCCCACAAAGACACCGATCAAAGAGATCGTGGAGCAGGCTCCGGCCACGCTCTCGGAGTCAGCGGTGCCAGAGGCCGAGGCTGCGCAACCAGTGTCTGAACCTGAAGACGGCGTGTCCGAGGCGACTCTGCAGGACACCTGGAGACAGCTCAAGGAAGCCGAAGCGAACTACCAGTCAGCGAAGCGGACGTTAGAGAGCCGAACAGAGAGAGTCGATAGTGAGAAGGAGGCTCTGGCGGCCGATCGTCGTGAGTGTAATGACGAGCTGAAGCGACTAGCCGAGCTGCGGGAGAAACTCGAGGCACGAGAAGCGAGCCTGATAGAGGAGGCGGAGGAGCTCGCGGGAAAGAGAGCGGATGCCGAGGCCGGCTTTTTGGCATCGAGGCGGGAGTCCCTTACACGGCTTGAAGAGACCGTATCTGAGTTGACCGACCAGGTCGCGGACCAGATGCGCGCCGTCGTGACGAAACGCCAAGAGCTGATTGAAGAGATTGCGCATGATCAGCAAGAAGCCCTCGCCGCGGAGCGAGACGAGCTTGAGCGAGCGCAGCGCGAGCTTGCCAAGGCGAAGCGTCAGGTCGAATGGGATTCGGAAGATCTTGATGATCGGGTGAAAGCTGCGCGGCAGCGTGCTGTCGCCGAAGCGTCCGGCAAGGTGGAGACACTCGAAGCACGCTGCGAGGAGCTTGGGTCAAGGCTTGAGGCGGCTAGGGCTGAGCGCGATCGATTGGCCGGGGAGCTGGAGTCACTGCGGCAGGTGATGGCAGACTTCGGTGAGCGGTCGCCGGAGGTGCTCCACGGGGACCTTAAGCGGTACCAGGAGCAAATCCGAGACCTCGAGGAGCAACTGGCGCAGGCTCCCTCGTCGAACCTGGTTGAGGACTACAGGCGTGCGTGCGTTGTGGTGCACGCCCGACTGGGAATGCAGTCTTGCGTGCAGACGACGAAGTACGGTTGCATCACCCGATTGCGGGTCAATTCGTCGTGATGTTCCGCAGTGGAACGCGCCGTATCGAAGTGCGGATGGCGGATAGGCAGTTGCGACTCGTACCGCTGTTCTGCTCGATTGGAGAGCTGGCGTCCAAGGACCGTGATGCGCTGCTGGAGTATCTGAGTGAGAAGTGCGACGCGAGTTCGGAGGAAGTCGTGTTCGTCTACCCAGACGCACTCCGACGCGACGACGTAACGGACGATCGTGCGGAGCGGTGGTTGGCGGGACTGCGACACGAGCTGCCTGTCGGTGACCGGCTGCGGTACTCCTTGCTGCCTGTGTCTCCGTGGCGTGTGGGCAGCCTGGATGACATTGGACGAGCACTCAACTGGTTCCTTCTGGCGCAGCAGTTCGAGAGTGTGCCCCCGAAGGTACGAGTGCCCGCTGATGTCGAGGGGATAGTCGGACAGTGGCCACGAGTTATGCGCAAGACAGAGGAGCACGAAGAATGGGCGCTTCTGACTCCGACTGTGCCAAGAGAGTTGAAGCAGGCGTTGGGGCAAAAGGCGATACGTGTTGAAGAGATTCAGCACGAGTTGGACGCGATCGACTCGGTGAGGAAGTCGCAGAAAGGGCGTCGCAGAGGACCGGACGAACTACGGAAGGAGCACCAGCGTGTGCAGCAATTGAAGACGGAGCTTCCACGTGCGAGGAGATCTGCAGGCGATTGCGAACGCGTTCGGGAGAGTCTCAACGATGCTGAACGAGCTTGGCGGATAGTCCAGCAGTGTCCGGTATGTGACGGCGACGACGTCGTCCGAGAGCAGCGAGAAGACGGCTTCTGGTGCGTGTGTTCTGGATGCCAGGCCGAATGGGGCACGCAGCGATGCGCCTCCTGTCGTGGAGTCAAACCGTGTGTCAAGCCGCACTCCGACTCATGGACTCGGATTCTGAAGCGAGGAGACAGCGCTGTACGAGTTGCGGGCGCAGACCTGCTGTCCGCGCCGGTCTTGGACTCTAGGGAGACCGTTGTGTTCTGCTGCCCTCACTGTGGCAGAACAGAGTGAGGTGCTCTCGGATAGGGCGGACGCTGTCAACTGATGGGGTCCAGCGAGTGTCGAGAGGATGAACTAGTGGATGGGCACAAACGCATCCTGGCATCATGGGTTGGGCACGCAGATCTCTTGGGCTTTGCAGCCGAGGATGATCGTCGTAAGAGCGCTGTAGAGGCCGCGACGGGCAAGACAGTCTCGGATGGGACGATTGTGGCCGGGCCAGTTCGAGCTGCACTTGAGGCGTTTGGGTTCGACGAGGTCTTCCTGATCGCAGACACGGACATCAGACTCCTTCGCCGGTTTGCGGAATGGGTGGGAGAGAACGTCAACGTGGCTCGCGTCCGCGTTGACGATCCAACCGAATACGCAACGGTGTACGGGCTAGCGGAAGGGATGCTCAAGAATGCGTGCGGGACGGCGAACGATTCGCGCGAGTTGTGGCTGAACCTCAGCTCGGGTACGCCCGCGATGGCTGCAACCTTGTTGCTGCTCGGCAAGACTCGATACCCCAGCAGATTCGTGCAGTCCTTCCAGGGTGTAGCACATGAAGCCGTGATTCCCTTCGACCTCACGCTTGAGTACTTGCCGGAGCTTCTGCGCGAGCCAGACATGCTGTTCCAGGCTTTGGCGGAGAAGAGCCCGAGCGACGTCGAGGGATTCGACGATATCGTTGGAAACAGCGCAGCAATTCGAATAGCGGTCGGAAGAGCAAAGCGAGCCGCTATCCGCGACGTATCGGTCTTGGTGCTTGGCGAGAGTGGCGTTGGGAAGGAGCTGTTCGCCCACGCTATCCACGCTGCAAGTCCTCGAAGAGATGGCCCTTTCGTGCCGATCAACTGTGGGGCGATTCCGCGAGAGCTCCAGGAGTCCGAGCTATTCGGGCATCTCAAGGGGTCGTTCACTGGTGCTGTGGGTGATCGGTATGGGGCGTTCCATCAGGCTGATGGAGGGACGTTGTTCCTGGATGAGTTCGGAGAGTTGGAGCCACGGACACAAGCGTCTCTACTGCGTGCACTCCAGCCTGGGCCCAGAGAGGGCCCATGTTGCCGCACGTTCCGCCGCATTGGCGCAGATGCAGATGACAGTACAGACGTCCGTGTGATTGCGGCGACGAATCAGGATCCTCAGGATCAGATTCGGGACGGCCGATTGCGCGAGGATCTGTTCTACCGCATTGCGACAATTACTCTGCGACTGCCTCCGCTTCGAAATCGGCGGTCGGATATTCCCGAGCTGACGACGGTGTTGCTGAGCCGTATCAATGGGCAGTTTGCGATCGGGGAACCAGGATTTGTACCCAAGCAACTCAGTGGCGCAGCGAAGTCGCTGATCGCTCAGCACGACTGGCCGGGGAATGTCCGAGAGCTGAGCAATGTTCTCGTACAAGCAGCGGTGATGTCGTCGGGGGCCACCATCGGTAAGTCCGACGTGGCGGCGGCGATAACAGAAGTGCCAGCAATCAGGCACGAGAGGATTGACGACGTGCCACTCGGTGATGGCTTCGACCTGATGAGCTATCTCGATGAGATCGAGAAACGCTTTCTAGAGCGAGCTCGAGAGGAATCCGGGGGCGTGAAGACGAGAGCGGCGGAGTTGCTCGGCCTTAAGGGCTATCAGACCCTCGATGGCAAGATCAAGCGTTTGGGAATCAAATGGAAGTGACAGCTACGACATCTTTGGCTGGTATCCCACATTCTCTGGACTCGCCGGCATCGAAAGTCAACTCATCTCGCTGTTTTCACTGCAGGAAGTCGTCCCGAAACGCGTTGGTTCCGCACTATTACCGAGTCGGTTGCGAAAGCAGCCGGCTTTGTGGTTTTTGGGCTGGGCCGGTGAGAGACACCGTCGCGTGTTGCCCCCTTCGGGCCCAGTTCCCGCGTCTATCGAGCCGGTGGGCCAATGGTCCTCAACCGTGACGCGGTCTCTGGTTTGGACGCCGGGAGAACCGGCTCGGCCGCCCGGCGGTCCCGACCTCCCCC